>WLWD01000095.1_pt1 | contig 156240 bp, 96 predicted proteins | sample 6712731 | NCBI WGS metagenome assembly WLWD01 (sample SAMN12718690, study PRJNA576275) | sponge metagenome | isolation source: marine sponge | host: Mycale hentscheli | place: New Zealand: South Island, Marlborough, Capsize Point | collected 2014-11-01
CTAACAGCCAATGGTAAGATACAGCAATGCATGAATCTAAAGCTAATGGACTAATCTAAAATATAATGTGTAGGCTGTAATGGAACCTTCTCCTTAGAGTCTGGTAATTCTATTTCTGGAGTTCTACATTATTGTTATGATGGCAGTACAACTGGACAGGAATTGCTCCCTGTGTGTGGAATGACTTGGAACCAAATACATACAGAGATGGTTTGTAGGGATATACTTGGTACAAGTGAGTCAGGTACGTAATAAATTTAGCTGAGAGAAAATGTACACTATTTTAGTTTATCACTTACTCTTGTAGGTGTGATAACAAGCTATCAAATAAGAAATAGTAATGATGGTATGTACATTCAGTGGAACTGTACAGGACAGACTTTGAGTAGCTGCACTCAATCATTAGCTCCATGCAGTACCACTATATACATTGGATGTAATGGTAGGTGTACTATTAATGTAATGCAGTAGTAAGAGGTGATAGATACTAGTAAATATAATTAGGAACTTGTGCAAGTGGTGGTAGCTGTTCTTGCAGTGAAGGATATGCTGGTTTCAGATGTAATTCAGGTAATTCAAGATTTATAATAAATATATTACTACTTACTAAACAATGTTTAGCTGAATGCAGCCCTCAATGTTCTAATGGAGGCCAGTGTGTGTTTCCTGATGAGTGTAGGTGTACATCTGGATGGCAAGGAGATACATGCACTACACGTAATAGTATTGTCTAGAAATATTTAGAGAGTTAATTTAATATTGTACATGTTCCCTATAGCAATATGTACTAATAACTGTTCTAACAGAGGACGTTGTGTGGGACCTGATATTTGTGAGTGTACTGACTCACAATGGACAGGAACCGACTGTACACAAGGTAGAATGTGATGACTAGTAATACATTATATTGACTATGGAATGGTCACCTTCATAGCCACTTGCAATCCTCAATGTGAAAATGGAGGAAGATGTGTAGAACCTAACATATGTGACTGCTCAGAAGGATGGAATGGAACTACTTGTAGTGAACGTAAATTTACAGCAATAGTGTGATAATAGTTTCAGTAATTGTCTGTTATTGTTCATTAGCACTTTGTGAGCAAGAGTGTATGAATGGAGGACACTGTACTAATCCGAATACATGTACCTGTACCACACACTGGGAAGGACATGACTGCGCAACGGGTTAGTAAGTGATTATTTTGGTATCTTTAACATATTACAGCTTAATTCTGCTTATTTTACTGTATCACTTCAGTTATTTCAAATAACTTAAATATTCAGATAACTGAACACCATAGAAAATGTATTATAGAGCACAAATGAAGGGTCATGGCCAAACAATTCTTTATGTCCGCACGTGCTGCTATTAGATTTTAGGTGTTCAGTTAATTGAAGTGTTGGAATAATTGAAGTTTGAATAATTTAAGTTCGACTGTGTATATATTTGTTTAGCTGTGTGTAATCCTCCATGTGCTAATGGAAAATGTGCTTCACCTGATAAATGCAACTGCTCAGAAGGATGGACTGGCAATACTTGCTCTGAAGGTAAATCTGTTATATGTTTCTGCTTTAATATTTCATGCTGTTGTGAACTTGTAGCAATATGTACTAACCCATGTCTCAATGGGAACTGTACTTTACCAGATACCTGTACTTGTAATATGGGCTGGAATGGATCAATATGCACAGAAGGTGGTAGTTGTTTATATTATATGAGGTATAGCTAAGTTATTTTGATATTCCTCATATCAGCAATATGCACAGCCTCATGTGAAAATGAAGGACAATGTGTTGGTCCCAATACATGTAACTGTACAGAGAACTGGGAAGGTGAAACATGTGGAATTGGTAAGTTTGAAAATTTGATTTCTTTCGCAATTTATGTATATTATAATTTTTCTGTGAGGTAGCCATATGTGCCCCTGGATTCTGCCATAATGGAGGCAACTGCTCTTTTCCAAATAGGAATTGTTCCTGTACTAATGAATGGTCAGGAGAGAGGTGTGAGAATGGTAAATATATACTTGAAACATTTATTATGACATTTACTTATAAGTATAAATTAGGTTTCTTTGAAACTATTGTATTAAAAATTGAAAGTTGAAGTCTGCTTAGAACTTGGACCCAACTTATGACCAATGTATTTTTAACCTTCAGCATGCATGAAATTATATACCGGTGAGTGTCTCTGGCCTGTTTAGCTCTTCTTTTATAAAGATAGACCTACTGTTTTTATTGCTCAAGCTATTATTGGTACCTGATTAGAACAGCTAATAAATTATTCTTGTAGTCCGAGATGATTTTTTAATTTCTAGCTAGTGTATAGTAGCACTGAGGGTTTGCACCTTTGGTGCTTCGTTTTACATTTTTACTTGACCATAAAAACAACATACCAGATTTCTAGTCATATTAAACTCCCCCCAAGTGGCCCTTCCTCTCGTATTAACTAATTTATCAGCAAAACCAATACAATAGTGTTTGCGTTGTAAGTTTTTTAGAAGCTAAACTCATACTTGTATTATCCATAATTGTTTCATTTCAGTATTTTCCAGTTTCATTTTCAGCATGTGATTGTTGTTTCAAGTTGTATGCCGGTAAAAATTATAGGAAGTATTCATTTTCACTGTATTGTTTGAGATTTACTTCCATGTTTATAGCTACATAGACACTATGTGCTCATGTGCAGTTTCTGTTTAAGGCATTATGTTATAACTCTTTATGTTGAACATGTGTAGCTATATGTATCCGATCTTGTCTGAATGAAGGAAGGTGTGTTACTCCTAATGTATGTAACTGTACTTCAGATTGGAGGGGAGAGATATGCTCTGAGCGTAAGTTTATTTGTGGTGGTTCCAGTATTGGCTAAGCAAACATTGTTAATTTGTTTACTTAGCAATATGTAGAGAAGGCTTTTGCCTAAATGGAGGAAACTGCAGCTATCCCAACACTCAATGCAATTGTACAGAGGACTGGATGGGAAGTCGTTGTGATATTGGTAAAAAATTAAACATGAAATTTAAGTGTTTAAATTGACTTAATTTAATGTTAGCAATATGTGAGGATGACTTCTGCTTAAACGGAGGTGAATGTTTTCTCCCTAACATTGAATGCATTTGTCCACCAGAATGGGAAGGAAGTCAGTGTGATACAGGTTGGTAGTTATTTACTTCACTGAAAGGCTAATAATGTAACAATGTATATCCTGTCAGCCATATGCTCTCCTGGGTTCTGCCACAATGACGGCAATTGTTCTGTTCCTGACACAAGTTGCATATGTACTAGTGACTGGGAAGGCTCACAATGCAGACAAGGTATATATATATATATATATATATATTTGTTTATTTATTGTACATTGGATATTTTCCTCGAGTATTTCACTATTCACTATTCTCACATATTAAATGGTGCACATTGAATGCTCCAATGCATAGTTCTGAACAACTATATTTTTGACGTATGCTGAGTTACCTCTGAATGAAGCAAAATGGTTTCACTGTTTTGGAAAACATCCAATGCACGATAAACAATTTGTTGCACTCGTATATAGGGTTGCCATTAACCACTCCCATGCTTGTATTTTCACTTGCCTTTGGCTCATGAAAATGCTTTAAGCATGCTATTAAAATATCTAATTAATAATTGTGTACTGTCTCATGCAATAAGTATCATAAATACAACCATTATTTTATGGCACAATGGCTATAATATACTCATTGCAGCGATATGTGACCTTGATTTCTGCAAGAATGGAGGGACTTGCCAAAATCCCAACATCAATTGTACATGTTCAATCCTTTGGAATGGAAATACTTGTGAAGAAGGTAATTATAAATGTCATGAAGTGGATGCGTCTCAATCGTATATGTATTTTGTCGTGCAGTGAATTACATTCTGCTAGGTGTGTTTCTCGCACTTTGCATAACAGTTCCAGCTATCGCTGCTATATTTATCTGCATAATTGTAAGACAATGCAAGAAACTGAAGAAGAATGACAAAAAAAGGTGAATAGTAACTTTACTGTTGGATATTTTTCAAAATATACATCAAGTTTTTTATAGAACCTGGTTAAATGAAATGACTAGAAACGTCCTTGTATATAATTGCTATACATTGACTTATTACACTTTCAATTCTCCCATTACTGCATTTCGAAACACTTTTTCTGTTGAATACATGTCTTCTTAATTTATTTCAAATAGCAATATTAAATGTGTTCCACTAAATTTTTTAATTAGAATAACACAAATGCAAAGCATATTCGTAACACCATGTTTTTCAAAGGTATGCATTTGAAGACGACATTAAAGATATATCTTCACCCATCATCAACCCGTTTTTAAATGGAACATATATTCTGAATCCTCAAAACAAAGCTTTTTCTTCGGTAGCTGATATCACTGCAGCACAGGAGAGTGAAAATGTTTCAGCCAATGGCAAAGCTAAAGAGACACAACTCAGTGAAACTATTAAAGACCCTGTAAAGCCAGAAATAACAGAAGTAATGAAGTAAGCAGATTTCACCCATAAAATTACTTCCATATTGATTGATCATTATGTCACAAAAATCAATGAATAGATTACTTGAGCATTAATGTTTTTTTTCAACACAGCAAAGATGCCTCATATTCAAAAGAAAAGGAGTTCAGCACCAATAAAAAAGGGGCTTCTGATGTGAATAAAGTTAACATTAGCGATCAAGCCATTTTGCCGGAACCACAAGCGAGGGATCATGAAGAAATTAATACAAAAGTTAAGGTGCCTAAAGAAACTAAGTCAAAAGTAAAGGAACAGCCTGTAGTGCCAGCCACACAGATGACTAAAGATCAGTTAGAAAACATCAAAGAGTCCATACTACGACATAAACAAGACTACCAAAAGAGTGAAGATTTGCCAATACAGTCATCACAACACACTCATGAGAATGTATATGATAAGCTCCCCACTACTACTACTACTACTACTACTACTATTAATACTACTACTACTAATAGTTCTTTAGAGAAAGGTATAAAGTAATGTTTTATTAATGCTTACTGAATACACTCTTTTGATATTTTATATAGTAGTCACAAGACCAGAAGCACAATCACTTGGCACTAATATACCTCCTGTTAGAGAAACGACCTCCACTTGTGCAAAGGAGATAAAGAACACTTCATCAAAAGAAAATGTTTCTTCTTTGAAAGAGAGTAACACTTCTTCTTCTTCCAAAGAAAATAGCTCAGTGTCTTCAAATTTAAATAGTTCCAGAATTTCCAAAGAGAAAGAATCCTCTGGCATTTATGCTGTTCCTATTGTACACAAGAAAAAGAAAGACACAAAAAATAAATTTGCTGGGTGTGAATTCCCAATTGCAAGTGAGGAACAGAGTTCCAAAGAAGCAATAGTTGACAGCGTTGAACAAAATGAGGGCTACTCCATTCCTGTCACACAGAAAAAGCGTGCAAAAAGTGAAAAAAGCCCTTCTAAGAAGATATCCATTAAAGACAGGAGAGAAACGGACGCTGGCTATGAAAACCCTCTACCTGATGGGAAGTCAAATTGTAAGCTTAAAGCTAGTGTCAGTGATGAAAAGAACATTCAAACTAACAGTTCTGTACACTATGCTGTGTCAGAAGGGAAGTCTGTCACACTGCCACCCATTAGCCGACACCAGCCACAGTATCATGTCTTAGAAAATGGTCCTTCACCAATTGGTCCACTGTTACCAACAGGTCCCCTGTCTCCAACTGGTCCAGTGTCACCAACTGGACCTTTATCACCAACTAGTCCTCCACAAACACTCATTGGAAAACCAGCAAGTGCTAAGAATCACGACAATCATAAGTACTCTACTCTAGAGCCTCCCATTAACAAGACTGTCAAAAAAATCACTCGTGATTCAACAAGAAGTGGGGAGCCTCCTTCACATATGTACCACACTCTTGAACAACCCACCCCAAAACAAGCAAAAGCTGGGTGTGTTGGGAGTGGCAGGTCATTTTCAGCAAACAACAGCAATGCCACATTGCCTCAAGCCATTTACCAGGGTGATGAATATGCCATACCATTTGACCAAATAAGGAAGGATTCCAAGAACAAGCACGCTGGTCCTGTATATCATGTTTTGGAAAAGCCGAAATAACATTATTATCATTAATATATTCATGTATACATGCACACACTTACATCACATACACACACACAGACATGTTTACACACAAACCAGACTTCAGAATGTATAAATTGGTAATTTGTGCTGATTGTATTTCTTGTTTAAGCACAAAAGCATTGAATTGAGAAAGTTTTATCATGTAAAACATCTACCTAACATCTAATATTATCTGTATTGACTATTGTATGTTACAATAAAATAGGTACAAATATAGCTATAATCAGAAAAACATCAACGAATTCTTTTGACTGCTCAAAATAATAATAGTTACAAAAAATAATTAAAAAAACTATTTGTAACCTACTTTTGTGTGATTGTTTCACAGACAAATGTATGAAAATATCATTCTGAACAAGATTACTGAAGGAAGAGCAGAAAGTCTGACACAAGATGAAAGTTTTACCAGAGTTGATAATGTTGCATACGATACATCTATTCCTCAGGTCGCAAATCCTGCATACAACACATTCCAATTAGATGAAAAAAATATTACAACCAATAACAATGACTATCCTTACTACGAAGTGATAAATTTGGTCGATGCTTCACTTGTCGAGCAAGAAAGTCAGAACCTGGATGCTTATGACTATGTTGATGTCTCATTTGCTGAGAATTGACTCTACATATGAACTTCTTAATGTAAACATTTTTGAACATAAACATATAAATTAATCCCATGCTTTTTGTAAACAAAGTTGTTTGTAAATTATCAACTTCCAGTTCACCCCAATAACCTGTAGTGTTTTTAATAATATTATTTGACGATAGTTCCCAACAAAATTGAAATCCTTATAAAGCTTATTCAGCACTTATTATGCACAGAAAGACTATTATTGATTAGATTGAAGTTAAAAACTAATAAAATGAGTTTATAAACTTTTAATAGCTATAAATGGAGGGTTGTGATCTGCCGCTCCTGGTAGTATCAGTAGTGGAGTGGAACAGGCTCAGAGAGCAGTGCAGAAGATTGCCAGTCTTCTGAAGCACCAACATGCAATATGTGGGGAGGAGTGCTATGCACATGTTAGTGTTTTTTGGTTAAAAAGACGAAGAATGTAAATATTGACCATAATGTTATCACCAATATAGCCCTTGAAACTTGTTTTGGAGGTATGAAACAATTTCTTAACTTTGAGCTTTAAATTATACAACATGTTAAGCTGGAGAATTTCCACTTCTATATATCATTATTTTTCTCCTGGTGCTGCTGCTTATAAGTAGCATTGCCACAACAATAGTGGTTGTTTTAATCACTACTAATTTACTAGTCTACAATATGATACAGGATGTAGCTCTGGGGCCTTCTCCCTAGAATCTCGTGGTAACTTTACTGGAATTCTACATTATTGCTATGATGGCACTACCAATGGACAAGAATTACTACCTGTGTGTGGAATGACTTGGAACCAAATACACACAGAGATGGTTTGTAGAGATATACTTGATACAAGTGGCTCAACTATGTAATAAATTTAGCTGAGAGAAAAAGGACACTATTTTAGTTAATCACTTATTATGTAGATGTGATAACAAGTTATGAAATAAGAAATAGTAATGGTGGTATGTGAATGGAGGACACTGTACTAATCCAAATACATGTACCTGTACTGTACACTGGGAAGGCCATGATTGCACAACTGGTTAGTGAGTGATTATTCTGGTATCTTTAATGTATTAAAGCTTAATTCTGCATTATTACAATATCACTTCAGTTATTTAAACTCTGTAGGATCGAAAAGTGTTCAGATGACTTGAATATTCAGATAACTGAATACCATAGAAAATGTGCTATTATTAGATTTTGGGGATCACTTAATTGAAGTGTTGGAATAATTGAAGTTTGAATAACTTAAGTTTGACTGTATATGTGTGTATATACATATATAATATATATATATATATTATATATTCCACCCTAGATATCTTCACAATGATATGTTTAGGTACATGACCCGAGAAATAACTCAAAATATTTCAAGCTCATTACCCTTGTAATTATAGCATCCTGCCAAACTTATCAATTTTCTTGGTTCTTACAGCTACCTTCCCCCTCTGGATCAGGTATAGGCTAATCCAACCGTTAGAGCAGCTGCTAAAATATCAACTGGGGTTGTGGGTAGCCCCTACAACCAACTTACCCAGTGAGATACTGGTCCTCTAGTACTAACTACAGTAGTGAAGATATCTAGTGGGGAATAAACCACTTATTACACTTGTCAGAGTGATATGGCAAGATATTTCACTCTCAGGTTTTATTTTCACTCGCCTCTGGCTCATGAAAATAAATTAGCCTGCTCATGAAATATTCTGCCATATCAAAACACATTCTCCATTAGTACATGGAGGATTACACACAGCTAAAGAAATATATATATATATATATATTTATTGCAGCTTTGATATTTTTTCTTGAATATTTCCGCATCACGCGAGCGTTCTGTATTCTCCCATATTGTACGCTTGTTATTGAACGGTCCAAGTAGCACGCGCGTAGCGAGTAAAATCAATGAAAATTGTATTGTAACCGGTTGAGAAAAATTTCAAAGAAGCAATAAATCACTTATCACACTCGTCGTACAATATGGGAATGATATTTTACTCTCACGCCATATTTTCACTCGCCTTCGGCTCGTAAAAATATTTTGCGTGCTCATAAAATATTTTCCCATATTGTACTCAGACTCGTGCTATAAGTATTATATATTATATATATATATATATATAACACTTATATTTCTTTAGCTGTGTGTAATCCTCCATGTACTAATGGAGAATGTGTTTCATCTGATATATGCAACTGCTCAGAAGGATGGATGGGTAATACTTGCTCTGAAGGTAATATCTGTTGTATGTTTTCTGCTTTAATATTTCATGCTGTTGTGAACTTATAGCAATATGTACTAACCCATGTCTCAATGGGAACTGTACTTTACCAGATACGTGTACTTGTAATATCGGCTGGAATGGATCAATATGCACAGAAGGTAGTAGTGGTTTATATTATTTGAGATATAGCTAGAGTTATTTTGATAATCCTCGTATCAGCAATATGCACAGTCCCATGCGAAAATGAAGGACAATGTGTTGGTCCTGATACATGTAACTGTACAGATAACTGGGAAGGTGGAACATGTGCAATTGTTAAGTTTGAAAATTTGATTTCTTTTGCAATTTATGTATATTATAAATTTTTCTGTGAGGTAGCCATATGTGCCCCTGCATTCTGTCTTAATGGAGGCAACTGCTCTTTTCCAAATAGGAATTGTTCCTGTACTAATGAATGGTCAGGAGAGAGGTGTGAGAATGGTAAATATATACTTGAAACATTTATTATGACATCTATTTATAAGTATAATTTAGGTTTCTTTGAAACTATTGTATTAAAAATTGAAAGTTGAAGTCTGCTTAGAACTTGGACCCTATTATGCCCAATGTATTTTTAACCTTCCTCATGCATGGGCAAGAGGATTATACTGTCTGTCTGTCTGTCTGTCAGTCTGTCTGTCTGTCTGTCTGTCTGTCTGTCTGTCTGTCCGTCTGCCTGTCTGCCTATCTGTCTATGATTTTGGAGATTACTGGCAAATTAACTTTTGATTTAGTAACAAACTTACTCAGAACGATGATTTAAGACCTGTTATTGTAGTACATTTGTAATTTTTAAGCTGATTTTTTTGAGAAAACAAGTACCCGCTTTAGTGGGTAATGCCCCCAATCAGCATGTCATAACCATGTGAGAAAATATTTCTTGCTGCTTGCTGTAGTTTTGCTTAGGCTGGGAAGATTTAACCAAGCAGAAGTGAAGTTTTGTGTTGAAATTATATACCGGTGAGTGTCTCTGGCCTATTTAGCTCTTCTCTTATAAAGATAGACCTACTGTTTTTATTGCTCAAGCTATATTGGTACCTGATTAGAACAGCTAATAAATTACTCTTGTGGTCCGAGATGATTTTGTAATTTCTAGCTAGTGTATAGTAGCACTGAGGGTTCGCACCTTTGGTGCTTCGTTTAACATTTTTACTTGACCATAAAAACAACATACCAGATTTCTAGTCATATTAAACTCCCCCCAAGTGGCCCTTCCTCTCGTATTAACTAATTTATCAGCAAAACCAATACAATAGTGTTTGCGTTGTAAGTTTTTTAGAAGCTAAACTCATACTTGTATTATCCATAATAATTGTTTCATTTCAGTATTTTCCAGTTTCATTTTCAGCACGTGATTGTTGTTTCAAGTTGTTTGCGGGTAAAAATTATAGGAAGTATTCATTTTCACTGTATTGTTGGAGATTTACTTCCATGTTTATAGCTACATAGTCTCTATGTGCTCATGTGCAGTTTCTGTTTATGGTATATGTTATAACTCTTTGTGTTGAACATGTGTAGCTATATGTATCCCATCTTGTCTGAATGAAGGAAGGTGTGTTACTCCTAATGTATGCAACTGTACTTCAGATTGGAGGGGAGAGATATGCTCTGAGCGTAAGTTTATTTGTGGTGGTTTCAATATTGGCAAAGCAAACACTGTTAATTTGTTGACTTAGCCATATGTAGTGATGACTTCTGTAAAAATGGAGGAAACTGCAGCTATCCCAACACTCAATGCAATTGTACAGAGGACTGGATGGGAAGTCGTTGTGATATTGGTAAAAAATTAAACATGAAATTTAAGTGTTTAAATTGACTTACATTAATGTCAGCAATATGTGAGGATGACTTCTGCTTAAACGGAGGTGAATGTTTTCTCCCTAACATTGAATGCATTTGTCCACCAGAATGGGAAGGAAGTCAGTGTGATACAGGTTGGTAGTCATTTACTTCACTGAAAGGCTAATAATGTAACAATGTATATCCTGTCAGCCATATGCTCTCCTGGGTTCTGCCACAATGACGGCAATTGTTCTGTTCCTGACACAAGTTGCATATGTACTAGTGACTGGGAAGGCTCACAATGCAGACAAGGTATATATATATATAATATATATAAAATATATATATTTGTTTATTTATTGTACATTGGATATTTTCCTCGAGTATTTCGCATCTCATGAGCATTCACTATTCTCTCCCATATTAAATGGTGCACATTGAATGCTCCAATACATAGTTCTTCACAACTATATTTTTGACGTATGCTGAGTTACTTCTGAATGACTAGATTTTGAAGCACAATGGTGGTTTCACTGTTTTGGAAAAACATCCAATGCACGATAAACAATTTGTTGCACTCGTTCTACAATATAGGGTTGACACCACTCCCATGCTTGTATTTTCACTTGTCTTTGGCTCATGAAAAAGCTTTAAGCATGCTATTAAAATATCTAATTAGTAATTGTGCACTGTCTCATGCAGTAAGTATCGTAAATACAACCATTATTTTATGGCACAATGGCTATTTACTCATTGCAGCGATATGTGACCTTGATTTCTGCAAGAATGGAGGGACTTGCCAAAATCCCAACATCAATTGTACATGTTCAATCCTTTGGAATGGAAATACTTGTGAAGAAGGTAATTATAATTGTCATGAAGTGGATGCGTCTCAATCGTATATGTATTTTGTCGTGCAGTGAATTACATTCTGGTAGGTGTGTTTCTCGCACTTTGCATAACAGTTCCAGCTATCGCTGCTATATTTATCTGCATAATTGTAAGACAATGCAAGAAACTGAAGAAGAATGACAAAAAAAGGTGAATAATAATTTTACTGTTGGATTTTTTTCAAAATATACATCAAGTTTTTTTTATAGAGCCTTGTTATATGAAATGACTAGAAACCTTCCTTGTATATAATTGCTATACATGGACTCATTACACTTTCAATTCTCCCATTACTCTGCATTTCGAAACACTTTTTCTGTTGAATACATGTCTTCTTAATTTATTTCAAATAGCAATATTAAATGTGTTGCACTAAATTTTTTAATTAGAATAACACAAATGCAAAGCATATTCATAACACCATGTTTTTCAAAGGTATGCATTTGAAGACGACATTAAAGATATATCTTCACCCATCATCAATCCATTTTTAAATGGAACATATATTCTGAATCCTCAAAACAAAGCTTTTTCTTCGGTAGCTGATATCACTGCAGCACAGGAGAGTGAAAATGTTTCAGCCAATGGCAAAGCTAAAGAGACACAACTCAGTGAAGCTATTAAAGACCCTGTAAAGCCAGAAATAAAAGAAGTAATGAGGTAAGCAGATTTCACCCATAAAATTATAAAGAATTGAATTACTGCCATATTGATTGATCATTATGTCACAAAAATCAATGAATAGAATACTTGAGCATTAATGTTTGTTTTTTTCAACACAGCAAAGATGCCTCATATTCAAAAGAAAAGGAGTTCAGCACCAATAACAAAGGGGCTTCCAATGTGAATAAAGTTAACATTAATGATCAAGCCATTTTGCCGGAACCACAAGCGAGGGATCATAATGAAATTAATACAAAAGTAAAGGAACAGCCTGTAGTGCCAGCCACACAGATGACTGAAGATCAGTTAGAAAACATCAAAGAGTCCATACTACGACATAAACAAGACTACCAAAAGAGTGAAGATTTGCCAATACAGTCATCACAACACACTCATGAGAATGTATATGATAAGCTTCCCACTACTACTACTACTACTACTACTACTATTAATACTACTACTACTAATAGTTGTTTAGAGAAAGGTATAAAGTAATGTTTTATTAATGCTTACTGAATACACTCTTTTGATATTTTAATAATAGTCACAAGACCAGAAGCACAATCACTTGGCACTAATATACCTCCTGTTACCTCCACTTGTGCAAAGGAGATGAAGAACACTTCATCAAAAGAAAATGTTTCTTCTTTGAAAGAGAGTAACACTTCTTCCAAAGAAAATAGCTCAGTGTCTTCAAATGTAAATAGCTCCAGAATTTCCAAAGAGAAAGAATCCTCTGGCATTTATGCTATTCCTATTGTACACAAGAAAAAGAAAGACACAAAAAATAAATTTGCTGGGTATGAATTCCCAATTGCAAGTGAGGTACAGAGTTCCAAAGAAGCAATAGTTGACAGCGTTGAACAAAATGAGGGCTACTCCATTCCTGTCACACACAGAAAAAGCGTGCAAAAAGTGAAAAAAGCCCTTCTAAGAAGATATCCATTAAAGACAGGAGAGAAACGGACGCTGGCTATGAAAACCCTCTACCTGATGGGAAGTCAAATTGTAAGCTTAAAGCTAGTGTCAGTGATGAAAAGAACATTCAAACTAACAGTTCTGTACACTATGCTGTGTCAGAAGGGAAGTCTGTCACACTGCCACCCATTAGCCGACACCAGCCACAGTATCATGTCTTAGAAAATGGTCCGTCACCAATTGGTCCACTGTTACCAACAGGTCCCCTGTCTCCAACTGGTCCAGTGTCACCAACTGGACCTTTATCACCAACTAGTCCTCCACAAACACTCATTGGAAAACCAGCAAGTGCTAAGAATCACGACAATCATAAGTACTCTACTCTAGAGCCTCCCATTAACAAGACTGTCAAAAAAATCACTCGTGATTCAACAAGAAGTGGGGAGCCTCCTTTACATATGTACCACACTCTTGAACAACCCACCCCAAAACTAGCAAAAGCTGGGTGTGTTGGGAGTGGCAGGTCAATTTCAGCAAACAACAACAATGCATTGCCTCAAGCCATTTACCAGGGTGATGAATATGCCATACTTTTTGACCAAATAAGGAAAGAAGCAACTGAGGATTCCAAGAACAAGCGCGCTGGTCCTGTATATCATGTGTTGGAAAAGCCGAAATAACATTATTATCATTAATATATTCATGTATACATGCACACACACACACATCACATATATACATACACACACATACATGTTTACACACAAACCAGACTTCAGAATGTATAAATTGGTAATTATTGTGCTGATTGTATTTCTTGTTTAAGCATAAAAGCAATTGAATTGAGAAAGTTTTATCATAATTATGTAAAACATCTACCTAACATCTAATATTATCTGCATCACTATTGTATGTTACAATAAAATAGGTACAAATATAGCTAAAATCAGAAAACATCAACGAATTCTTTTGACTGTACAAAATTAATAGTTATAAAAAATAATTAAAAAAACTATTTGTAACCTACTTTTTGTGTGATTGTTTCACAGACAAATGTATGAAAATATCATTCTGAACAAGATTACTGAAGGAAGAGCAGAAAGTCTGACACAAGATGAAAGTTTTACCAGAGTTGATAATGTTGCATACGATACATCTATTCCTCAGGTCGCAAATCCTGCATACAACACATTCCAATTAGATGAAAAAAATATTACAACCAATAACAATGACTATCCTTACTACGAAGTGATAAATTTGGTCGATGCTTCACTTGTCCAGCAAGAAACTCAGAACATGGATGCTTATGATTATGTTGATGTTTCATTTGCTGAGAATTGACTCTACATAATTATGAACTTCTTAATGTAAACATTTTTTAACATAAACATATAAATTAATCCCATGCTTTTTGTAAACAAGTAGTTGTTTTTAAATTATCAACTGCCAGTTCACCCCAATAACCTGTAGTGTTTTTAATAATGTTCTTTGACGATAGTTCCCAACAAAATTGAAATCCTTATAAAGCTTATTCAGCACTTATTATGCCGAGAAAGATCATTATTAATATGTGGAGTCATCATTAAAGCCACCAGATGAACAATGAAGTTACTGTCAATGTTCTTAGTTTTCAACTTTCTTTTAATTGGGAGACGTCAGGTTCAGGCAGTAGGTAAAAATCAGAATAATTTTTGACGTTTGTTTTATTAAGATACTGGTAATGAATTAGCATGTTCAGAGGTATACAGTTTAAGAGGTACTAACACTGCCTATGGAAATTCAAGTACAAGATTGGGAGTTGGTAGCTTTTCTGGCTATTTAGAAATCTGTGCACCTCGTAGTCCCAATCAGTGGACACCTGTGTGTGGAGGAACAGACTGGACTGATAGAGAAGCTCTGGTAGCTTGCAATATATTAGGATATTCTAATACTACTGCCTTGGGTAAGCAAACGAGTTGAAGTTAAAAACTAATAAAATGAGTTTATAAACTTTTAATAGCTATAAATGGAGGGTTGTGTTCTGCCGCTCCTAGTAGTATCAGTAGTGGAGTGGAAGTTATTGAATGCTCAGGCTCAGAGAGCAGTGCAGAAGATTGCCAGTCTTCTGAAGCACCAACATGCAATATGTGGGGAGGAGTGATATGCACATGTTAGTTTTTTTTTGTTAATAAGACCAAGAATGTAAATATTTACCGTAATGTTATCACCAATATAGCACTTGAGACTTGTTCCATAGAAATCTGCTCTAATACTTCTTACTGCCACCCTTCCTCTACATGTGCAAACTGCTCCTTACCTGAGGAACTCAATTGTACTTGTTATGGAGGTATGAAACACTTTCTTAATTGAGCTTTAAATTATACAATAATTGAATTATTTTCTAAAGAATGTTCTTCTCCTTGTCAAAATGGAGGAAGCTGTATGTTCAACAATACTTGTCAATGCCTGCCAGACTGGACAGGAAAATACTGCGAGCTAAAGCTTCATGTCCCTACTTCAGAAGTATCTGTCACAAGTGATAAACTCTGCTCATTGGATTGTCTCAATGGGGGAACATGCTTTAATGACAGTTGTGTGTGTGCCTCAGGGTATAATGGACTTTTCTGTGAAAACCAGAGAGGTAAGTTTATTTGTGTATGTAGTGGCATTTGTAGAAATCTGATCTTGTATGTTTATGTTAAGCTGGAGAATTTCCACTTCTATATATCATTATTTTTCTCCTGGTGTTGCTGCTTATAATCAGCATTGCCACAACAATAGTGATTGTTTTAATCATTCTGGCAAAGAAGTCCAAGATGAAACCGAAACCAAAGACTGGGTAAGTATAACACTTAATTAGTTTGTGTTCAGTAATTGCTAGTTGCAAAGATCAGCTAGATATAACAAACATGTGGTGGTAGACCGTCACTAGAAGAGACTCTGCAAAATGAATGGGAAGAAAACGCCAATCAGAATTTTCAAGAAGCCATGCAAGAAACTCATAGTCCTTCAAATGAGTTACCTCAAATACAAGTGTACGATACTGTCTGGGTAGATGAAACGGTGAACGAAATGCTGAATCCTGAATCTCATGTATATGCTCGCCCTGATGAACTTGAAAAACACGAACAAAAAAGTAAGGCTGACGAGGAAACTGCTGGAGTATATGACCTAATTAAAGACCCAGGGAACAAAGATGAACCTCACGTGCACAGTACCAGTGATCTTAGAACTTCTGAGGGTGTGCAACTTCAGCAGTATTCAGAACTTAGTCATGCCTTCAAAGAGACCCGGAAATGTTTCACCTTAGGAAGCACAAAGGAAGTAAATGGGAATTATTTTGAGCTGTATGACTGCCAGCATGACAACAAATCCAATACATTACCAAGGTTTACCACAACCCTGTATCCTACTAAAACATACGCAAGTCTGGGTGAACAGAAAAGTACTAGCTGCCAAAAAATAGAAGGATATGGTCTAAATATTTACCGTGAAAATGAATCGAATCCTTCTGGAGAAGCCTTAATAATACATGCAAATGAGTCTGTACACAAGAGCAATGTAATGATACCAAAGCAAAAACCTTCAAGTCATGTGATGTCTGAAGATGAGTCTGAGTTACCTAACTATATAGAAGATGTATCATTTGAAGATGCTTTATCTCTGACTAGTGCCACTGTGCAAAACACAGAGTCTGAAACTAATGATACTGAACAAGTGAACAAACCATTGCAAGATGATCCTGCTAAGAAAGGATGCATAAACTCAGCTAGAGAAGATTGTTCCAGTACTTCAGAAAAAGGACAACCAGCCTCTTTGGAAGCAGGAACTGTGGAATCAAAGGAAATAACAACAAACTCCACCCATTATGACAACTGTACTTTAAACTTTAACCCTCAATACTGCAAAGATTGATAAGCACTGTTTGTGATGTGATATGCCTAAAAAAATTATGTTTAAAAATAATGTTAATATGCTATCCTAATTTCAGTTTATAGTACTAAAATTATAATTAAGTATTTGGCTGTAACTCAAGAACTTTTTTTTTTGCAGTGGGCATGACGATGATGAAGATCATATTCCAATGGATACAGTAACCGATAATATGTCTTATGCTACAAACAGGAATAAAATGATGAAAGAATATACTGGGGAGAGTAAAAAAGATAAGGATTCACAAGACGAAAGAAAACTGTTCCATGATGATGACAATGCTCAGGATAGAAGTCAATTTTTTAGTGGAAAAGATGATGAAGATTGCTACTCTACAGTTTTAGACTTGGAAATACCCAACAGGGAAGGATCTAGTGAACATAAGAAATCACCAGTAGCTGCAGTCACTGAATATTGGTCAATTTCGAGTGACGAAATTTCAATGTTTCATCAGGCAAAAACAGATAAAACTCAAGATGCCACTTCTTACGACCAAATATCAGATCAGATGAGTGTATATGACGACATCACAAGTTATGCTGAGTACACTGAAATTCCCTGTCAGGATGACAGCAAGCATAGATTGGCAAGCGCAAGGAAATACAGAAGCCTAGAAATGGAAAAACTGGAAGGAGAAGTTTACACGAACCAGTTTGATGTTCAGGCATATTACAATAGGGCATCATGTGCAGTGTTGACAGAGGAGTACTTGGCAGCAGAAGTCACAAGACTGGATAAACCTGAGTATTATGAAAGCAGAAAGACCAATTTAAAAGATGATTTACAAAATTTGGCTTGTTCCAGTGATGAGATTACCAAAGCTGTTTACAATAACTTTTAGAACTTACACCAATGTGGAAAACACTTTTTTCTTCCCAATGTTTCAATTAAAACAGTATAGAATATACAAGCAATTCTTTTCCAAAAAGTAGATTATTAGCAATAATTAATTAAATATAAATGAAATTAAGGGGGGGGGGGGGGAATGTGTCTACCTGCATTAACTTGTGAAAACTAAACTCTTTAGTTGACACCACACACTCCACAAATAACAAGCAAGGGCACACTGCTAGTCTACACTCTTTTGTGCTGCTTCAGTGTCTATTGCTGGAGCTTGTTATGTAACCTCATTTTTGTAAAGTTTCTGTTTTTTTTTGTTTTTTTTTGCATAAGTATGAGCAGTTGCCCTGAAGTAGTTGAATCTCTCTGCTTTGCTTAAGAAATATCTTTGAATTTGCAAAAAGAAAATTTTATTGTGTGGCGATAATAATTTAAAAATCTGATAAAGAAATCATGCACAGACTAAAACAATTCTAATTTCAAACACATTAATACAAAGTTAAAATATTACTTGCTTACAATAGTATTAGATAAAAAAAAGCCATTCTATCAGAATTTGACATTTGAAAAGTGTTAGTTCTCTTTGTTGCCATCAGCCTTCTCTATTTCTTGGCCATTTATGTGGGTTCAATTACACCTATTCTTAAATTTAAGTTTTGACAAAGTTAAAAGCCCCAGCAATAATTGTTGATTTTAAACACCTTTTGTTCTCAGTTCCCAATGAACCAGGCATCACTAACATATGCTGTCTTCTGAGCTGTAGCAGTAGCACTATGACAATAATGAGATATAGCAATAAGTACAAAGAAGTAAACTACTGGCTTGTGGAAGTGCTCATCTACCTATCGGTCAGAATAGTATGCGTTCAGGCAGAATGTAAGTGTGATTAGTACATTTAAATTAACACACATTTAATCTTTTAAAACAGGTAGTCCTGGATTAAGAGCTATTAATGCCACATATGGAAGCCATAATATGTGGTTGGGGGTCGGGGGGTCATGCTGGTTATCTTGAATTCTGTGGCCTCAGAGGTGTTAGTTCATGGACGCCTGTGTGTGGGGAACACTGGATGAATAACGAAGCTCGGGTAGCATGCAGGTCTTTAGGATACTCTAAAACTGGTACTATAGGTTAGTGCATCCCTCCTTTATAAAATCATGCATTACATGCTTTCACACTCCTCTTGTAGCTGTTACTGGAGGGCTTTGCTTGGCACAAACCAGAAATATCAGTGGTGGTGTAGAATTTCATGGCTGTACAGGTAACGCTAGTAGTTTAGATGACTGCCCATCCGCAGAGGCTCCTAAATGTAACAAGTGGGCTGGAGTAATCTGTACCTGTGAGTTTCATCAGAGAGTGAATAAGAGAAAAATTATAATCAAATTTTTATAGCTCTGGCAGTTTGTAGTGAAGAAATCTGCTTGAATACTTCATACTGCCAACCATCTCCTTCATGCTCCAACTGTGCCATACCACAGGAATATAACTGTATCTGCCATGGAGGTATATTAGTAACTAATTACAATAATAACAAATATATTATTACCTTAGAATACCAACACAGAGTGTTCCTATCCCTGCCTTAATGGAGGCAGCTGCATTTACAACACTACCTGCCAGTGCCCTCCTAACTGGACTGGAGACCACTGTGAGCACTTCTCTACTCCTGCAGCCACCACATCACAAGATGGTAGTGGAGGAAATAATCATCAATCAATTTGTGATCCTCCTTGTATAAATGGAGGAATTTGTATCGACGATATCTGCCATTGTCCTCCATACTTGACTGGAACACACTGTGAACTTCTTCTTCAAATATATATTAACACATCCACTATTGATGCTGGCACAACTTCTACTATTAAAACTAGTAATTACTCAACTATTGGCTTAAATGAATACTTAGGAAATATTAGCATTTTTAGGGTTTTTTATTGATTAATTTTAATATCTGTATCAGTGAAAATTTATTCATAGTTATATCCACTATTCCAGGTACTGGACTTCCAATAATTTATATTACCATGATTGGAATCCTAATTGTGCTGCTAATTTTTGCTATTCTAATTATTATGACAGGCATTGTTGTAATAGCTTTAAAGAAAAAATAAAAAAATAGCCATCAACATCAGTAAGTAAACACGCTTATTAAGTCTATATATAAATATATATATATTAATCACTTTTATTGATATTAAGAGAATACAATCTGAAAGAACTATAAAACTTGTAACTTGATCATTGGCAATACAAAAATGAATCAATATATTATTAAATTCAAATGAAATCAATTAATTGCCCAAATATTTTTTCATATAAGGGTCCAAAAAATTAAGATAGCCCTAAAATAATATTAGTAATAGTTCGAAATAATTGTATAGTTTCTGTAGTGCCTATGCCAGCAACGACGAGGACGAATATTTGACAATGAATTCTCGTCTTGATAATAAGCCGGCAGATGCAGCTCTCCAGGATACATTGGAGGTTACGAGCAAGATAAATGCTCACAAGAAGCAAGAAGAGGATGATGTTGACCAGCACTGTGAGGAAGACATGAAGACTAATGAAGAAATTTACAGTTATGACAGACTGTTAGAAAAAAGCACGGCAGATTATGACTATGCATGTATAACTGATGATTCTCGCACAATTAGCAGGAGATGGATTGGAAAACAGAGCATGATGGATGGCTATGTAAATTCTTCAACTCCATTGCCCGTGAAAGACAAGGATAGTTCTGAGATTCATGGTTACTATACATTGGAAGATATCTCTAAGACATCGAAAGAAATACACAAGAATAATATTTTGGATTCTGATAATTACTCTGAAATACAACTTGATAGTTTACGTACAAATAGAGCTCTAGAAATTTCAGAAGATCAAAGAGTTGTTGGAAATACTTTAAAAGGAAGAATTGACCAGTGTGATGATGTGGCCTACTAAACCTGAGAATATGGCACGAGCTGACCTATACGAACAATTAATCCTAAACATTTAAAACATCCGTACTATTTCCAGCTTTAAAAGCAATAACATAAATATTGTATACAAAATTTCATAAGAGTGTTATAAGTTATTTACATAATTTTAATAATTGTTGTTGTTTTCTTGATGAAGGAAGATTATTGGACCATGAAGACCATTTCATTAGTGTTGCGTTGATATAGTTTGGAAAGGCTAATCATTTTATTCATTTTCCCCCAATTAGCTAGCTTTATTGGTAGCTATATATTTATTATGCTTAGCTAGTAATAATATGTAACCCATAAATCACATGGGCATAATTTCTTACACTTGAAATAAGAAAAAATTTCTTACCGTATTATTAGTTGAATTCAAACTTCTGTTGTAAACCATTTTGTGGATAAACTTAAATTTACTTTGACAAACAACTATAGTAGAGATGAAAGACCATTTCAGAAATTTGTCAATACATTTGCATCTACAGTTTCATCATGTAATAACTTTTAATTTATTGTTTTTTGAAAGTTTTTAAAGTTAGTTTTTTCCCAAGATTTGGATGTAACATTGGTCTCCAATAGGAAAACATAGGTATTGTAAGAATAGAACTTTGTTTTCACAAGACAAGCTATACCCAATAATGCAAACATTAAATGAATTATATATTTTTATTTATACTGCAAGACAAATGTGAAACTGATCTCCGTATTTAAAAAAAATAAAATTTAGATGTGCTCATCATAGCAAACAATGGTTGAGTCATATACTTAATAAATTATCATTGCAAATGGTGATCACACAAAGAAATCTATAACTCAATAAAAGTTGTTAATTAACTAAAAATGTATTCTCTAGTAAGCTATGAGATTAAGGAAGAAAGTTTTGCAGTCACAGCTTTAGCTGTGAGTGGCTTATGGTGACAACTTTTATGAGTTAAGAGAGTTCGTTCCTGATTAACACCAAATAATATTTGGTATAATATATTATCTGAATGTACAATGAACACAGTCCAAATGTCCATATTAAAAAACAACAACAAACCAATGCCTTTAAATTAAAGCCAGTGATATTAATTGTGCTAATAATTAATTTGGTATGGAAGAGTTTGGCACTCACGTTTCACATAAAACAAATATACTACCACACTATTATTTCTGTCGAAATGTTTTATGGTTCCCTGATTGAGACATCAACATAATCATAGGTATCCATTTCCGGTTCTTCATGCTGTGTGATCGTGCTTTCCACCAAATTTACTACATCATAATGAAGATTTCTATTTCTTGGACAAGAACTGTTGAATGCAGGATTTGCAACTTGAAGAATAGCTGTCGTGTGGTATGCGATATTTTCTGTTGTCACGACTTCATCCTGTGGTGAAGATTCTGTAATCTCATTCAATAAGATACTCTCGTAGGAACAACTGTCAGAAGTCACAAATCCAAATTGATATATATTTTATTTTATTTTCTCTACTTAATACTTTACTTGCAAATACATAAAATGATATAATCAGGATTTTTTTTTGTTTGCACAAGATTAAACTATTTTGCAAATATTTGTAAAGTTGAAACTTGTATACACTAGTCAATCTCTGCTGAAATCCCTTGGGATATTAATAGCATATAATCTTGAACATATTTTGGTTGTGACTACACTTTAATACTTACTAGTGAGAGCCAGTTCAACAACATGAGTTGAGAGAAGAGGAAAGGAATGTAAGAAAAACAAACAGAAAACCAGAGAAGCTATGCTGTCATGTTATATGTGTATGTCTGAACTATGTTTGGCATTATGATGTTTAAATTTCGCGTCACCAGTTGTCATGTTTTATACTAATCTAGAGGTAGATACTCATTTTATATTTTTATATATTTTATTCAATATTTGCTGCAGTTCTAATGGCATGCAATTTTGTAGCAAATTACCTTTTCCCAAGTTCATTTAAACTTGATTCTTTTTATAATTTTAATTGTATATCTTCTGTTACCTTAATGTGGTGTTGCTTCCAGAAATCACATGTTTATCTTCTTCTGCTGTACTGATTTCAACCTCACCATTCTTGCCAGCTACTGTAGAGTCTTGTTGTAGACTATTTTCATCCAAATATGAATCCCTAGCATCGTGTCTCATTGGAGGATTCAAATTAATTGAGTTAAGTGGGAGTATGCTCAAGAAAGGGTTTATACTAGGTGAAGAGATTTCTTTAATATTATCTCCAAAAAGTGACCTATGAAATGATTTTTAGACACACAAAGAATGGTAATCGCTAGGTAAATTCAGTAATTATATTGCCATCAATTCACAAAAACTCGTCTACAAATTTCTCTGACACTCGAAGTAAACAAGATATCATATTATTGCATGCATAAATAATTATAATAATCTTAACAAAAGTGAGATATTAACTATTAAGCCAAGATACACTCATGCTAAATATACTATGGCACCTTTTATTCTAAACTAATATCATATTTATTGTTGAATATGCTTTATATACCAGTGTGGCAAACAGCCTTCAGCATGGGTTCGATTCATAGTTTTGTATAGGTTGCGCCAAGTGTTCTGCAATATCCTGTATCATGAAAATAGGATATACTTTGGTGACCTCTTTTCAAAGCAAACTTAGTCTCCCAAAATGCTTTCAATACCACAAGTGTCCTCTGATGCTGAAATATTTACTATCTGGTACCACAGCAAACATATATGAATTGTTTTTCATTTAACGCTATTTCGAAGCCTGTCTTATAATATTTTAGAACTATAATCTAGGCCCTAAAACTATTGCTGATTTCTTGAGTAGGAACTATAGGAATATTTCAAATACTATGGTAACCATTTATATTACACACAAATTATGACTGTCTCAAAATAGTTTCATAAACAACTTTTAAGTTTGTAAACAACATTTAAGTTTCTGTTTAGAAAACTAAATATAAAATACTAGATTTGTATAGAGTATTTTTTCATTTGATTGAAGAAAATACTGTATACCTGGTATTTACCTTGTGTGGATGGTATTTTGTGACTTCTTGCATTGTTTCACCAACATGGAGACAATTATTATGGCAGTTATAGATGAAATAACTAATCCCAGACCCAACACTGTCAACAAGATGTAGTTCACTGCTTAACACATCATGCAGTGTGGTATTATGACATAGTCACAGTCACTGTAACCATTGTGAATTACCTTCCTCACAAGTATCACCAGTCCAAAAAATAGAGCATGTGCAGTTAACATTAGGGTACTGGCAACTTCCCCAGTTTTTGCAGAAGTTTTCAGCACATTTTGCTATAAAAATATTCTTCTAATTATTATAACAAATGTTACTTGATACGAACCTTTTTTGCACTGTGGGCCTTCCCAGTCACTAGTACACATGCAGTTTGTGTCAGGAACAGAACAATTGCCTTCATTATGGCAGAACCCAGGTGAGCATACGGCTAACAGGATTATACATTGTTACCTTATTAGCCCTTTAATGAAGAAAGTGACTACCATACCTGTATCACACTGATTTCCTTCCCATTCTGTTGAACACTTGCATTCAATGTTAGGGAGAAAACATTCACCTCCATTCAAGCAGAAGCCATCCTCACATATTGCTGGTATTTAATATAGCCATTTTGAGCAGTAAACAAGTAAATTTCATATATATGTTTATTACCAATATCACAACGACTTCCCATCCAGTCGGCTGTGCAAGAGCAGTGAGTGTTGGGATAGCTGCAGTTTCCTCCATTTAGGCAAAAGCCGTTTCTACATATGGCTAAGTAAAGAAGTTAAACATGTTTGCTTTGCCACAAATAGACTTACGCTCAGAGCATGTCTCTCCCCTCCAGTCTGAAGTACAGTTGCACACGTTGGGAACAACACATCTTCCTCCATTCAGACAGGATGGGACACATACAGCTGCATTTAATTTAGCATCAAAAGTAACACAAACAGAAGCTGCATTTGAACACATATACATACTAGACATGTTTGCAGTGAAATTAAATGTTCTTCACACATACAACTTTAAACAACAATCAGGTGCTGAATTGAAACTTGAAATAATGATGTGGAATAATTATGGATAGTACTAATGAGTTTTAAGTTTAAAAAAATTAAACCAACAATATTGTATTGGTTCTTCTTTTAAGGATTGGCCACTTTGGGGAGTTTACTATGACGTCATTATTTCCAGTTTCAATTAAGCTAAATAGTAAATATAGACTTTATCAGTAAAAAAAGTCTTGGATACTGTTTCCATACCCAAAGAGTTAAAAAATCAGCACAAATGTTTAAAATTAGCAGAAATGTGTCCTAGTTTATCAAAGATCTCTATTAATTTGAAATCTTTTGCTTTAATCTTTAAATAGAATAGTTACAATTATAATTAACTTTTAGAAATAACAATTATATATTTACCATTTTCACATCTGTCTCCCATCCATTCATTGGTACAGAAACAATTTCTATTTGGAAAAGAGCAGTTGCCTCCATTAAGACAGAATCCAGGGGCACACAAAGCTACCTCACAGAAATAACATTATAAATCAATAGCAAAAGGAAAGTTCTTCAGTTACCAATTCCACATGTTCCACTTTCCCAATTCTCTGTACAGTTACATGTATCAGGACCAATACACTGTCCTCCATTTTCACACAGGACTGTGCATATTGCTGATATGAGGAATAACAAAATCAGAATATAAGACACTATTACTAACCTTCTATGCATGTTGATCCTTCCCAACCAATATTACAAGTACAGGTATCTGGTAGAGTACAGTTCCCATTGAGACATGGACTAGTACATATTGCTAAGAGTTCACAACAGTATACAAAATTAAAGCAGATGTGGTACAGATAATACCTTCAAAGCAAGTATTTCCTGTCCATCCTTCTGAGCAGCTGCATTTATCAGGTGACATGCATTCTCCATTAGCACATGGAGGATTACACACAGCTAAATTATTTGAGTGATGGAAATTTAGTCTTGTTAGTATTTTTAAAATTATTATTACTAACCAGTTGTGCAGTCATGTCCTTCCCAGTGTGTAATACAGGTACATGTATTTGGATTAGCACAGTGTCCTCCATTCATACACTCTTGCTCACAAAGTGCTAATGAACAATAACAGACAATTACTGAAACTATTATCACACTATTGCTGTAAATTTACGTTCACTACAAGTAGTTCCATTCCATCCTTCTGAGCAGTCACATATGTTAGATTCTACACATCTTCCTCCATTTTCACATTGAGGATTGCAAATGGCTATATGAAGGTGACCATTCCATAGTCAATATAATGTATTACTAGTTATCACATTCTACCTTGTGAACAGTCAGTTCCTGTCCATTGTGAGTCAGTACACTCACAAATATCAGGTCCAACACAGCGTCCTCTGTTAGAACAGTTATGAGTACATATTGCTAGAGGGAATATATACAATATTAAATTAACTCTCTAAATATTTCTAGACAATACTATTACGTGTAGTGCATGTATCTCCTTGCCATCCAGATGTACACCTACACTCATCAGGAAACACACACTGGCCTCCATTAGAGCATGGAGGGCTGCATTCAGCTAAACATTGTTTAGTGAGTAGTAATAATATGTATTATAAATCGTTTGTTACCTGAATTACATCTGAAACCATGATATCCTTCACTGCAAGAACAGCTACCATATCTTGCACAAGTTCCTAATGATGTTTACTAGTATCTGTCTCCTCTTACTACTGCATTACATTAATAGTACACCTACCATTACATCCAATGTATATAGTGGTACTGCATGGAGCTAATGATGGAGTGCAGCTACTCAGAGTCTGTCCTGTACAGTTCCACTGTATGTACATACCACCATTACTATTTCTTATTTCATAGCCTGTTATCATAGCTGCTATAACAGAAATATACTATTGTCTGTTTTCTCACAATGAATATGTACTACATACATGAGTCACTTGTACCAAGTAATTCCCTACAAATCATCCCTGTGTGGATTGGATTCCAAGTCATTCCACACACAGGGAGTATCTCCTGTCCAGTTGTACTGCCATCATAACAATAATGTAGAACTCCAGAAAAAGAACTACCAGACTCTAGGGAGAATGGTCCGGAGTTACATCCTGAAGTTGTCACTATCAGTAACCTGGTTATAGTAACTCACACCATACATAACTCACAGTTGGCTGGAAAAAGAAGGTTTAACAATATTAGAAACATTTTAAAATTCTTGTAAGTTTCTTAGTCTTCTTTGATTTTTTGATTAAATCTTTTTAATTCAGCTATGCGGTATTGAACTTTATCAGTCTATGAAGTGTTCCCAAATTTCAGTGATTGTTATTGAAACATAGCTTGATGGTTTAGATTTGTGGCTATGGTGTAAAAAAAACCCCATCATATCATTCACAAATATTATCAAAAATCTTACACTCAGCCTAAAGGTAGCTTAGCTTTAATAGTGGTCGTGTAGCACTGCTAACAGTTGTGTAGCACTGCTAACAGTTATGTAGCACTGCTATAGTATGTCCAAGTTGAGTTGGCCGCAAGAAAAACTTGAATAACTTTAGAACGGAAGCAGCTACGCATCCAGGGTTTGCACCATTGGAAAGAATATTCCCTCAATACCTATACTCCAAAACCAGAAACAAAGTGCTATTCCAAAGCTCAATACAAAAGTCTATGGGAATAGAAAAAAACCACAGGTTTCCCGCTCAAAACTCGTCCGCTTTTAGTCACGCTCAATTGATCGCGCGGACTGTCTTCATCATTAAGAATTTTGTAAACAATGAGCGGCTTCTTCTCAGATTGCTGCGTTTCTAGCTTTATATCGCTATTAGCTTAGGTTACGAGTGTTGAAACAAGATAGAAGGAGTGTTCTGTTGTCGCAGAGGGTACAGGACCACCTGATAGGATGTTAGTAAATTATTTGTCTACCTGTTCAATAACAAATGCCGTATAGCCAATATATTTCATTAATATAGCTATCATTTAGCTAGCAACTTGTAATACAGCCATACTTAAGCTGTTTGCCATTAATTTATGCCAATTCCTTTTCTTCACTACTATAGATGCCGTTTATTGTAAGGATTAGGACCAACTGAGGCAGCACTCCACCTTCAATTCTGATCACAACTATATTTTGTATATGTGTACTACTTAAATTCTATCATTTCATCAATTATTGATAATTTTATAACAACAGGAAAGTCTAGTGACTTTAACTACAAGTTAACAGTGCTGTACTGCTGAATCCTGTGAATGTCAGGATATTTCTTGGGACACAGTAGGTAGAATCGACTAATTTTAATCTTGTCTCTTTGGAAGAACGCCCCACCAGTTTGCGTTTTCCATCTGCTGTACAATATCTGCGCGTAAGGAACATAACTATAATTGAAAACAGACAAGATGAGCTGTACAGCGCCCGAAAAACTCCATAAACTTCACTAAATTTCTTTCTTTCAATAGTTACAGTATTATTATTATTATTATTATTATTATTATTATTATTATTATTATTATTATTATTATTGACTTTACAACCAATGCGACAAAAACAAGTATTGTGAGTGAAGTGAAAAATGTAAAGTGTTTGTGGTTGAGGTTCAACCTCTAACTACTAGAGCTGCCCCAAGAAATAAATAAGTAAATAAAAAAAGAAAGTGAATAAACAAAAATGAATAAATAGGCTCATGATGTGGGAGGCAAAGTGATGTTGATATTTGATGTGTGACATTGAGAACAGGGACATAGACAACAAAATGTGCAGGGATTGCTGGGGTTGAATCTTTTGGTGAATGTATTCCAGAATTTCTGTTGAAGAGTTTTCTTGATAGTAGTAAAGGAAGGGGAAAGATCAATTGGAGAGAATGCATTCCACAGCATTACAACACGATTAAAATATTGGTGGCGTGTACTAGAGAAGCGGTAAAACTTAAGTTCTAACTTGTGGGAGGTAGATGAGCGTGTGGGTCCAGAAGAATAGGAAATGTAATAAAATTAAGAGGAGGGTCTTTGAGACATTTCAATACAAATAGCAAGTCTAGTAGTTCTAGGTGATACATGAGTGGTAGAACAATGCGCACCTGTGCTACCACCCCTTTTCACGTGCATCAACGTTGACGTTTGCCGCTTAATTGACTTGGATTCACGTGACTAAATTGTTCCTGTAAAGTAGTAAATGCATTCATCAATTTCCGCGCTTGCGGTCGTGCCAACTCAACTCGGACATACTATAGTAGTTGTGTAGCACTGCTAGTAGTTGTATGGTAGAGGTAGCACTGGTATCTCTAGTAGCACTGGAAACACTTGTGGCATTGGTAGTACCGGTAGCATAAATAACACTGGTAGTGGTGATAGTAATGGTATTAAACAACACTGATAGCAATGATAGTACTGAGAGATATAGAGCTAACAGCTGCATTCAAAAGTTCAAATGATTTAAATTGAAATAAAGACCACTATTATTTATTTTATATTTCTATCTTTTGTAGTTGGTCAAGTCATGGAATGAGAAGAAATTGTTCCTATAGGAAGATGCCACTTGGAAATGAACTGTTAAATATTTCTGATTTTAAAATTTAACCCAGCAAAATTTATTCAATTTGTATGTTACTTTTGCACTTTCAGTTGTGTTGGAAGTTACTCTTGTTAGTGATCTTTCGTTGCATCTCATACTATGATGACAGAGAATCTGTTGAATTCACTGGCACTTGGTTCCCTCAAATCTTGTAGAACCCCACCTCATGAATACTTCATGTGTTTCAATAATTGGTGTCTTTACTTTTGTTCATATAACAGATATTGTGCTATAGCTAATGTTTGTTAGGCGAGGTCCATGAAAGTTAATCTATTCACATCTTAAATGATTGTAATAATATATTTAATGAAAAAAGTATGGGGAATAAATCACACACATTTTTTACAGACTTTTTCAATTCAAACCATACAGTAGGTTATCTACTCACTCAGTTAATTGATGTCCACCTTTGATAAGCTAATTGCTTACATTTTAAGAACATTTCAACACAGTTCAATGAAAACATTATGCTATTGTAGTATTTTATCCAGGTTCACATTCACATATCTTAACAATGATAGTGATGATTAACTCGAAACAACATCATCTAGCCCTAGCCCTGTAAAATTTGCATAAATAGCAAGTAATGAAATCTATACCATAACTTTTTAAGTAATACATTCACAAGTAATAAAAAAACTAATATAATTTTACTAGGTGGGCCGCAGCTAGAAAGAAGAAGAGAGGAGGCTAACAATTCATAGAATACCTAACCATGCACAGATTTATAGTCACACTCATTTCAATAACTATACAGACACAAATAAAGGAATTAATGAAATTGTCAGTCAGTAGCAAATTCTTAAACACTAGTAATTGGTCTCTGTCAAGAACGGTAAAAAATAATGAATTGTGCAGATGAGTAAAAACAAGCTGGAAAGTCAGTTTCAAGTATTAAAACGAGAATATATAAAATAATTGTACGGCAATTATTAGTTGCTTGAGATTAAAACTTAATTGATCTTGTAATCTCAGCAGTCAAGATCAACTATATTTTTACTATGTGTAATACTAAGTGTAAAATAATTTTAACTTATGGTAGTAATGGTTTATAAACAATTGATATGTTTGTTTCTCAAGTATTTTCCAGGATTGGTGAATCAAAAATGATGCAATGATTATAGCAATGTTTCAGTTTAGTGCTCAGGGCATTTGGGAAAGTGAGTAATGCAAAAAGCAGAGATGCACAAGTAAATGAAATAGACTTCTTTAAAAGAGAACTGTAAATGATGAACAGTGGTTCTCCAAAGTATATATTATGTAATACTCCACCAGCTACTCTGGCCAACCTATTGTTTTGAAAAAACAATAAAGCAACAACTATACACAGGACATCATCTATGATTATTGTTCTATGTTGTGTGTGAAAGTGGACAGCCTATCACACAGCAAGTTGTGTGTGCATGTAGACACAATTATTTAACACAGCAATTTCAACAGCTACTGCCTATTGTGCAACTAGAGCAACCATTGCCCATCTGTGAACAGCAACCATTGCCCATCTGTGAACAGCAACAATTGCCCATCTGCCAACAGCAACCATTGGCCATCTTCCAACAGCAACCATATTCTATCTGTGAACAGCAACCATTTCCTATCTGTCAACAGCAACTATTGCCCATCTTCCAACAGCAACCATTTCCTATCTTCCAACAGCAACCATTGCCCATCTTCCAACAGCAACCATTACCTATCTGTGAACAGCAACCATCGTCCATCTGCCAACAGCAATCGTTAGTTTTAAATCCTCTTAAAATTTGTAATGAATTCACTGGCAAGGGGTGGCACAGGATTGTTTATCGTTAGCATCGCCTGAATAATGCTCTTAATTTGACACTGAAGGAAAGCACTATAGTGGTGACTACGGATTGCACTAGCTATCACTCAGCATTGTTGTTTTTGTAACTATTTTATAATCGTACATATATAATCGCTCAATTTAAAACATTAGAATTAGACACTCTTCTTACTTGTTTACCTGTCTTCAGTAGCGTTCACACGAGAGGAGTAAGCATTTGATTGTAGATGGAGAATGAAATTATGAAATGATAGTGGCTAGTTAAATTGTATATTGAAGGTATCAGTGAATCTGTCAGAAAGAAGCAGGAGAGCTTTGATAAAAGCGAATTTTTAGTGAGGATACTATGGAAAAAATCAGCAAAAATGTGTGCTAGTATATGTAGTGTTTTCAATAGGAATACTACATCTGAGCAGGGAAAGTAGGAAAATAGGACATATGGCTGGAAACGACGATGAAATTATGGTGGAATTAGGATGAATTGGGATAGAAGTATGAGAAAATGATGGAAATGCAATAGAATGAAGTGGCTTGAAAAATCCATGCATGATTTATAATGTCACTACTTAGAACTATTGTACCATATTTGCTTCCACAAAGGGCGCTACTTTAATTTTATTGGAAGGGTAGATTTTGTCCCTTCAAAGTTGCATATTACTTCATTCTAAATCTCCTTAATGCAGCATACCATATTTTACCTATTACAAATGCCAAGCAAACACAAAATCGCGAGGTTCAAAGTATAAAATGACATACGTATGTCCACACATTAAACAAACAAATATCCCTGATTTTCAATTGTGCTACCCCTGAGAGTGTCTCGCTTGCTTGCAATAATATACTAATGCTAGAGTTGGACTAGACGAGTGGAAAACTATTCTTTTAGCCAAGGTAACACCAAAGTGCAAAAACCTAGTGCTTAGATATCTTACAAATACGATGACCACTTACCTGGATATAAAAAGCAATCTTTATAACAATGTTGGCTTGTCAAATGTTAGCACTGGTTCCAAACTCTTTTACTCATTGGTTGAAGGATGCATCTGGCAAGTCTTTGCGGGAAGTTGTAAGGTTGGGTACCTTGTTGATGGAAAGACTGTTTTCTGGATGTGAGAATGTTTGAAGAAAATAAAGCTATGACTGTCACAAAAGACAGGCATTTGTAAGTTTTAAGTATTTTGTGATTGTGTTGTGTTCATCTGTATGTCCAAGTAGCTATACTGTACAATATTACACTCAACATAATTACACCATGCAAGAGGTCTGATATACTCTGGTGTATATCAATTGTATTTCTGTCATAATATTATACTTATGATATACACCAAATTCAGCATCAAATATTAACCTGTGTATATCCAGTATATAGGTACCGTAATCCACTACTATTGATGCCATAAGTATTTCTGTAGAATACAGTGTACAGTATTGTGTGTGTATTCCAGTAGTATTCTATGTATTCTATTGATATGCAGCATCAGGTAAGTTATTTGATATACCCACAGTATACACCATGTTTCTTCAGGTACACTGATGTGAGTGTGCTATGCGTATTACAGTGGTGTGCACCAGGTGTGCATACTGGTGTTATACATGGTATGTTTCTTTTGTTATAGACTTCATCAAGTGTTATTATTCAGCTATTGAAAAAAATATTTTTTTAAAACAACAGTAACAACAACAACCAATGCATTAGTCACTGTAAATATGATGATTTTGCGATTGTTGTTAGCATGATCCTCTTTGTAGTCTCAAGTTTTCCAGTAGCTTGTGCTGTGAGAATCCTTGCTGGTGGTGTACAGTGATCACAACTCCTCTGACCCTCCTTTCTAACCTTTATGGATGGACCAGCTTGCTTCTCACATTTCTATTCAATAAACGAATATTAAATAAAATTAAGCAACAGTTAACTTGTTGAGAAGAACAAAAGATAATAATGATAACAATGTAGCTAATTACAGTTGAAGCTGTGCACTGGACATTGTTCTTGATTAAAAACCATTTGGAACCAGATATACTAATGAAGCTATTATAACTGATTAATATGGTGAAGAGTTTCTTTCAGCTGGGGAATAATGTTACCCCTTACCCAGCAAGTTGTATTACATAGCCAAGTATTCTGTCAAAGTTCCCTTAATAAATTCAAATTACTGTCAATCAATATATTGCCCCATGTGGTCTGTTTAACTTGCTGTGCACTGGACATTGTCCTTGATTAAAAACCATTGGAACCAGATATACTAATGAAGCTATTATAACTATGGTGAAGAGTTTCTTTCAGCTGGGGAATAATGTTACCCCTTACCCAGCAAGTTGTATTACATAGCCAAGTATTCTGTCAAAGTCCCCTTAATAAATTCATTCACAGCAAGTTAAACAGACCACATGGGGCAATATATTGATTGACAGTAACTACAACAGATAGCAATAAGAATATGGAAAATAAGGTTACAAATTGAAGGCCAGCTGGTAGTTTATCAAACTTCTTTCCATCGTTCAGACTTTTTCAGTCTACCTGAACAGTCAACATTCACTAGCTCGTACAGCTGGTACTTAAACTACCTGAAAAGTGCTCAACCAGAGAATAAGATGACATTGTAAACCTCATTTATATAAGTTATGCTGCCAAATGTGACTCCATATAACTAAAATTTACTTGTACTTGAACTCCCTATACCAACTCCATTAAGTCTCTATTAGTACAGGGAAACTATAGGAATACAAAGAGCAGAGATAGAAGAATACAGGAGCAAGTGCTGAAAAATAAATACAGGAGTAATGGGTACAGGGAGACTAAAAGAGTGGGTACAAGGAGACTAAAAGAATGGGTACAGGGACACTATAAGAGTAGGTACAGGGAGGCTGTTAGAGTGGGTACGTAGATGCTGTAAGAATGGGTACAGGGAAACTTACTATAAGAGTGGGTACAGTGAGACTATAAGAGTCAATACAGGGAGACTATAAGAGTGGGTACAGTGAGACTATAAGAATCAGTAAAGGGAGTGTATAAGAGTCAGAAAGTGAGACTATAAGAGTTGGTACAATAGGAATGGGTACAGTGAGACCATAGGAATGGGTACAGTGAGACTATAAGAGTCAGTACAGGGAGACTATAAGAGTGGGTACAGGGAGTCTATAAAAGTTGGTGCAGTGAGACTATAAGAGTCGGTACAGGGAGACAGTGAGACTATTAGAGTCGGTACAGTGAAACTATAAGAGTCGGTACAGGGAGACTATAAGAATGGGTACAGGGAGACTATAAAATTCGGTACAGTGAGACTATAAGAGTGGGTACAGGGAGACTATAAGAGTGGGTACAGGGAGACTATAAAATTCGGTACAGTGAGACTATAAGAGTGGGTACAGGGAGACTATAAGAGTCTGTATAAGAGTCGGTACAGTGAGACTATAAGAGTCGGTACAGGGAGACTATAAGAGTCTGTACAGTGAGTTATAAGAGTCGGTACAGTGAGACTATAAGAGTAGGTACAGGGAAACTATAAGAGTTGGTACAGGGAGACTATAAGAGTCGGTACAATGAGACAAAAGTGGGTACGGGGAGATTACAAGAGTGGGTACAGTGAGACTATAAGAGTCGGTACAGTGAAACTATAGGAATGGGTACAGTGAGAATATAAGAGTCGGTAGGGAAGACTATAAGAGTCGGTACAGTGAGTCTATAAGAGTGGGTACAGGGAGATTATAAGAGTCATTACAGTGAGACTATAAGAGTCGGTACACTGAAACTATTCAAAGTTGCATATTACTTCATTCTAAATATCCTTAACGCAGCATACTGTATATTTACCGTTTACAAATGCCAAGTATTGTAAAGCAAACACGATCCTTCCACCATCATTTTAATTGAATTGTTTTAGTTGTAGTCTGCTAGTTAACTTTTGAGTCTGATATTGATCATTTTCTCATGTTTTGTAGCAGCCATTTTAGCTAACTATTATTTGAAGTTATTATAGCATATAGCTACCATAAATCAATAGAATCAAAAATTGAATACAGACATTAAAGCATATATAATTGTAGCTAAGCTATAGCTACCCACCTAATCAATCCTACAAAAACATCTTTCTACACTGCTAATTATACATAAACTAACTCTATATTCTAGACGTTTTGTTTAATAAATCTCTTTATTGATTTAACATTTTATTATTCATTTATAAAATTCATAAAATAAATTCAATTTCACAGTTCCAATATCAAAGAGAGAGATGGTTCTTTAGAGAGTCTTTGTCTACGTTGTAGTCTAGGAAGAGTCATTTTAATAATCCCTATCGAAGTTTTGGTTAGAGGAGGAACCATAACTGGAGTATGAGGCATAGGCTCATTTATAAGGTGACTCCAATTTGCAGCACAGACTCTCTTTCCATCATATTCTTTTAATTTTGGATCTTGCTTGTATAATTGGATAGAATTTGCCATTAATTTTCTCCATAAAGACTTCTCAGGAGCTTTCTTTCCACGGCGTCTGTGGTGTCTTCTTTTGGATTTTTGTTTATTTGTTCTAGGACCTTCCTTTGCATGACATTTGCAGTTTTTGTTTGTTTTGCATTTTTTTGGATTTGATGAAGACATTGAAACAGACCTAGAAAATTGGTCATGAAAATAGTAGTACATATTATTTGACTTTCCTTAGTGTATTTAATTTCATACTTACACAAACAAGTTCACAGAAATTCAATATATTAAGCTAAAAACAAAAAAACTGTATACCTAAAAAAAAACACTTGTTTTATTCTCATTTCAATTTGTTCGTTATTGCTACTTTTTTGTTTAACTAAATTTAAGAAGAGAGCACAAGTTCACTTACCTAGATGTTTCAGCTGATTTCGTTGCCTGTCCAGTTTGGCTCGTCTCACTAGTGATCTCGGCAGCATTGCTTATCCCACACAATGGAGCAGAATCAGTGTCCATTGTTATTCTGACTTCTTGAATGTCTGACAGAACTGTGACTTCACCAATTGTCATCATAGGAAACATGCCTGAAACATTAAAATTAACTGATCATTTATTATAATATATATATAATATTAATAATAGCAATTTTTCTCATTCTTACAGCCAATAATATTGTTAATTAAAACTTAACCCAATGTTTTGACTTCTTGCCGAAGTCCTCTTCACGGGGCAGCTGTGATCGAACACTCTGTGATGATATAACAGCACATTTTGAACAGCAATCCTGGAGGGTGATATACATGCAGCATGGACAGCCAGTGTCCTGTAAGCTCTAAACCCATGTCTCTGTTAAACTTGTTGTTGTCAGGTGTCATCTGTATGTGTAGAGCTTCCTTGATCTTTATAACTCACAATTCTTACTGGCTCTGTCTACAACTCTTATCTTATCCCATTTAATGGGGTGATGCAAGAAGTCGAAATGTGGGGTTAAGTTTTAATTAACAATATTATTGGCTGTAAGAATGAGATAATTTGATATTATTATAATTATTTCAGCTGAGAATGACTGAATCAGTGAAAAATATATATAATTATTTTCTAAAACCCTAAATCTTCTCTTCCATACTTCTATAAAAATTGAACTAGGCATGAAAATCTTGCATCATTCGATATATGCAACATTCATCATTGTAAAATATTGAACGCCAACATTGTAGAATACTCAATGAAAATACCCAATATATAATAAAATAAATAAGAAATTATTTATACTCATCGTACAATATGGGGGTGATATTTCACATTCATCTCGGTGAAAATGCTTACACATGCTCGTGAAATATCTCCCCATATTGTATACTGACTCATGCAATATGTAATATGTATGCATATATTTGTACTAATTACCTTGTACTGATTTTCCCATGTATGATGTCTGAGACAATACCTCCGTTTGAGGCGTCTCCAGTTCAGCAATTCTATATTAAGAAAAAAAGCTAGTAATATTGCTTTCAAAGGAAAGTAGTAGTCTATACCTCTTGTGACACTGGGCTATTTCATGAGATTTTTGCTACAATACTTTTTCCATTTTATGCAGGCTAATCTATAAGAGTAATATACCAATTAATACATTCACAGTTAGTATGAATGCTTTATAGCCATGTTATACAACTATAGAATAAATAGATGCTGATGTTTTAACTCACGATAGTTTCATTGGTTGTCTTCACACTCTCATTCAGTCTGGTCACATATTTTAAGTCCAATTCAGTCACTTGGTTACGAAAAGCATCGACTTCGTCATTTAATTCTCTGTTATAATTTTCCAAATATTGCTCCTTGTCTTTCTTATTTTGTTCCTTTTTAGTATAATATTCTACAACTCTTTCCAATCTGCTGTCTGCTTTTTTGCAGTAGTCCTTGCTCTCTTGTAATTGCACTTCCATGTCTTTCATATTCTTATGTAACACATTGCTATGGTCTAAGAATTTAAATTGGTTATAATAATTGCTATTAGTCGTATAAACAGAACTACCATTTGCTTCTTTAAGTACAAATCCTATTGAGTTTCTTATACAGATGTTAGTACAATCATTACAAATTGTTTGCAGATCCAACATTTTACCATCACAAAAACCTGTCAGCCACTTCTGAATTAAATTCATTTCCTTCATCAGTCCATTAATAGTAGAGTACTTTTGCTTGATAATTTCATTGGAAGCAGTTTGCTCTTTAAAAAGGATTTTGGCCATTTCTTTCAAGTTCTTTAAATCTTTTAAGACCTAAATTTGATACAGTATCATTAGATATTAAACTTCTATTAGACAAGCTTACATCAGCAATTGTCTGGTCAGTTAATATTTTCTTTTCCGAGGAACTATATTTGTCCATCACAGCTCGTTCTCGTTCCCTTTCCAGGAGTTGAATTTTTGTTATCAATTTGCAGTATTCCGCAAGTGAAATAGTCACACTTGCTTCAGTTGTGTGCTTCCATTTCCAGTTCAGGAGGTTACATATCAGTATCATCACCAGGAATGCCAAGAAATGCATCAGGATTTCACAAGGGGCATACTGGTGACAGAATAATAGAGTAAGTATTATATTAGTATAGAAAGGAAAACTTACATTGGAGCACCATTGTGATAGGAACTCTGGTGCTGCCATATTAACCAGAGCTTTCACTTGTAGGAGGATAAATTTGAAGAACAAGAGAGTCTGAATTCAACAGTAAATAAACAACAAACGCTATGATCATAAAGTTGTTGTATGTATTATTAGTGCTGTGCTTGTCCCCAAACTTTGAGCAAACAAGCCTAGTTTAAATACGCAAGCATACACTTATTATACTGAATAACTCCCCCCCCCCCCCCCCCCCCCCCCCACAATTATTTTAGCTTAAAATTAAATAATGTTTTATCTCGGTCCAGAAATTGACTGAAGAAGAAAAGCAGTCAAAAAGTTTATGGCTGAAAAGTAGACCTTAGCAGCTTCTAAAATTGTTATTTTGAGGATATTTTGTGGTTGGACATTCAAGTACAACTTTTATGTTATAAAGTCAGCGACAGCCAATTGACGTTGGGAAGAGATTAAAGACTCCTTCTAGTTTACCGAGACATTAAAAGTTACTGGATTTCTCCCGCCTGAAACTCGGTAACCACGTGTACTGCGCGCTAGAAGCCATGTTCCCAACCTTTTCTTTTTAAAGATGCTTACGGACATAAATAGACGCTCATGCAAAAAAAAAACACAAGCAAAATCTGGACCGAGTGTCCCGATTGCCTCGCTAGTAAGTAGCCAAATATTTAATATGTGCTCCACGATACAATGTTATGGAATACTCACTTTAGATGCTTCAATATCTTTGAACCACTTAGTCAAGGCTTCTCCAAATCTAGCACCGTTACAGTAGCTAGATCGATTCATCCAGTTTTCAATTGACGCTTGCCAATAACTTGAATGGTTACGTTCGAACGCCAATGGCGTCCATCCAAAATTAATGTCTAAAAAACAACAACAAAAATAATAAGTCCTTTGATAGATAACTAGAAAATATTATCATTGGTATATAGTTTTTACTAGTACACAAATCATAAGTAACTAACCAGATAATTCGGCACAGAATGGTTTGTTTACCATAGTAGGAAACAATGGTGCCGCCAGACCGTAGCCTGGTAGAAGTACCATACAATAGAAGAAACACAGGGGCATCGTAAACGATCCTCTGCCAGAAAAACAGCGTAATTCAGTAAAGTAGAAGCTCACAAATCGCAGCTCCACCAACAACCCAATTACTATTTCCAATGACCAGAAATAGTGACGCTTTATTTCAACTTCGCCCCTTTTTATACCCACACTCTAGCTCGAACGCTAACTATGAGCTTGCGCATTAAGTTGCAGCAAGTAGACTTTGGAAGCCGCTGTTTAAAAAGGGAAAAGCTTTGCGAAACTGTCTTAAGTCAAAGCTAGAAATAAACTTAACTAGGTAAATTTCACAAAAAAAAATTAAAAGTATAGATCAATAACTAGCAAATTCGAAGGATAAGTTTCGTCTAGCCAAACTTCATACTCTTAACTAACATAGCTCTGTTGTAACTTACTCTAGTTTTATTCGATCTTTCTTAAAAAAATACCAATGATGCTCAGCTGCAAGTATTTTATTCTAGTACCAGGCTACCTCTTTTCTTCTTCTGTAGTAATTCCGCATTGTAATTTGGCGAGCGAGCGTAGCGAGTGAGACACTTACAGGGGTAACACAATCGAAAATCGGGGATGTTTGTTTATTGGCGAGCGAGCGAAGCGAGCGAGACACTATCAGGGGTAACTCAATCGAGATTTCGCTATATATATTTATTTATTTATCTGTTTATGGGGTACGTGAGACCTCTGTTTTCGCCCGCGCTTTTAATTACGTAAGTTAGGTAAAGCGTTCACAGCTCCAGTATTTTTCAATTAACAAGCTCTGAGAATCCTTAGTGGCGGTGGTAAGTCAATGCGCTCTTTGTCATGGCTATTAGCCTTGCGCAACAGTATTTTACTTGAAAATACATTGTCCACTAGACTACTGCGAAGGTAAGTCTGTGTAGGTGCATGTTCAGTTGTGTTAAAGCATTGTGTGTTTACAACCACTACTTAGCCAAAGAATAACACAAAGAAAACTTTTAAATAACGTGTATTGTTTTGTTGTAGTTGTTTTCCTTCCAAGCAGTTGCAGAGAGTTGTTACTATGGCGCTGAAATCACTTTACCCTGTATGCTAAATCAGTAAAAAAAACTGGACCTTATTTTCAGTAGCTTCAGTGTTAGAAGTCAAATCATTCATATAAAAATAGTATAGTCTTTAGGCCTGAAAATACATTGTCCACTAGACTACTGCCAAGGTAAGTCTGTGTAGGTGCATGTCCAGTTGTGTCAAAGCATTGTGTGTGTTACAACACTATTAGCTAAAGAATATCACAAAGAAAACTTTTAAATAACGTGATTGTTTTGTTGTTGTTATTTTTTCCTTCAATTCAAGCAGTTGCAGGGAGTGGTTACTATGGCACTGAAATCCCTTTACCCTGTATGCTAAATTTAAAAACTGGACCTTATTTTCAGTAGCTTCAGTGTTAGAAGTTTAGGCTCGCTCGCCATTTGTGCTCAAGCACACCACTAGTTTATTTAGATATATGTATGGACGTACGTATGTCATTTTGTACTTTGACCCTCGCGTTTTTGTGTTAGTTTGGTTGTCGACCCCGTCCCAAATTGCACTAAACAGAATCCTCTGGTTTATCGATCAGTACCCGTATCACCCTAGAAATTGAATTGTTTACCTTTTTGAATTCTTTTGCGGGTGCAGTTCAAACTTGAAAACTTAAGGGACTTCCATTTCTATTCGAGTTAGTGGCGGTGGTAAGTCAATGCGCTCTTTGTCATGGTTATAAGCGGTGCGCAACAGTATTTACTTGAAAATACATTGTCCACTAGACTACTGCGAAGGTAAGTCTGTGTAGGTGCATGTCCAGTTGTGTCAAAGCATTGTGTGTTACAACCACTACTTAGCTAAAGAATATCACAAAGAAAACTTTTAAATAACGTGTATTGTTTTGTTTTTTTTGTTTTCCTTCCAAGCAGTTGCAGAGAGTTGTTACTATGGCACTGAAATCCCTTATACCTTGTATGCTAAATTTAAAAACTGGACCTTATTTTCAGTAGCTTCAGTGTTAGAAGTCAAAATCATCCATATAAAAATAGTATAGTCTTTAGGCTCGCTCGCCATTTGTGCTCAAGCACATCACTAGTACTGTTTACAGCAGTTACGATGTTTTATTGTGCGAAACAGTTTGCGTTTTTTTCTAGCGTATGTGTGTGACGATTTTTACCATTATGTCAGTTAAGTCACAATTTTTACCTTAAGAATGAGTACTCTAGGAGATATGGGTCTTCTTGAAAGCCTGAAATAATAAGATATATAACAAAAACTTTGCATACTCGGTGTATGATAATAACTATTACAATTTCTTGTCTGTGTTATTCTAGTTCCAGTACTTTTTGACATTGAACAGATGCTGCAGCAATATCCAGAGAGTAAGAGGTGCAAAGAAGATTTGGTTCAAAGATGTGATTATATATATTATATATACTAGTGATGTGCTTGAGCACAAAGAGTGAACGAGCCAGTTCACAAACTAAACACTTCAAAAGAATCTAGCTATCAGTTCATTTCTAAAAGTTTAGCCAAGTACGTAGCCATTGTGACCATTGTATACTTTAGGTAACAAATACAGGACCACTTTCTTATCACAATTTCCCGAGTCCTAATATTTTCTGTAGTCTCTAATATATGTCATTCAGACTATCAGAATTACCAGTATCTTTTCACAACAATCGCTCACAGCTACTAATAAAAAGTCTAAGTTTTTAAAAATTATGTCTGGTAAAGGGTTCAGTACCATAGTAACTATTAGCCATAACATTTTGTGACTTGAAAAAACAAGAAGTTCTAAAGAATTACTGCACAGTGTTGAGTATTATAACTTAGTTTTTAAGACCTAATTACGTCTGGTGGCATTAAAAAAACAAATTAATATGAAGGCATAAATAATTAACTTCCTTGAATTGATATGAGATCACTAAAACAAAAGATTCTGTTTAGTAGAGGTAAAGGGTAGACCACGAAGCAAACACAAAAATGTGAGGGTCAAAGTTCAAAATGACATATGTACATCACACATATATATAAACAAACAAATATTCCCGATTTTCAATTGTGCTACCCCTGAGAGTGTCTTGCTCGCTTGTCAATAATATACTAATGCTATTGGACTAGACGAGTGGAAAACTATTCTTTTAGCCAAGGTCACCAAGGTAACACCAAAGTGCAAAAACCTAGTGCTAGATATCTTACAAAATACGACGACCACTTACCTGGATATAAAAAGCAATCTTTATAACAATGTTGGCTTGTCAAATGTTAGCACTGGTTCCAAACTCTTTTACTCATTGGTTGAAGGATGCATCTGGCAAGTTTTTGCGGGAAGTTGTAAGGTTGGGTACCTTGTTGATGGAAAGATTGTTTTCTGGATGTGACAATGTTTGAAGAAAATATAGCTATGACTGTCACGAAAGTCAGACATTTGTAAGTTTTAAGTATTTGTGATTGTGTTGTGTTCCTCTGTATGTCCAAGTAGCTATACTCTGTACAATATATACACTCAACGTAATTACACCATGCAAGAGGTCTGATATACTCTGGTGTATATCAACTGTATTTCTGTCATATTATACTTATGATATACACCAAATTCAGCATCAGATATACACCTGTGTATATCCAGTGTATAGGTACCGTAATCCACTACTATGTATACCATAAGGATTTCTGTTGAATACAGTGTGCAGTATTGTGTGTGTATTCCAGTAGTATTCTACGTATTCCATTGGTATGCAACAGGTAAGTTATTTGATATACCCACAGTATACACCATGTTTCCTCAGGTATACTGATGTGAGTGTGCTATGTGTATTACAGTGGTGTGCACCAGGTGTGTATACTGGTGTTATACATGGTATGTTTCTTTTGTTATACATTATTATGTTCATCTAGTGTTATTATTCAGCTATTGAAAAAAATATTTTTTTAAAACAACAGTAACATCAACAACCAATGCATTAGTCACAGTAAATATGATGATTTTGCGATTGTTATTAGCATGATCCTCTTTGTAGTCTCAAGTTCTTCAGTAGCTTGTGCTGTGAGAATCCTTGCTGGTGGTGTACAGTGATCACAACTCCTCTGACCGATGGGTACAGGGAAACTTACTATAAGAGTGGGTACAGTGAGACTATAAGAATTGGTAAAGGGAGTGTATAAGAGAAAGTGAGACTATAAGAGTCGTTACAACAGGGAGATTATATGAGTCGGTACAGTGAGACTTTAGTGAGACTTGGAAACCAGTCATTTCGATGACAGACCATTATATAAAACTAAATAGCACATTGGATTTGAGAGAATCATGAAAACATCAAAGATTGTTTTGAGGATATTACTGAAATAACAAACTTGCACATTTAATTCTGCGTGGATATTTTTCTAAGTATAATTTGCAAACAGTGTCAATATCAATGTCAATTTCATATGACATGTGAATCAGTGCCAAAGAGGTTAATCGTTCTGCAGTTTGAGTAGATCGAAGGTAGTTGTTTATTCTCCGAAGGGCGGATGCTGAACGCTCACATGAACAAGAACTAAGGGGCAGGGTTGCAAAAAGCTTCATTAGAGTGAACAAATTTGGTAGATCATCAGGAGAGCATAGCCTTAGTGCTTCACTAAGTGTCTGTGGACGTTCCTTTGGAGTAACTTTCAACCATCTCACCTTCCAACGATGAAATTCTTCATCAAGAATACTAGCATTGGGGAGGTCATCAGAATAAAAGGAAGCAGCTGACTCAATATCACAAAAAGAAGAATTGTTAGTGATATGTATTGGCAGTAGGCCTTGCAGTGTGGCTGCCTGCTTAGAATGCTTGGTAAACCTGGAAGTGACATCGCTTATAAGGTGATCAAGAAAAGGTATAGCAACAGTTATTTTAAAGTACTCTTCAACTGAGGTACTATCTGGGTTAGACCGGTGCTGCTGTCGTGGAGTGGTACGTGGCTTTTGAATCTGAATATTTGATTGTTGTGCTAGTCTAGATGAATGCCTAAATACCCGGCCACTGTAGCTATCAATATCTTCTCTCTCACTCTTCAATTCTGTGCAGCATTTGTCAATAATACTCATCCCTGAAACAAGATCCTGGTCTTTCCCCTGGACTTTAACTACTGCTTCCTTGAGATAGGACAAGGACCTGGAAAGAGTAACTAAACAATAAATAAATTCAAAAGATTCTAGAGCCTTCATGTGAGCTAGGGTATTCCTTTTATCTTCAGCAGACCAGCCATCATTGTAATTATGAAATTCACTATTACCATAGAGAATCACTTCGCACAATTCGATAAGGAAGGGGTGATATTGAGAGAATCGCTCCCAACCATCAATATTTTCTACCCATCGAGTGATACACACATTTAGTATAGAAGATCTGTTGGTACCAACTTGAGATCTCTTACTAATGATAGCTTTGAGTAGACCTTCTCTTTTAGGAGAATACCGTATCCACACTGTGAAACCTTTTATTTGGTCTATGCAATTTCTTATGGAAGGAATGGAGCAAGAATTCAGTATTGCTAGGTTACAGCACAGTGAGTGTAAAGAGCTTTAGGCTGCCTTTCTTGGATAATTGCCTGCACACCAGCTTTCACTCCACTCATAGTGGATGCCCCATCATACCCCTGACCACGCAAATTATCTAGTGACAAGCCAATTCCTTCCAAAGACTGTACAATGGCATTTACTATGTCCATAGCTCGAACTCTTTCAAGTTTTATAAATGAAATAAATTCCTCACGTATATCATTATTGGCATCAAGAAACCGAACACATATGGGTAAGTGTTCCACATGATGACAAGATACTTCATCAGCAAGAACTGAGTAATATTTGGCTTTCTTTATTTCTGAAACTATTTTAGAAAGAATAACATCATATCCAATAATATTAATTAGTTCATTTTGAGTTTGTGGGGACAAATGTTTGGCATTCTTGGCTTTAGGATTGTGAAGATGATTATATAAAACTTCATCACTTTCTGCAAATACTTTGAGCAGGGCCAAAAAGTTTCCAGGATTCTTACTAGAATCTATAACTTCTGAATTGCCCCTGAATGCAATAGCTTGTTTAGATAAGAAAATAATGGCTCGCACAATTTGCTTTAGTATATGCTCATTTTCCTTTATTATGGCTTGCAGAGTATTACTTGTCATGACATCAACACGTGAAGCTGGATTTTCAACACTACTTTTGATGGTATCAGCTAGCTGGAGGCAGTCACGGTGATATTTAAGTTTAGAATGATCATTCAATACACTGCTCAACTTAATCCAGTTGGAAAAAGGCCTGTTAACAAGTAAACCTTTATCTTTACGCTTATCTACTGGAAGAAGAATAGCACATGGTCCACAGAAAATGCCGTTTACCTTAGGGCTATACAGAATCCAAGGAAATTTAATGACCCAAGAAATACCAAACTTTCGATTAGCACCATGTAAGAATGTAGCTGGCAGATTACTTGGAGGTTGCACGTGGCGATACAAATAAGAAAACATCTCACCCTGTGATAGATTACTTATCGAGGCACATATTTCCTCCATGGACTTACTTGAAGTTAATAGTGCACCAATATCATTACATACTTGATCTGCACAGGCACTAGAGCTTGTACATTCTAGGAAAACATCTGACCTCTGAAGAGAGCTAGAAGGAACTACATTATTTTCAGATTCATCCGATGGAAATTGGACTGGTACCTCTTTTAACTCATGATCTAAACATAATGAATTATATTTGTGCAATATTTACTTTTCAATGTCTAGCTCATGATAATGTGCTCACCATCTCCTTCCACAGCTAACTTTTTGTTAAAAAACAATCGAATATCTTTGGATTGGCACTGCCTCTTCATTTTCAAGTTACTGCAACCTTACTACACAATCAAGTGCTGAGGCAAGCATAAGTGTATTATATCAGCAGCTGCTTTTTCTTTGTGGGCACTAATGGTGATTAACAACTATTGACAGACTTCTATGAATATCATTAATTTGAAAGGGGGGTTACGTGTAACCCCCTGAACCCCCCCCCCTGGCTACGGCCCTTCTTTGTACAGTGAGATTATAAGAGTCGGTACAGTGAGACTATAAGACTTTGTACAGTGAGACTATAAGAGTCCATACAGGGAGACTATAAGAGTTGGTACAGTGAGACTATAAGAGTCGGTACAGTGAGATTATAAGAGTCGGCAAAGGGAGACTAGCTATAAGAGTCAGAAAGTGAGACTATAAGAGTGGGTACAGTGAGACTATAAGAGTGGGTACAGTGAGACTATAAGAGTGGGTACAGTGAGACTATAAGAGTGGGTACAGGGAGACTATAAGAGTCGTTACAATAGGAATGGGTACAGTGAAACTATGAGAGTTAGTACGGTGAAACTATAGTAATGGGTACAGTGAGACTATACGAGTTGGTACAGGGAGACTATAAGAGTCGGTACAGGGAGACTGTAAGAGTCGGTACAGTGAGACTATAGGAATGCGTACAGTGAGACAATAGCAATGCGTACAGTGAGACTATAAGAGTGGGTACAGGGAGACAATAGTGTAGTTTAAGGCTCGCTCGCCATTTGTGCTCAAGCACATCACTAGTAAAGATCTACCTTATAACCACATTTCTAAATGTTTATGTCCTTTTTGTAAAATAAAAAGAGAAAAAAGCACTATTGATTTTCTTTATAATTAAGTACTGTATGAACTGATTATTCTAATTTTCCCTTTATTATTCTCCTAAATACCTTTATTATTCTAGAATTATCCCACTATGCTAATACTAGAATAATCGGGCAGGGCCTAGCTGAGGGTTCGTGGTTCCTTGTTTTTTTTACATAAAGTGGGACTGTGTGCCACTCCCACAATACCTTAGTAACATCATGGCCAATTGCCCTGACAACCCTTGAATAAATGTAGACCACTCCCCTTTTCCTGAATGTCACTATGGACCTCCAAATACATTCTTCAATGATATCTGGTAAGGGAGTGAAGGTAGAATTTATATATATTGATGGACTAGTTGGCTAAACATGCCTCCCTCCCTCTCTCCACTTCTTTTCGTTATTTGCTGTTTTGTAATTGTTGCTGATAATGTTGTTTTCATTGTTCTTCTTGTTATGGTTTCTCATGTTGTGATTTCTGTACAACTATACTAGTACAATTACTAGCAATGTTGTTATGTTTATTGCTGTTGTCTTTATTTTTATTATTTTTATCTTTACTATTTTAGTTCCATATTTTTGTATTTCACTAAGTCACAGAAGAATTTTCAAACTATTTTTATTGCTATGTTGCTGCTATGAGGCTCTTGTCATCTCGGAGGTGCCATTGGTGACCCTCTCTCATGAAAGATCATTTATTATTATTTTATTATTATTATTATTGTTATTATTATTATGACTATTATTACCACGTTATTATTAGTTGTAGTAGTGCTACTATTGTTATTCATTTATTTATTTATTATAATTTATTTATGTATTATTATCATGCTTCATTATAATTCTCTTCTTTATTTATTTATTATTATTTATTTATGTATTATTATCATATGCTTTATTATTATTCTCTTCTTTATTTATTTATTATTTATTTATGTATTATTATCATGCTTCATTATAATTCTCTTCTTTATTTATTTATTATTATTTATTTATGTATTATTATCATATGCTTCATTATTATTCTCTTCTTTATATATTTATTATTATTTATTTATGTATTATTATCATGCTTCATTATAATTCTCTTCTTTATTTATTTATTATTATTTATTTATGTATTATTATATCATGCTTCATTATTATTCTCTTCTTTATTTATTATTATTTATTTATGTATTATTATCATACTTCATTATTATTCTCTTCTTTATTTATTATTATTTATTTATGTATTATTATTATCATGCTTCATTATTATTCTCTTCTTTATTTATTATTATTTATTTATGTATTATTATATCATGCTTCATTATTATTCTCTTTTTTATTTATTTATTATTATTTATTTATGTATTATTATCATATGCTTCATTATTATTCTCTTCTTTATTTATTTATTATTATTTATTTATGTATTATTATCATGCTTCATTATAATTCTCTTCTTTATTTATTTATTATTATTTATTTATGTATTATTATCATATGCTTCATTATAATTCTCTTCTTTATTTATTTATTATTATTTATTTATGTATTATTATCATTCGTCATTATTATTCTCTTCTTTATTTATTTATTATTATTTATTTATGTATTATTATCATGCTTCATTATTATTCTCTTCTTCCAGAGGGTGAGTCTTGTGCTACTACAAACTTAATGTGTGCTTTGAGTTTGTCTGCTCTATGTTCTCCTCTAAGAATACAATATACAAGAATAGATGGGCTCTATTTACTATTATAGTCTGGAAGCCAGAGGGGTTAACCTGGAATTTTGGTATGCGGAACTTTTTTTTCCATAAATATGTTCTATAGGACCTATGACGTCATAATCAGATTCATGCCACTTTGGCATGGTTGGGCAATTCGAAATATATGCAAAAATATTTATTGTTAAATTTTAGGAAATGGTCACATATAAAGTTGCACCAAATTGGGTCATGTTGTATATCATTTGAATTCTTAGAAGGTACTGATCATTACTTGATATATTATATTGTATATAAGTCAACTAGATTAAAGTTATAAACAAAAATTAGTATTTTCTGACAAAAGTATGTACGATCTATACAATAAATCTGGTATTGTTTCACAATCTTAATCAATAATAATTTTTTTGGATTTGCACCAATCAGTTAAAATAAAAATGTGTAATAATGGTATTCATAGCTATCATAACCATCACATTTAAAAAAATGTAAATGGTTTAAAGCTGGCAAAATAATTGTGACCATAACTTCAGCTGCTTCACAAGAGTTACGGATTGGGAATCTTACTCGTGTATCTTTCAAAGTAGTCCACACTGCAACTGCTCTGGTAATGAGGAGGGACTGAAGAATATTAGCGAAGCAAGGATAGAGAAAGTTAAAGCAAAAAGCAGGAAAAGAAAAGATGACTTGCATTTGAAGTTACGGGAGTTGTCACCACCTGCACTGAAGAAGTTGAAAACACATGAAAATTGTATATCAACATACAATTCAAAACTCATATAAAGAGATATTTAAGGAAGAAGGGAAAAGATGGTATAGAAAAACAAATCAAATTAACACGTTCCGCTGCTCCTTTTGTCTGGAAAGAGCACTGTTTATTTTGTGGTGAGAAATGTGAGTTAACTAAGGATAAAAAACATCCTGATCGTTGGAGAGAATCCTATGCATGCACCACTTCAGAGCGTGGTCCAAATATGCTTACTTATAAGGATTATCTGGTAAAGGTAAGTGAATAGCATTTTCAGGCATATAAATAATAATCCTACTTAATCTAGGTATGCAATGACCGAGGTGATGCATGGGCAGAACAAGTGAGACTAAGATTAAGTGACACACGATGTTCACATGATCTACTTTCAGCTGATGGGAGGTGTGGGGCCGGAAAAGGGTATGTCCTAAGTACGCCCACTCCCCGAAACTTAAGAAGAACAATTACGTGTTTTATCCTATTCACCAACCCATTAACAATTCTTTTGAATGATATGTAAGGGGGGGATCCCACCCCTCATTGATACTCTTGGTCACAGCATATATACTGTAGTTTTGTTCATTTTTGTTGGATTTGGCTACCTGTCTGAATGTATGTATGTTCTATGCTGAACTTTTTATAAAAGACTCAATCATTCCGCACAATTGGGGCTACACACATTTGGATCGCCTTTTCCCTGGTGGCAGCGTACCTGGTTCTTAGGATAACCATCACCTGGCTCCTTAGAACTACCTTACTTGGCTCTGGAGTACTTCCATACCTGATTCCAGACCCACACTTGGTGGCAGCGGTTTTTCTTCAGCTGCAGAGATAGCAACAGTCAACTTTGTCTATTACTATTCTCTTGGAGTCAGCATCCTTCACGGCAACTTGCTACACTCCAGCTGAACGGACCCCCACACAAAGCATCATCGAAAGACTGGTTTGAACATTTATTTTGTGTTTTGTATCATATATTTTCCTGTTTTTGCTGAATTTTTCTGTGTTTTGTATCATATATTTTCCGGTTTTTGCTGAATTTTTCTGTGTTTTGTATCATATATTTTCCGGTTTTTGCTGAATTTTTCTGTGTTTTGTATTAAATTTTTTCGTTGTACAGGTGGATTCTGTGGCTGGCTACACTTTTTGGCTACGGATGAAAAGGGGGAGGACAAAGACACGAGGCGGAAGAATTAAGCAGAGTGGAAAAGAAAAAGAGATAAGTGGAGTAAGAGTTAATTTAAGGGATAGTGAGCAAGACTTTGGTGACAGGGTTAGTGAGAGTACTGTTACGGCTGTGGGTGACATTGAGGAGAGATTGAGAGATTTTATTGGCGAGTCTGACGGTGAACTTTCTGTGGCTAGTGTTGAACATACTGATTCAGGTATTCATAGTATTCAAGGAGGCATGGCAACAAACCCTGGGGAAGACACTAGCTCTGACTTACAGACAGTTATACAACAGATGGCTCTTGTTTTAACTAGTCTGGCATCAGACAAGACAACAAAAGAGGAGTTGCTCAGAGCTCAGGAGGAGAAGTTAGCAAAATTAGACGGGGATAGGGTGATGAGAGAGGAAAGGTCAAAGTTAGTTGACAGAATCACACCAATGAAAGAAGGGGGAGAAATTGAGGTGTATGTTCACACCTTGGAGGCTGAACTTATAGGAGCAAATATCCCAGACGAACAATGGAAGTCAATCTTGCTAAATAAGGTTCCCACTAAAGTTAAAGCTCTAGCGCTAGACTTACTAGAAGACAGTAGTACAACTTACCTTGACATCAAAACCAGGCTACTGGTAAGAGGTGGGATCAGTCAAACAGAAGCAGGGATTAAAATTTATTCTAGTTGGGTGAAAGATAACAAAGGGAAAGCTGGAAGAGGAGATGTTAGGCAACTTTTTGCTTTGGTTGATAGGTATTTCAATGGCTGTATGGATTTGAGGCAATGTAAGACGAGAACTGTACTTGCCCTTTACAGACTAGCTCTGGATGAAAAGGATCGGGTTACACTGGATGGGAAAATGGTCACCACTAAGGAGGAGTTGTACAATGTAGTTGACACTATTGATGCTTTGAGAGCTACTAGAAGAATGGAAGCTGAGGTTGATAAAGAGGAGAGCTACAAGGATTTCAGTAGCAGACACAGTTACTTGAAATATCAGGGGTTGAGGTATTCTTGCTTTCGCTGTGGAAAAACAGGACACAGAGCTTTTGAATGCAGGTCGGGTTACTCCTATGGTCGTTCCCATACCAATCAAAGTAACTTCCAACCAAGGTATAGCCCTACTTGTTATTTATGTGGAGTACAGGGACATATATCACCAGAGTGCCCGAATGGAAGTAGGAAAGAGAAAGACCAGGGGTATGAAAACAAGAAAGACCAGGGGACTGATAAGAATAATAAGGAGAATCCGGTTCTAGTAAAAAACCATAGAGGTGTGAAGAATGTTAGTCTTGTATTGGCGGACCAACATCCCAATATTATTCCAGCTACAATTAATGGTAACTGTGTAGACTTGGTGTTAGACAGTGGAGCCAGTATTTCTGTGGTGCCTGAAAGTGTTGTAAATCAGTCCCAGTATACTAATGATCAGGTTGTGATTGTGGGTGTCACGAATGATAGTTATCTAGCTAATGTTGCAGAAATTCCCTTTAATAATGGCAAATCAGTAATAGTGAAGGAAGCAGCAGTAGTACCTGATGACATGACTAGCGGATGTGCTTTGTTTTCTTTAGCCTTAAGGAATGCTGAGGATATGAAATTCACCCAAGTTGACACCTCTAGTGATGATAAGAAAGATGCTGTGCCAGAAGCAGATGTTTTACAGGTAGTTACCAGACAGCAGAAGGCTGGGGCAGCAGTACAGGAGAGAGCTGAGGCCAAAACTCAAGAAGGAGATGGGGCCCAGGCAAAGCATGTCACTGTGGCTGTAGCTGGTATGGAACAGGAAAGCAGAACATCGCCTTTAGTTGGTAGCACACAGGGAGCTGAGGTGAGCGTGGAGGTTGTGTCTCGGGAAATGGTTGGAGAGGTATTAGAGGGTAAGGGTGATAGTGGGGAGTGCCTGGCGAAGGTAGAGGTATTGCCTTTGGGGGACGAGGATTCTGAAGAGAGGGATAGAGTGGTGAATGCTATTGGGTTGCCTAAAGTAAGAGAATGCAGTGACACGGATCTTCTCAGGAAAGAATTACTTGAGGATGATACACTTGCAAAGTTAAGATCTTTAGGCAATCAACGTGCTCGGGGATACCATTGGGAGGAAGGCATTTTGTACCATAGAACATCTGATTTTGATGAAGGTGTAGTGGATAGAATAGTTTTGCCCAAGTGCAGGCGAAAGAAAGTTTTAGAAATAGCCCATGAAGGTACAGGACATTTGAGCACTAAAAAGGTTCGTGATATTTTGCATTCTCGTTTTACTTGGCCATATATTGCTCGTGACATTGACTGTCACTGTAGATCTTGTGAGACTTGCCAAAGATCCAATAAAAGAGGTGAACGTAAGGCTCTAATGGTAGAACGCCCAGTTATTAGTGAACCATTTGAATATGTTGCAGTCGATCTAGTTGGTCCATTTCCGAGAAGTAAAAATGGTAGTAAGTATCTTTTAACCTACCTATGTATGGCTTCTCGTTGGCCAGATGCTGTGGCCCTTAAATCCATAACAGCGCCCACAGTCGCTAGGGGGCTAGTGCAGATATTTTCCAGAACAGGTTTGCCCCTACAATTACTGACAGACCAGGGAACCCAATTCACTGGAAAATTGTTGAAAGAGTTGGCCAGTATGTTTAATATTCATCTCACTCGAACAACCCCATATCACCCACAAAGTAATGGGTTAGTGGAACGACTCCATGGGACACTTGAAAGTATCCTGACTAAGGCCCATAGAGAGGGGCATGACTGGGAGATCTTTCTTCCCTTGACCTTGTTCGCACTCCGTCAATGCCCAAATCGGGACACTGGGTTTTCACCATATCAACTTATTTATGGGAGGAATGTTGTAACTCCTTTGGATGTGGTGTATGCTGGGTGGTCAGAGATGATTGGGGAGGGCATGGAAGTAAGTGAATGGGTTTTGCAATTGTCAGATAGGTTGGAAACTTTGAGAGATTGTGCAGTTGATACTGGATTAGTTGAAAGTGACAAGAGGGCTAGCTCTTACAATAGAGGAAAGTGTGACAGGCAGCTGAAGGTGGGAGAGAGAATTTTGTGTAGAATTCCTGGGTTAGCTGCAAAACTTGAGGACAGTTGGGATGGGCCATACTGTGTGTTGGAGAAGTTGGGTGCAGTGAATTATCGTATACGAGAAGAAGGTGGAAGGCAAAAAGTGAAAATTATTCATATTAATAATGCTAAAGTTTACAGAGCCAGAGAGGAGTTTGTGGGTGCGGTAACTGTGGTGGCTGAGGAAGGTGACTTTGGTGTGGAAAAGAACATATTGGATGACATTAAGTGTGAGGGGATTGACGAGACAGAATTGTGTGAATTATTATCAGAGTTTGACGACGTCTTGATACCTACACCTGGTAGCTGTACGATAGGGGAGGTTGACGTTGTGATTGAGGAAGGTGTTACTCCCATATCACAAGCACCTTACAAGATTCCCCATAAGATTAGAGAAGGTGTTAGAGAGGAATTGGAATCATTGTTGGCTGATGGGATAATTGAAGAAAGTGACGCAGCATGGTGCTCTCCATTGGTACCAATTATCAAACCCTCTGGGAAAATACGACTTTGTGTTGACTTTCGTAAACTGAATTCTGTCACTCCTCAGGTGCAGTACAAGATCCCTGAGTTGGATGACATCCTTGAAAAAGTAGGGGTTGCGCAAGCCCTTTCCAAATTGGATCTAGCCAAGGGGTTCCATCAGTTGGTTTTGAGAAAAGATTGTAGACACTTAACTACTTTTTGTTCCCCCCATGGGAAATTCAGATTTTGTAAACTACCCTTTGGGTTGAAAAATGCTCCCGCATACTTCCAAGGGGCTATGGAGAAAGCTCTGCGTATGTGTTTAGAGGTGTGTTCTGTATACATAGACGATATTCTCGTCTATTCTAGAGATCCCAACGACCATATTGGCGACCTTAGGAAGGTATTGGTAGCTCTAAGAAAGGCTGGGCTGACAGCTCGACCGGAAAAATGTGAGTGGGGCAGGAAGTTTCTTACGTATCTTGGGCATAGGATAGGAGGAGGAAGAGTGGCTGTACCGGAAGATAGGGTTACTGCGATGTCAGACTACAAGAGGCCAAGGACCCAGCGAGACATGCGTGCTTTTCTCGGGGCGGTAGGATATTACAGAAGGTTTATCCAGAATTTTGCATCATACAGCAGTGTGTTGACGCCGTCTACCTCCCCCAAATCACCCAAAGTCATTCAGTGGACACCTGCCATGGATGAAGCTTTTATGTCACTTCGCAGTAAGTTGTGTAATCATGTTATTCTTACAGTGCCAAATGTGTGTGATTGTTTTCAAGTACAGACAGATGCAAGCTATTTGGGTTTAGGTGCCGTGTTGAACGTAATCCGTGACAATGAAGAACTACCAGTTGGATTTTTTTCTCGACAGCTTCGTGGTGCAGAGAAGAGGTACAGTGCGACAGAACTAGAAGCTCTGGGAGTGGTTGAAGCGCTTAAGCATTGGACACACCTACTATATGGTCAAAAGTTTACGGTGGTAACGGATCACAAGGCATTATGTTATCTCATGACCTCATCTAGATTAAACAAAAGGCTGCGTGGTTTTGCTCTCTCTTTGCAACAATTTGATTTTGCAGTTGTTTACAGGGCGGGACCTGACAATGCGAATGCCGATGGACTATCCAGGCAGGCTTGGGAAATCGAGGACAGCGAAGAAGACCATCAAGAAATAGAAGGAATTGGAGAATTGGGAAGCAAAGAGCTGAAGAAGGAGGTAAAGATTGTGAAGAAGATGACTGATGTTTCCGTCCCTTCTGGAGTTGCGCCTAGTCCCTCAGGACGTGGGACAAGGCTCGAAGGGGGAGTTGTGGGGCCGGAAAAGGGTATGTCCTAAGTACGCCCACTCCCCGAAACTTAAGAAGAACAATTACGTGTTTTATCCTATTCACCAACCCATTAACAATTCTTTTGAATGATATGTAAGGGGGGGATCCCACCCCTCATTGATACTCTTGGTCACAGCATATATACTGTAGTTTTGTTCATTTTTGTTGGATTTGGCTACCTGTCTGAATGTATGTATGTTCTATGCTGAACTTTTTATAAAAGACTCAATCATTCCGCACAATTGGGGCTACACACATTTGGATCGCCTTTTCCCTGGTGGCAGCGTACCTGGTTCTTAGGATAACCATCACCTGGCTCCTTAGAACTACCTTACTTGGCTCTGGAGTACTTCCATACCTGATTCCAGACCCACAGGAGGTATCATGAAGATTGCCGCAAGAAATTTACAAATGTGAGAAACATCAAAGCTTCCCACTCCCACAAAGTGAATATATATCTGGAAAGTGAACCTTATACTCTTTTATCAAATCTGTTTGCAAGTAACCCATCTCGAGTGTGGTCTTCACTTGATTTATATAAGGAGTATGCAAGTTTAGGAGGAACATCACTGTCCAGAAAAGAATTGGTACAAAAGTTAGTTGCTGAGTATAAGAATGATATTTTACTTTTATCTTCACCAGGAATAGCCAATATAATTGTTTTTAAATCTAAAGCAAATACAGTATTGCGTATACAAAGCCTTGACGATGAAGATGAAAGAAATCTTCGTAGTACTGCAAAAAATATTGTTTCAGAAATTCAGAACATTAAGTATAATAAAGATGAATATCAAAGCAATATTGATTTAACTTCTTGTAAGCAAGATGTTAGTCCTACTCTGGCTAAGCTTTTGTCATAAATATTAGTTCCATGAATGGCCTAAAGCAGACTCATTCATTAGCAATCATGATTCTACAATCTGCAGCAAAACCTGAAATTGAGCGTGAAGCTATTCCTAGATTAAAGAAGACAGAGTTAAATGGTGCATACCTACCTGATATTGAAACTGTTCAATATATTGGGCACTAGAAACAACAATTGCCTTTATCAGTATGCATTAAAACAGTGCAACCATTGAGAATCCTGGCAAAGACTGCTGCGGCACTTAAAATTGCAACTGATTGTAACCTTAGCTTTCAGAAATCAATTACAAAAGACCAAAATAGTCCAGAATATTCAGGATTCAACACCAAGCTTGCTTGTGAAAGTGGGAGGGGGATGCAAAATGCAACATAGATGTATAGATGGGCTCTATTTACTATTACTCTATCATCCTCAATAAGACTATCAGATTTGGGCTATATTCACTATGTTCATCTTCTGTGAAAATTATTGGTAGCAGATATTCTTAAATTATTTGCTAAATTAGGACATAAAATGTTCTCAAGTATATGTCCATTCAAGAATAAAATAGTGAACGTGTATTGCTTATCTTCGTGTTTGTGTCAATTAAGAAACAACACTCTTGTACTTAACATTTGTGCATGAAAAGATTAAACCACAGCATTTCTTTTTCCCCCCTAAAATTATAAGCACAAGATACTTTTCCATTGATTGAGTAAACAAGCTAAGAAATGCAGTATAGATGACCAGTTGTCCAAGAAGAATTAAACTTACAACTGATCATATTGTCACAAATAGGTGTGGCATGAGGGTTTATAAAATAATAAGAGACTGCCAAATTATATGGAACAGAAGAGGAATGGGTTTGAAGCACATTTAGGTAAGCAATTGGTGCCAAATTCACTTTCTTTCCTCAGATATGAAGTGAAAGATTCAGTTCTGTTTGTGTGTGCAAGACCTGAGTCCCAATCTCTCAGTTTAAATATTTCATGTGAACCACACATCTAATTTACATAGAATTTGTACATACCAAGTCAAATACAATATACTTGCATGGAATTGGATGGTATAATAATAAAAACATTAGATTAACTGCAGTTGATAGGTTTAACACATCATAAGCAACTACTATGTACTTACACATTATTAACCTCTGAATTCTTGTGAGAAAAAGCAAGTGCCTTGGATTACCATAACCACCATTGCTGTTGAGCTACTGTGTTGGAAGAGATTCCTTCTGACACACTAGTAGTAACTTTAAGACATCTCAAGTATGGATAAGTTACATTAATATATTAATTTAGCTAAATTATCATTATTTAAAATGAAAAAAAAAATTAATAAGGATGTAGTAATATATTTTCAAACCTTCAAAATGGAAAGGAGAAAGATTCACTATAGTCCCAATTATTGATTATCAATAAAGTATAACTTATCCAATAAATACATTTGGAACACCTGCATAGTTAGAGTGAAATTTTCTCTACAATTATCTTGGCTATAATGATTTAGAATTTCAAATATATAAGCATGCATTGAACCAGACCACTTATTAAAGAGCAGTGCTCAGTGCCTGTCCATTCTTTAATCACGTCCTCTTCATCCTGTTGATTAGTAACTGTAAATGAAACTTACAAAGACTCAAGCACAACCGTACTAGTTATTGAATGAAGAGTACATTTTTTTGTTCGCTTACATGATGACAGATATGGAGACAGTCTGTTGTGGATGTGGCTTGTATTGAATCTTGAAAATCTATTTAGGATGTAACTCCTCAGTTCCCTGCAAACAAAAAGCCATGAAGTAATCTGAGATGATGTTCATAACATCTGGTAGTAGCTGCAAATTGTATTTGGCTGCAATGTAATACTTAGCTTGAAATAATGAAATGTAGTGACTATAGTAACAGCAGGATAGTCTCATGGGCAAGTGGAAGTTTTCACTTAAAAAAACAGCGAGGATTTGGATTAGGCTAAACAGATAGACCCAAAGCGAAAAGGACACTACCCTAACCAAAGAGTAGCAAACGTTCTGAAATCTTAACTAAATGCAATCTTTACCCTATGAACTACTACCTCATAAGCTATGCTAATCATGATTACTTTTTTTTACAGATGCAAATTACAGACACAGTTGCTTTTACCAATCTATTCCAAACACTGGCACAAACTTAAGAGAAGACAAGTTAAAATTTCGTGCTAATAAAAACAGCTCATAACATAATGTGTAATACTATTGCTGCAAAGTTTCCCTGAATTAAGTGCTTGCTCATGCATTTATTAATCAATTGTGTCAAGACATCTTTGTTCTGCTTCAACGTCTAGGCTAACCTTGACTTGATGATTGGAAGGAGTAGACAAATTTGTATCCACTGTGGTTCTGATTTTTATACTTAGTTTTGTCTTTATATATCTTTATAACTAAAACAGCTAGTTTTTTCACTTTGGGCTAATTTTGTACTTGTAATCCTATGTATGTCAGTAACATCATAATTAATATCCATACAACTCACACTGAAGTTGAATACGATTGTCATATGATAACTGTAGACATTCACGTGATATGAAAGTATAGTCTTGATTGTCATAAACAGTCCTGATTTAGTAGTCCAATTGGGAAATTATAAGCTTACCGAAAACACATTCACTTTCTATACGTATTTTCAAAATACAACTCTTGTTAGAGTTATGTGGTAGTTAGATAAAGTAAGGAGTCTAAAAACTTGCACAAGAAATTTGGAATTTTGTGATACTGCACATATCTCGATTTATGTTTGGTATAGTAGGACTAATATTCAGTATCGCATCAGGATACTTTAAAGATTTTGTTAAAATGACAATACACAAAGCTTATTCTTAATATATTAACTAGGAAAATGCAGCCAAAACCAAGTTAATGCTCAATCTATATCCTGTGGCAGAAAGACAGCATAAAGGCTACTTGCCAGGTTTTTTTGTTTTTTTATTTATTTTTTATTGGTGAATTTTTCTAGCTATAAAGAAAGAATCACAAATAAAGCTATGGCTGTCAATATATCTATTCCAGTTTTAGACCTATTTCAAAAATAATAATTATGTGTGATAGCAAGCAAACAGTTGCTGTTTCTACTTTATTACAGGATAATTTCTTCATACTCAGGTGGTTTCTCTTTTCCTCTTGTGCTGACAATGTCCATTACCTCTTCATATGCAGGCTGAGCCAATGTCTCAAACGGCTTGGCCACGACAGCTAAATTGGACACTCCTTTGAAAGCTCCAACAATCATGTATGCCTCATTCTGTTGATATTCCACGGTTTCTTTCATTCTATGGTATAATACACTGAAACTGGTCAGCAAATCCTACATGTGGTTATAGTTAAAACAGTGTACCTTGATTCCCTGGCTGTGTTTTGATGTAATGGACGATTTAATTCTTCAGCATTATGGTGGACAGTGGCAACTGAATTTACCGCTGAGTTTCTAAAGTACATGTAAAAAGTATGGCTCATATATAACACTATATTTATACATAATTACAAGAGAAAAAGTCCGAACATTTAAAAAATTTTTTAATTGAAGCTAATTATAACAAGACTACACACACTAGAATTAACTTGTCAGCTGATGCCTTTCACACCATATCCTCAAGTACACAGTTGGCCTCATCATCATTCTGGTCAGTATTTCCTTCAGATGTATCTCTAACATGTCTTCGCTCAGCTACAAATTTGAAAAAGGTGTATTTAGCTTTAGTCTTAGAAGCATCCTTGTTATTAAAAGATTATAGGGTCCAAGAATTGACTTGTGAGGCTTAACAGATATGTGTTAAAATAAACCTTGAACCTTTTGTATTTTTGGTAAAGGTCCTACTATATCCAGTGTGACACTCTCAAAAGGAGCATTAAGAAATCTCAATGGATCCCCAGCATGTCATAATTATTAAACTTGTTAGTTGGTTGGAATCACAAGCATGATCTACAATAAGTCTCAACATCTTGCAATGTATGGCCAACAGTAGGTTCAGGACAAATAAATAATTATGTGTGTGTATATTATATTGTACAGTATAGCTACTTGGACATACAGAGGAACACAACACAATCACAAAATACTTAAAACTTACAAATGCCTGTCTTTTGTGACAGTCATAGCTTTCTTTTCTTCAAACATTCTCACATCCAGAAATGAGTCTTTCCATCAACAAGGTACCCAACCTTACAACCTCCCGCAAAGACTTCCCGGATGGATCCTTCAACCCATGAGTAAAAGAGTTTGGAACCAGTACTAGCCGTTGACAAGCCAACATTGTTATAAAGGCTGCTTTTTTTATCCAGGTAAGTAGTTGACATATTTTGTAAGATATCTAGCACTAGGTTTTTGCACTTTGGTGTTACCTCGATTACCTTGGCTAAAAGAATAGTTTTCCACTCGTCTAGTCCAACTCTAGCGATAGTATATTATTGCAAGCGAGCGAGACTCTCTCAGCGGTAACTCAATTGAAAATCGGGGATATTTGTTTGTTTAATGTGTGGATGTACATATGTCATTTTGAACTTTGACCCTCACATTTTTGTGTTTGCTTCGTGGTCTACCCTTTCCCATACCTCCACTAAATAGAATCTATTGGTTTAGTGATCCCGTACCAATTTAAGGAAATTAATTATTTACCCTTCGTATTAATTTGCTTTTGAATGCCACCAGACGTACTTAAGTCTTCTATCAACACTGTGCAGTAATTCTTTAGAACTTCTTGTTTTTTCAAGTCACAAAATGTTATGGCTAATAGTTACTATGGTACTTTCACCAGACATAATTTTTAAAAACTCATACTTTTTTTTGCTTGTTGTGAAAAGATACTGGTAATTCAGATAGTCAGAATGACATATATTAGAGACTACAGAAAATATTAGGACTTGGGAAATTGAGATAAGAAAGTGGTTCTGTATTTGTTAGCTAAAGTACATAATGGTCACAATGGCTACGTACTTGGCTATACTTTTAGAAATGAACTGATAGATTCTTTTGAAGTGTTTAGTTTGTGAACTGGCTCGTTCACTCTTTGTGGTCAAGCACATCACTAGTATAATTATATATAATATATATAATCACATCTTTGAACCAAATCTTCTTTGCACCTCTTACTCTCTGGATATTGCTGCAGCATCCATTCAATGTCAAAAAGTACTGGAACTTGACAAGAAATTATAATAGTCATTATCATACACTGAGTATGCAAAGTTTTTGTTATATATCTTATTATTTCAGGCTTTCAAGAGGACCCATATCTCCTACAGTACTCATTCTTAAGGTAAAAATTGTGACTTAACTAACATAATGGTAAAAATCGTCACACAAATACGCTAGAAAAAAAAACGCAAACTGTTTCGCACAATAAAACATCGTAACTGCTGTAAAAACAGTATTACAATGGGGAATTACTACAGAAGAAGAAAAGAGGTAGCCTAATACTAGAATAAAATACTTGCAGCACAGCATCATTGGTATTTTTTAAAGAAAGATTGAATAAAACGAGAGTAAGTTTATAATATACAACAGAGATATATTAGTTAAGAGTATGAAAGTTTGGCTGGACGGAACTTATCCTTCGAATTTGCTAATTATTGATCTACTTTTAATTTTTTTTGTGAAATTTACCTAGTTAAGTTTATTTCTAGCTTTGACTTAAGACAGTTTCCCAAAGGTTTTCCCTTTTTAAACAGCGGCTCCGCAAAGTCTACCAAAGCATGAAGAAGGGCTGGCTGCAACTTAATGCGCAAGCTCATAGTTAGCGTTCGAGCTAGCGTGGGGGTATAAAAAGCGGCCAAGCTGAAATAAAGCGTCACTATTTCTGGTCATTGGAAATAGTATTTGGGTTGTTGGTGGAGGCTGCGATTTGTGAGCTTCTACGTTACTGAATTACGCTGTTTTTCTGGCAGAGGATCCGGTTACGATGCCCCTGTGTTTCTTCTATTGTACCATGGTACTTCTACCAGGCTACGGTCTGGCGGCACCATTGTTTCCTACTATGGAAAACAAACCATCCTTGTTTCCTACTATGGAAAACAAACCATCCTGTGCAGAATTATCTGGTTAGTTACTTATGATTTGTGTACTAGTAAAAACTATATACCATTGATAATATTTTCTAGTTATCTATCAAAAGACTAATTTTTTTTGTTGTTGTTTTTTTAGACATTAATTTTGGATGGACGCCATTGGCGTTCGAACGTAACCATTCAAGTTATTGGCAAGCGTCAATTGAAAACTGGATGAATCGATTTAGCTACTGTAACAGTGCTAGATTTGGAGAAGCCTTGACTAAGTGGTTCAAATATATTGAAACATCTAAAGTGAGTATTCCATAACATCGTATCGGGGAGCACATATTTAATGTTTGGCTACGAGCGAAGTAATCGGGACACTCGGTCCAGATTTTGCTTGTATTTTTTTTTTGCATGAGCGTCTATTGATGTCCCTAAGCGTCTTTAAAAAGAAAAGGTTGGGAACATGGCTTCTAGCGCACGCTACACGTTGTTACTACCGAGTTGCAAGCGGGAGAAATCCAGTAATGTTTAACGTCTCCAGTAAACTAGATGGAGCCTTTAATCTCTTCCCAACGTCAATGGCTGACGCTGACTTTATAACATAAAAGTTGTACTTGAATGTCCAACCACAAAATATCCTAAAGATATCTCAAATTAACAATTTTAGAAGCTGCTTAGGTCTATTTTTCAGACATAAACTTTTTGACTGCTTTTCTTCTTCAGTCATTTTCTGGACGAGATAAAACATTATTTATTGTTGGAGGGGGGGAAGTTACTCAGTATAATAAGTGTATTCTTGAGTATTTAAACTAGGCTTGTTTGCTCAAAGTTTGGGGACAAGCACAGCACTAGTAATACATACAGCAACTTTATGATCATACAATTTGTTGTTTATTTACTGTGTGAATTCAGACTCTCTTGTTATTCAAATTTATCCTCCTACAAGTGAAAGCTCTGGATAATATGGCAGCACCAGAGTTCCTATCAAAATGGTGCACCAATGTAAGTTTTCCTTTCTATACTATTATAATACTTACTCTATTATTCTGTCACCAGTATGCCCCTTGTGAAATCCTGATGCATTTCTTGGCATTCCTGGTGATACTGATATGTAACCTCCTGAACTGGAAATGGAAGCACACAACTGAAGCAAGTGTGATTATTTCACTTGCGAAATACTGCAAATTGATATCAAAAATTCAACTCCTGGAAAGGGAACGAGAAAGAGCTGTGATGGACAAATATAGTGCCTCGGAAAAGAAAATGTTAACTGACCAGACAATTGCTGATGTAAGCTTGTCTAATAGAAGTTTAATATCTAATGATACTGTATCAAATTTAGGTCTTAAAAGATTTAAAGAACTTGAAAGAAATGGCCAAAATCCTTTATAAAGAGCAAACTGCTTCCAATGAAATTATCAAGCAAAAGGACTCTACTATTAATGGACTGACGAAGGATATGAATTTAATTCAGAAGTGGTTGACAGGTTTTTGTGATGGTAAAATGTTGGATCAGCAAACAATTTGTAATGATTGTACTAACATCTGTATAAGAAACTCAATAGGATCTGTACTTAAAGAAGCAAATGGTAGTTCTGTTTATACGACTAATAGCAATTATTATAACCAATTTAAATTTCTTAGACCATAGCAATGTATTACATAAGAATATGAAAGACATGGAAGTGCAATTACAAGAGAGCAAGGACTACTGCAAAAAAGCAGACAGTAGATTGGAAAGAGTTGTAGAATATTATGCTAAAAAGGAACAAAATAAGAAAGACAAGGAGCAATATTTGGAAAATTATAACAGAGAATTGAATGACGAAATTAATACTTTTCGTAACCAAGTGACTGAATTGGACTTAAAATATGTGACCAGACTGAATGAGAGTGTGAAGACAACCAATGAAACTATCGTGAGTTAAAACATCAGCATCTATCTTTATTCTATAGTTGTATAATTTGGCTATAAAGCATTCATACTAACTGTGAATGTATTAATTGGTATATTTCTCTTATAGATTAGCCTGTATAAAATGGAAAAAGTATTGTGGCAAAAATCTCATGAAATAGCCCAGTGTCATAAGAGGTATATGGCTACTACTTTACTTTGAAAGCAATACTACTAGCTTTTTTTCTTAATATAGAATTGCTGAACTGGAGACGCCTCAAACTGAGGTATTGTCTCAGACATCATACATGGGAAAATCAGTACAAGGTAATTAGTACAAATATGTGCATACATATTACATATTGCATGAGTCAGTATAGAATATGGGGAGATACTTCACGAGCATGTGTAAGCATTTTGACCGAGATGAATGTGAAATATCACCCCCATATTGTACGATGAGTATAAATAATTTCTTATTTATTTTATTATATATTGGATATTTTCATTGAGTATTCTACAATGTTAGCGTTCAATATTTTACCATAATGAATGTTGCATATATCGAATGATGCAAGATGTTCATGCCTAGTTCAATTTTTATAGAAGTATGGAAGAGATAACTCCCAAGATTTAGGGTTTTAGAAAATAATTCTATATTTTTTTCAATGATTCAGTCATTCTCAGCTGAAATAATTATAATAATATCAAATTATCTCATTCTTACAGCCAATAATATTGTTAATTAAAACTTAACCCCACATTTCTACTTCTTGCATCACCCCATTAAATGGGAAGAGATAAGAGTTGTAGAAAGAGCCAGTAAGAATTGTGAGTTGAAGGTCAAGGAAGTACACATACAGACACCTGACAACAACAAGTTTAACATAGACATAGGTTTAGAGCTTACAGGATGCTGGCTGTCCATGCTACATTTATATCACCCTCCAGGATTGCTGTATACATTGTGCTTTTATATCATCACAGAGTGTTCAATCACAGTTGCCCCGTGAAGAGGACTTCGGCAAGAAGTCAAAAAACATCTGGTTAAGTTTTAATTAACAATATTATTGGCTGTAAGAATGAGAAAAATTGCTATTATTAATATTATATATATATTATAATAAATGATCAGTTAATTTTAATGTTTCAGGCATGTTTCCTATGATGACAATTGGTGAGGTCACAGTTCTGTCAGACATTCAAGAAGTCAGAATAACAATGGACACTGATTCTGCTCCATTGTGTGGGATAAGCAATGCTGCCGAGATCACTAGTGAGACGAGCCAAACTGGACAGGCAACGAAATCTGCTGAAACATCTAGGTAAGTGAACTTGTGCTCTCTTCTTAAATTTAGTTAAACAAAAAAGTAGCAATAGCAAACTAATTGAAATGAGAATAAAACAAGTGTTTTTTTTTAGGTATACAGTTTTTTTTTGTTTTTAGCTTAATATATTGAATTTCTGTGAACTTGTTAGTGTAAGTATGAAATTAAATACACTAAGAAAAGTCAAATAATATGTACTACTATTTACATGGCCAATTTTCTAGGTCTGTTTCAATGTCTTCATCAAATCCAAAAAAATGCAAAACAAACAAAAACTGCAAATGTCATGCAAAGGAAGGTCCTAGAACAAATAAACAAAAATCCAAAAGAAGAAGACACCACAGACGCCGTGGAAAGAAAGCTCCTGAGAAGTCTTTGTGGAGAAAATTAATGACAAATTCTGTCCAATTTTACAAGCAAGATACAAAATTAATATGATGGAAAGAAAGTCTGTACTGCAAAGTGGAGTCACCTTATAAATGAGCCCATGCCTCACACTCCAGTTGTGGTTCCTCCTCTAACCGAAACTTCTATAGGGATTATTAAAATGACTCTTCCTAGACTACAACGTAGACAAAGACTCTCTAAAGAACCATCTCTCTCTTTGATATTGGAACTGTGAAATTGAATTTATTTTATGAATTTTATAAATGAATAATAAAGGTTGACTCAATAAAAAGAGATTATTAAACAAAAAGTATAGCATATAGAATTAGTAGCTATATGTATAATTAGCGGTGTAGGAAGATGTTTTGGTAGGGGACTCCAAGGGCATGTGTTTCTGTGGTCTTATTAGTGTTCATATGAGAAATCACTTCATTAGGTTATTATGGGGAAGGGGCTGCAGACTGAATGTGAACCAACAATGATTTTTTTTAATAAAAGTGGGTAGCTATAGCGTATCATTTAATCACATTTACAATTACATATTCTTTAATGTCTGTATTTAATTTTTGATTGTATTGATTTATGGTAGCTATATGCAATAATTACTTCAAATAATAGTTAGCTAGAAGGGCTTCTACAAAAAAATGAGATAATGATCAATATCAGACTCAAAAGTTAACTAGCAAACTACACCTCAAACAATTCAATTAAAATTGTTGGTGGAAGGATCATGTTTGCTTTACAATACTTGGTTTGTAAAAGGTAAAATATGGTATGCTGCAATAAGGAGATTTAGAATGAAGTAATATGCTACTTTGAAGGGACAAATCTACCCTTCCAATAAGATTGAAGTAGCGCCCAATATTTGTGGAAGCAAATATGGTACAATAGTTCTAAGTAGTGACATTATAAATCATGCATGGATTTTTAAATACACTTCATTCTATTGCATTTCCATCATTTTCTCATACTTCCATCCCAATTCATCCTAATTCCACCATAATTTCATCGTTATTTCCAGCCATATGTCCTATTTTCCCAATTTTCCTGCTCAGATGTAGTATTTCTATTAAAAACACTACATATAAAAGCACACGTTTTTGCTGATCTTTTCCATTGTATCCTCACTAAAAATTCACTTTTATCAAAGCTCTCCTGCTTCTTTCTGTCAGATTCACTGATACCTTGAATATACAATTTAACTAGCCACTTCATTTCATAATTTCATTCTCCCATCTACAATCAAATGTTTACTCCTCCTGTGTGAATGCTACTGAAGACAGGTAAACAAGTAAGAAGAGTGGCAAATTTTACTATTTTTAATTGAGTGATCATGTACAGATTAGAAAATAGTTACAAAAACAACAATACTGAGTGATAGCTAGTGCAATCCGTAGTCACTGCTATAGTGTTTTCTTTGTGTCAAATGAAGAGCATTATTCAGGCAATGCTAACAATCTTGTGCCACCCCTTTTAAAACTAATGGTTGCTGTTGGAAGATAGACAATGGTTGCTGTTCACAGATAGGAAATGGTTGCTGTGGGAAGATGGGCAATGGTTGTTCTTGTTGCACAATAGGCAGTAGCTGCTGAAATTGCTGTGTTAAATAGTGTTTACATGCACACACAACTTGCAGAGTAATAGACTGTCCACTTTCACACAGAACTTGCAATAGATGATGTCCTGTGTATAGTTGTTGTTGTTGTTTTCAAAACTATAGGTTGGCCAGTAGAGTAGCTTGTGGAGTATTATATCAAAACTTTGGAGAACCACTGCTCACCATGTACAGTTCTCTTTTAAAGAAATCTATTTCATTTACTCATGCATCTCTGCTTTTTACATTACTTACTTTCCCAAATGCCCTATTCGTAGGATACCTAACCATGCACAGATTTATTGTCCCACTCTTTTAAATAATTATACATATACATAATAAAGGATTAAATGATAGTAATGATTTGTAAACAATATGTTTGTTCCGCAAGTATTTTCCAATGATTGGTGAACTCAAAAAGATGCAATGATTATAGCAGTGTTTCAGTTTAGTGCTCAGTTGGCCTCCTCTCTTTTTAGTTCTAGCTGCGGCCCACCTAGGTCAAATTATATTCGTTTTTTAATTACTTGCGAAAGTATTACTTAAAAAGTTATCGTATAGAATATATTACTTGCTATATATATGCAATTTTTACAGTCTATTTTTATGATGTTGTTTCCAGTTAATCGTCACTATCATTGTTAAGATATGTGAATAGGAACCTGGATAAAATACTAGAATAGCATGATGTTTTCATTGAACTGTGTTGAAATGTTCTTAAAATGTAAGCAATTAGCTTATCAAAGATGGACATCAATTAACTGAGTGAGTCAATGGGAAACAAATAAACCAAGGTAGCTGCTAGATAACCTACTGTATGGTTTGAATTGAAGAAGTCTGTAAAAAAATTTGTGTAATTTATTCCCCATACTTATTTCATTAAATATATTATTACAATCATTTAAGATGTGAATAGATTAACTTTAATGGACCTCCCCTGTGCCTAGCAAGCATTAGCTATAGCACAATATCTGTTGAATGAAAGAAAAGAGACTAATTATTTAAACACATGAAGTATTCACGAGGTTGGATTCTACACGATTTGAGGGAACCAAGTGCCAGTGAATTCAACAGATTCTTTGTCATCATAGTATGAGATGCCACAAAAGATCACTAATATGAGTAACTTCCAACCCAACTAAAAGTGCAAAAGTAACATACAAATTGAATAAATTTTGCTGGGCTAAAATTTAAAATCAGAAAAATTGAACAGTTCATTTCCAAGTGGCATCTTCCTATAGGAACAATTTCTTCTCATTCCATGACTTGAAAAAAACTAAAAAGATAGAAATATAATACTGAATAGAATAGTGGTCTTTATTTCAATTTAAATCATTTTAACTTTTGAATGCAGCTGTTAGCTCTACATCTCTCAATACTATCGATCATTGCTATTGGTGTTGTTTAATACCATTACTATCACCACTACCATGGTGTTACTTATGCTACCAGTTACTACCAGTGCCACAAGTGTTTCCAGTGCTACTAGAGATACCAGTGCTACCTGTACTACTCTACCATACAAATACAAGCAATGCTGCACAGCTGATATCAATGCTAAGCTACTTTAGGCTGAAAGTAATATTTTTAATAATATACATGAATAATGGTTGTGTTTTTTTACACCATAGCCACAAGTCTAAACCCTCAAGCTATGTTTCAATAACGATCACAGAATTTGGGAACACTTCATAAACAGATAAAGTTCAACACCGCATAGCTGAATTAAAAAGTTTAGTCAAAAAATCAAAGAAGACTAAGAAACTTAAAATAATTTTAAAATGTTTCTAATTCTATTAAACCTTTTTATTCCAGCCAATGGTGAGTTATGTATGGTGTGAGTTACTGTAACCAAGTTACTGATATAGAAAACTTCAGGATGTAACTATGGAGCCTTCTCCCTAGAGTCTGGTAGTAGCAATGCATGAGTTTAAAGCTAATGGACTAATCTAAAATATAATGTGTAGGCTGTAATGGAACCTTCTCCTTAGAGTCTGGTAATTCTTTTTCTGGAGTTCTACATCATTGTTATGATGGCAGTACAACTGGACAGGAATTGCTCCCTGTGTGTGGAATGACTTGGAACCAAATACATACAGAGATGGTTTGTAGAGATATACTTGGTACAAGTGAGTCAGGTACGTAATAAATTTAGCTGAGAGAAAAAGAACACTATTTTAGTTTATCACTTATTATTGTAGATGTAATAACAAGCTACGAAATAAGAAATAGTAATGGTGGTATTCAGTGGAACTGTACAGGACAGACTTTGAGTAGCTGCACTCTATCATTAGCTCCATGCAGTACCACTATATACATTGGATGTAATGGTAGGTGTACTATTAATGTAATGCAGTAGTAAGAGGTGATAGATACTAGTAAATATCATTAGGTGCTTGTACAATTGATAGTGTCTGTTCTTGCAATGAAGGATTTGGTGGTTTCAGATGTTATTCAGGTAATTCAAGATTTATAATAAATATTATATCACTACTCACTAAACAATGTTTAGCTTTATGCAGCCCTCATTGTTCTAATGGAGGCCATTGTGTGTTTCCTGATGAGTGTAGGTGTATATCTGGATGGCAAGGAGATACATGCACTACACGTAATAGTATTGTCTAGAAATATTTAGAAAGTTAATTTAATATTGTACATATTCCATCCAGCAATATGTACTCATAACTGTTCTAACAGAGGACGTTGTGTGAGACCTGATATTTGTGAGTGTACTGACTCAATGGACAGGAACTGACTGTTCTCAAGGTAGAATGTGATGACTAGTAATACATCATATTGACTATAGAGTGGTTACCTTCATAGCCATTTGCAATCCTCAATGTGAAAATGGAGGAAGATGTGTAGAGCCTAACATATGTGTCTGTTCAGAAGGATGGAATGGAACTACTTGTAGTGAATGTAAATTTACAGCAGTAGTGTGATAATAGTTATAGTAATTGTTATCATTGTTTACTAGCATTTTGTGAGCAAGAGTGTATGAATGGAGGAAACTGTACACATCCAAATACATGTACCTGTACCACACACTGGGAAGAACATGACTGCACAACTGGTTAGTAAATGATTATTTGGTATCTTTAACATATTACAGCTTAATTCTACTTATTTTACCATTATCACTTCAGGTATTTGAACGGTAGGATAGTAAATGTTCAGATAACTGAACACCATAGAAAATGTATTATAGAGCACTAATGAAGGGGCATGGGCAAACAATTCTTTATGTCCGCACGTGCTACTATTAGATTTTTGGTGTTCAGTTAATTGAAGTTTGAATAATATAAGTTCGACTGTGTATATATTTGTTTAGCTGTGTGTAATCCTCCATGTGCTAATGGAGAGTGTGTTTCACCCAATAAATGCAACTGCTCAGAAGGATGGATGGGTAATACTTGCTCTGAAGGTAAATCTGTTGTATGTATTCTGCTTTAATATTTCATGCTGTTCTGAACTTGTAGCAATATGTACTAGCTCATGTCTCAATGGGAACTGTACTTTACCAGATACTTGTACTTGTAATATTGGTTGGGAAGGATCAACTTGCATAGAAGGTAGTAGTGATTTATATTGTTTGAGATATAGCTAGAGTTATTTTAATATTCCTCATCTCAGCAATATGCACAGAACCATGCCAAAATGAAGGACAATGTATTGGTCCCAATACATGTAACTGTACAGATAACTGGGAAGGTGAAATGTGTGCAAATGGTAAGTTTGGAAATTTGATTTCATTTGCAATTTATGTATATTATAATTTTTCTGTGAGTTAGCCATATGTGCACCTGGATTCTGTCTTAATGGAGGCAACTGCTCTTTTCCAAATAAGAATTGTTCCTGTACTAATGAATGGTCAGGAGAGAGGTGTGAGAATGGTAAATATATACTTGAAACATTTATTATGACATTTATTTATAAGTATATTAGGTCTCTCTGAAACAACTGAATTAAAAATTTAAAGTTGAAATCTGCTTAGAACTTGGACCCTACTTATGACCAATGTATTTTTAACCCTCAATGTGCATGTGCAAGAGGATTATAGCTGTCTGTCTGTCTGTCAATCTGTCTGTTTGTCTGTCTTTCTGTCTGTCTGTCTGTCTGTCTGCCTGTCTACATGTCTGCCTGTCTGTCTGCCCATCAGCCTGTCCGCCCGTCAGCCTTTCTGCCTGTCTGCCTGTCTGTCTTTCTATGGTTTTTGAGATTACTGGCAAATTAACCCTTGATTTAGTGACGAACTTACTCAGAACGACAATTTAAGACCTTTTATTGTGCTACTTTTGTGATTTTCATGCTGATTTTTTTTTGAGAAAAGGTGTACCAGCTTTAGTGGGTAATGCCCCCTATCGGCATGTCGTAATCCAATACAATAGTGTTTGCGTTGTAAGTTTTTTAGAAGCTAAACTCATTATTGTATTTTTCATAATTGTTTCACTTCAGCATTTTCCATTTTCATTTTCAGCACGTGTGCGGGTAAAAATTATAGGAACCATTCATTTTCACTGTATTGTTGGAGATTTACTTTCATGTTTATAGCTACATAGTCACTATGTGCTCATGTGAAGTTTCTGTTTAAGGCATATGTTATAACTCTTTATGTTGAACATATGTAGCTATATGTATCCCATCTTGTCTGAATGAAGGAAGGTGTGTTACTCCTAATGTATGCAACTGTACTTCAGATTGGAGGGGAGAGATATGCTCTGAGCGTAAGTTTATTTGTGGTGGTTCCAATATTGGCAAAGCAAACACTGTTAATTTGTTGACTTAGCCATATGTAGTGATGACTTCTGTAAAAATGGAGGAAACTGCAGCTCTCCCAACACTCAATGCAATTGTACAGCTGACTGGATGGGAAGTCGATGTGATATTGGTAAAATTAAACATGAAATTTAAGTGTTTAAATCGACTTAATTTAATGTTAGCAATATGTGAGGATGACTTCTGCTTAAACGGAGGTGAATGTTTTCTCCCTAACATTGAATGCATTTGTCCACCAGAATGGGAAGGAAGTCAGTGTGATACAGGTATGGTAGTCATTTACTTCACTGAAAGGCTAATAATGTAACAATGTATATCCTGTCAGCCATATGCTCTCCTGGGTTCTGCCACAATGACGGCAATTGTTCTGTTCCTGACACAAGTTGCATATGTACTAGTGACTGGGAAGGCTCACAATGCAGACAAGGTATATATATATATATATATAATATATATATATATATATATATTATTTGTTTATTTATTGTACATTGGATATTTTCTTCGAGTATTTCGCATCACATGAGCATTCACTATTCTCCCATATTAAATTGTGCACATTGAATGCTCCAATGCATAGTTCTGAACAACTATATTTTTGATGTATGCTGAGTTACCTCTGAATGACTAGGGCACAATGGTTTCACTGTTTTGGAAAACATCCAATGCACGATAAACAATTTGTTGCACTCGTTCTACAATAAGGGTTGACATTAACCACTCCCATGCTTGTATTTTCACTTTCCTTTGGCTCATGAAAATGCTTTAAGCATGCTATTACAACATCTAATTAATAATTGTGCACTGTCTCATGCAGTAAGTATCGTATATACAACCATTATTTTATGGCACAATGGCTATAATTTACTCATTGCAGCGATATGTGACCTTGATTTCTGCAAGAATGGAGGGACTTGTCAAAATCCCAACATCAATTGTACATGTTCAATCCTTTGGAATGGAAATACTTGTGAAGAAGGTAATTATAAATGTCATGATGTGGATGTGTCTCAATCGTACATGTATTTTGTCGTGCAGTGAATTACATTCTTCTAGGTGTGTTTCTCGCACTTTGCATAACAGTTCCAGCTATCGCTGCTATATTTATCTGCATAATTGTAAGACAATGTAAGAAACTGAAGAAGAATGACAAAAAAAGGTGAATAATAATTTTACTGTTGGATATTTTTCAAAATATACATCAAGTTTTTATTTATAGAGCCTTGTTAAATGAAATGACTAGAAACTTCCTTGTATATAATTGCTATACATTGACTTATTACATTTTCAATTCTCCCATTACTGCATTTCGAAACACTTTTTCTGTTGAATACATGTCTTCTTAATTTATTTCAAATAGCAATATTAAATGTGTTCCACTAAATTTTTTAATTAGAATAACACAAATGCAAAGCATATTTGTAACACCATGTTTTTCAAAGGTATGCATTTGAAGACGACATTAAAGATATATCTTCACCCATCATCAATCCATTTTTAAATGGAACATATATTCTGAATCCTCAAAACAAAGCTTTTTCTTCGGTAGCTGATATCACTGCAGCACAGGAGAGTGAAAATGTTTCAGCCATTGGCAAAGCTAAAGAGACAGAACTCAGTGAAACTATTAAAGACCCTGTAAAGCCAGAAATAAAAGAAGTAATGAGGTAAGCAGATTTCACCCATAAAATTATAAAGAATTGAATTACTGCCATATTGATTGATCATTATGTTACAAAAATCAATAAATAGAATACTTGAGCGTTAATGTTTTTTTCAACACAGCAAAGATGCCTCATATTCAAAAGAAAAGGAGTTCAGCACCAATAATAAAGGGGCTTCCGATGTGAATAAATTTAACATTAACGATCAAGCCATTTTGCCGGAACCACAAGCGAGGGATCATAAAGAAATTAATACAAAAGTTAAGGAACAGCCTGTAGTGCTGCCTAAAGAAACTAAGTCAAAAGTAAAGAAACAGCCTGTAGTGCCAGCCACACAGATGACTAAAGATCAGTTAGAAAACATCAAAGAGTCCATACTACGACATAAACAAGAGAACCAAAAGAGTGAAGATTTGCCAATACAGTCATCACAACACACTCATGAGAATGTATATGATAAGCTTCCCACTACTACTACTACTACTACTACTACTATTAATACTACTACTACTAATAGATCTTTAGAGAAAGGTATAAAGTAATGTTTTATTAATGCTTACTGAATACACTCTTTTGCTATTTTATATAGTAGTCACAAGACCAGAAGCACAATCACTTGGCACTAAGATACCTCCTGTTAGAGAAACGACCTCCACTTGTGCAAAGGAGATGAAGAACACTTCATCAAAAGAAAATAGTTCTTCTTTGAAAGAGAGTAACACTTCCAAAGAAAATAGCTCAGTGTCTTCAAACGTAAATAGCTCCAGAATTACCAAAGAGAAAGAATCCTCTGGCATTTATGCTGTTCCTATTGTACACAAGAAAAAGAAAGACACAAAAGATAAATTTGCTGGGTATGAATTCCCAATTGCAAGTGAGGAACAGAGTTCCAAAGAAGCAATAGTTGACAGCGTTGAACAAAATGAGGGCTACTCCATTCCTGTCACACAGAAAAAGCGTGCAAAAAGTGAAAAAAGCCCTTCTAAGAAGATATCCATTAAAGACAGGAGAGAAACGGATGCTGGCTATGAAAACCCTCTACCTGATGGGAAGTCAAATTGTAAGCTTAAAGCTAGTGTCAGTAATGAAAAGAACATTCAAACTAACAGTTCTGTACACTATGCTGTGTCAGAAGGGAAGTCTGTCACACTGCCACCCATTAGCCGACACCAGCCACAGTATCATGTCCTAGAAAATGGTCCGTCACCAATTGGTCCATTGTTGCCAACAGGTCCCCTGTCTCCAGCTGGTCCAGTGTCACCAACTGGACCTTTATCACTAACTAGTCCTCCACAATAAACACTCATTGGAAAACCAGCAAGCGCTAAAAATCACGACAATCACAATTACTCTACTCTAGAGCCTCCCATTAACAAGACTGTCAAAAAAATCACTCATGATTCAACAAGAAGTGGGGAGCCTCCTTCACATATGTACCACACTCTTGAACAACCCACCCCAAAACAAGCAAAAGCTGGGTGTGTTGGGAGTGGCAGGTCAATTTCGGCAAATAACAACAATGCCACATTGCCTCAAGCCAGCTACCAGGGTGATGAATATGCTATACCTTTCGACCAAAAAAGGAAAAAAGCAACTGAGGATTCCAAGAACAAGCACGCTGGTCCTGTATATCATGTTTTGGAAAAGCCGAAATAACATATTATCATTAATATATTCATGTATACATGCACACATACACACACAGACATGTTTACACACAAACCAGACTTCAGAATGTATAAATTGGTAATTATTGTGCTGATTGTATTTCTTGTTTAAGCATAAAAGCAATTGAATTGAGAAAGTTTTATCATAATTATGTAAAACATCTACCTAACATCTAATATTATCTGCATCACTATTGTATGTTACAATAAAATAGGTACAAATATAGCTAAAATCAGAAAACATCAACGAATTCTTTTGACTGTACAAAAATAGTTATAAAAAATAAATGAAGAACTATTTGTAACCTACTTTTTGTGTGATTGTTTCACAGACAAATGTATGAAAATATCATTCTGAACAAGATTACTGAAGGAAGAGCAGAAAGTCTGACACAAGATGAAAGTTTTACCAGAGTTGATAATGTTGCATACGATATATCTATTCCTCAGGTCGCAAATCCTGCATACAACACATTCCAGTTAGATGAAAAAAATATTACAACCAATAACAATGACTATCCTTACTACGAAGTGATAAATTTGGTCAATGCTGCACTTGTCCAGCAAGAAACTCAGAACATGGATGCTTATGACTATGTTGATGTCTCATTTGCTGAGAATTGACTCTACATTTGAACTTCTTAATGTAAACATTTTTTAACATAAACATAAATTAATCCCATGCTTTTTGTAAACAAGTAGTTGTTTTTAAATTATCAACTGCCAGTTCACCCCAATAACCTGTAGTGTTTTTAATAATATTCTTTGACGATAGTTCCCAACAAAATTGAAATCCTTATAAAGCTTATTCAGCACTTATTATGCACAGAAAGATTATTATTAACATGTGGAGTCATCATTAAAGCCACCAGATGAACAATGAAGTCACTGTCAATGTTCTTAGTTTTCAACTTTCTTTTAATTGGGAGGCTTGAGGTTCAGGCAACAGGTAAAAATCAGAATAATTTTTGATGTTGGTTTTTATTAAGATACTGGTAATGAATTAGCATGTTCAGGGCTATACAATTTAAGTGCCTATGGAAATTCAAGTACAAGCTTGGGAGTTGGTAGCTTTTCTGGCTACTTAGAAATCTGTGGACTTAGTGATCCCATTCAGTGGACACCTGTCTGTGGAGGAACACTATGGACTAACAGAGAAGCTCTGGTAGCTTGCAATAGATTAGGATATTCTAATACTACTGCCTTAGGTAAGCAAATGAGTAGAAGTTAAAAACTAATAAAATGAGTTTATAAAATTTTAATAGCTATAAATGGAGGGCTGTGTTCTGCCGCTCCTGGTAGTATCAGTGGTGGAGTGGAAATTACTAAATGTTCCGGCTCAGAGAAAAGTGTAGAATTTTGCCAGTCTTCTGTAGCACCAAATTGCAATCAATGGGGAGGAGTGATATGCACGTGTTAGTTTTTTTGGTTAATAAGACCAAGAATATAAACATTTACCATATGTTATCACCAATATAGCACTTGAGACTTGTTCCATAGAAATCTGCTCTAACACTTCTCACTGCCACCCTTCCTCTACATGTGCAAACTGCTCCTTACCGGAGGAATTCAATTGTACTTGTTACGGAGGTATGAAACACTTTTTTAATTGAGCTTTAAATTATACAATAATTGAATTATTTTCTAAAGAATGTTCTTCTGCTTGTCAAAATGGAGGAAGCTGTATGTTCAACAATACTTGTCAATGCCTGCCAGACTGGACAGGAAAATACTGCGAGCTAAAACTTCATGTTCCTACTTCAGAAGTATCTGTCACAAGTGATAAACCCTGCTCATTGGATTGTCTCAATGGAGGAGCATGCTTTAATGACAGTTGTGTGTGTGCCTCAGGGTATGATGGACTTTTCTGTGAAAACAAGCGAGGTAAGTTTATTAGTGTGTGTATCGGCATTTGTAGCAATCTGATCTTGTATTTTTATGTTAAGCTGGAGAATTTCCACTTCTATATATCATTATTTTTCTCCTGGTGTTGCTGCTTATAATCAGCATTGCCACAACAATAGTGATTGCTTTAATCATTCTGGCAAAGAAGTCCAAGATGAAACCGAAACCAAAGACTGGGTAAGTATAACACTTAATTAGTTTGTGTTCAGTAATTGCTAGTTGCAAAGATCAGCTAGATATAACGAACATGTGGTGGTAGACTGTCACTAGAAGAGACTCTGCAAAATGAATGGGAAGAAAACGTCAATCAGAATTATCAAGAAGCCATGCAAGAAACTCAGAGTCCTTCAAATGAGTTACCTCAAATACAAGTGTACGATACTGTCTGGGTAGATGAAACGGTGAACGAAATGCTGAATCCTGAATCTCATGTATATGCTCGCCCTGATGAACTTGAAAAACACGAACAAAAAAGTAAGGCTTACGAGGAAACTGCTGGAGTATATGACCTAATTAAAGACCCAGGGAACAAAGATGAACCTCACGCGCACAGTACCAGTGATCTTAGAACTTCTGAGGGTGTGCAACTTCAGCAGTATTCAGAACTTAATCATGCCTTCAAAGAAACCCGGAAATGTTTCACCTTAGGAAGTACAAAGGAAGTAAATGGGAATTATTTTGAGCTGTATGACTGCCAGCATGACAACAAATCCAAGACATTACCAAGGTTTACCACAACCCTGTATCCTACTAAAACATACGCAAGTCTGGGTGAACACAAAAGTACTAGCTGCCAAAAAATAGAAGAAAATGGTCTAAATATTTACCGTGAAAATGAATCGAATCCTTCTGGAGAAGCCTTAATAATGCATGCAAATGAGTCTGTACACAAGAGCAATATAATGATACCAAAGCAAAAACCTTCAAGTCATGTGATGTCTGAAGATGAGTCTGAGTTACCTAACTATATGGAAGATGTATCATTTGAAGATGCTTTATCTCTGACTAGTGCCACGGTGCAAAACACAGAGTCTGAAACTAATGATACTGAACAAGTGAACAAACCATTGCAAGATGATCCTGCTAAGAAAGGATGCATAAACTCAGCTAGACAAGATTGTTCCAGTACTTCAGAAAAAGGACAACCAGACTCTTTGGAAGCAGGAACAGTGGAATCAAAGGAAATAACAACAAACTCCACCCATTATGACAACTGTACTTTAAACTTTAACCCTCAATACTGCAAAGATTGATAAGCATTGTTTGTAATGTGATTTTGCCTCAAAAAATTATGTTTAAAAATAATGTTAATATTATGCTATCCTAATTTCAGTATTAAAATTGTAATTAAGTATTTGGCTGTAACTCAAGAACTTTTTTTTTTGCAGTGGGCATGACGATGATGAAGATCATATTCCAATGGATACAGTAACCGATAATATGTCTTATGCTACAAACAGGAATAAAATGATGAAAGAATATACTGGGGAGAGTAAAAAAGATAAGGATTCACAAGACGAAAGAAAACTGTTCCATGATGATGACAATGCTCAGGATGGAAGTCAATTTTTTAGTGGAAAAGATGATGAAGATTGCTACTCTACAGTTTTAGACTTGGAAATACCCAACAGGGAAGGATCTAGTGAACATAAGAAATCACCAGTAGCTGCAGTCACTGAATATTGGTCAATTTCGAGTGACGAAATTTCAATGTTTCATCAGGCAAAAACAGATAAAACTCAAGATGCCACTTCTCACCAAATAGCAGATCAGATAAGTGTATATGACGACATCACAAGTTATGCTGAGTACACTGAAATTCCCTGTCAGGATGACAGCAAGCATAGATTGGCAAGCGCAAGGAAATACAGAAGCCTAGAAATGGAAAAACTGGAAGGAGAAGTTTACACGAACCAGTTTGATGTTCAGGCATATTACAATAGGGCATCATGTGCAGTGTTGACAGAGGAGTACTTGGCAGCAGAAGTCACAAGACTGGATAAACCTGAGTATTATGAAAGCAGAAAGACCAATTTAAAAGATGATTTACAAAATTTGGCTTGTTCCAGTGATGAGATTACCGAAGCTGTTTACAATAACTTTTAGAACTTACACCAATGTGGAAAACACTTTTTTCTTCCCAATGTTTCAATTAAAATAGTATAGAATATACAAGCAATTCTTTTCCAAAAAGTAGATTATTAGCAATAATTAATTAAATATAAATGAAATTAAGGAGGGGGGGAATGTGTCTACCTGCATTAACTTGTGAAAACTAAACTCTTTAGTTGACACCACACACTCCACAAATAACAAACAAGGGCACACTGCTAGTCTACACTCTTTTGTGTTGCTTCAGTGTCTATTGCTGGAGCTTGTTATGTAACCTCATTTTTGTAAGGTTTCTGTTTTTTTTTTTTTTTTTTTTTTTTTTGCATAAGTATGAGTAGTTGCCCTGAAGTAGTTGAATCTCTCTGCTTTGCTTAAGAAATATCTTTGAATTTGCAAAAAGTTAATTTTATTGTGTGGCGATAATAATTTTAAAATCTGATAAAGAAATCATGCACAGACTAAAACAATTCTAATTTCAAACACATTAATACAAAGTTAAAATATTACTTGCTTAAAATAGTATTAGATTTCAAAAGCCATTCTATCAGAATTAGACATTTGAAAAGTGTTAGTTCTGATTGTTGCCATCAGCCTTCTCTATTTCTTGGCCATTTATGTGGGTTCAATTACACTTATTCTTAAATTTAAGTTTTGACAAAGTTAAAAGCCCCAGCAATAATTGTTGATTTTAAACACCTTTTGTTCTCAGTTCCCAATGAATCAGGCATCACTAACATATGCTGTCTTCTGAGCTGTAGCAGTAGCACTATGACAATAATGAGATATAGCAATAAGTACAAAGAAGTAAACTACTGGCTTGTGGAAGTGCTCATCTATCTATTGGTCAGAATAGTATGCGTTCAGGCAGAATGTAAGTGTGATTAGTACGTTTAAATTAACACACATTTAATCTTTTAAAACAGGTAGTCCTGGATTAAGAGCTATTAATGCCACATATGGAAGCCATAATATGTGGTTGGGGGTCGGGGGTCATGCTGGTTATCTTGAATTCTGTGGCCTCAGAGGTGTTAGTTCATGGATGCCAGTGTGTGGGGATCACTGGACGAATAACGAAGCTTGGGTAGCATGCATGTCTTTAGGATACTCTAATACTAGTACTATAGGTTAGTGCATCCCTCCTTTATAAAATCATGCATTACATGCTTTCACACTCCTCTTGTAGCTGTTACTGGAGGGATTTGCTTGGCTCAAACCAGAAATATCAGTGGTGGTGTAGAATTTCATGGCTGTACAGGTAACGCTAGTAGTTTAGATGACTGCTTATCCGCAGAGGCTCCTACATGTAACGAGTGGGCTGGAGTAATCTGTACCTGTGAGTTTCATCAGAGAGTGAATAAGAGAAAAATTATAATCAAATTTTTATAGCTCTGGCAGTTTGTAGTGAGGAAATCTGCTTAAATACTTCATACTGCCAGCCATCTCCTTCATGCTCCAACTGTGCCATACCACAGGAATATAACTGTATCTGCCATGGAGGTATATAAGTCACTAATTACAATAATAACAATTTTATTATTAACTTGGAATACCAACGCAGAGTGTTCCTCTCCCTGCCTTAATGGAGGCAGCTGCATTTACAACAATACCTGCCAGTGCCCTCCTAACTGGACTGGAGACCACTGTGAGCACTTCTCTACTCCTGCAGCCACCACATCACAAGATGGTAGTGGAGGAAATAATCATCAATCAATTTGTGATCCTCCTTGTATAAATGGAGGTATTTGTATTGACGATATCTGCCATTGTCCTCCATACTTGACTGGAACACACTGTGAACTTCTTCTCCAACTATATAATATAAACACATCCACTGCTGGCACAACTTCTACTATTAAAACTAGTAATTACTGAATTATTGGCTTAAATGCATAGTTAGGAGGAAATATTCACATTTTTAGTGTTTTTGATTGATTAACTTTAAAATCCGTATCAATGAAAATTTCTTTATTTATTTAACATAGTTATTATGCACTATTGCAGGTGCTGGACTTCCAATAATTTATATTACCGTGATTGGAATCCTGATTGTACTGCTAATTTTTGCTATTCTAATTATTATGACAGGCATTGTTATAATAGCCTTAAAGAAAAAAACTAAAAATAGCAATCAACAAAAGTAAGTAAACACGTTTATTAAGTCTATATATATAATATATATATATATAATATATATATACGTACATATATTTTATATTTCACTATTATTGATATTAAGAGAATACAATCTGAAAGAACTGTGAAACTTGTAACTTGATAATTGGGAATACAAAAATGAATCAATATATTAAATTCAAAAGAAATCAATTATTGCCAAAATATATTTTTTCATATAAGGGTCCAGAAATTAAGATAGCCTTAAAATAATATTAGTAATAGAAATAATTTTGTATAGTTTCTGTAGTGCCTATGCCAGTAATGACGAGGACGAATATTTGAAAATGAATTCTCGTCTTGATAATAAGCCGGCAGATGCAGCTGTCCAGGATACACTGGAGGTTACGAGCAAGATAAATGCTCACAAGAAGCAAGAAGAGGATGATGTTGACCAGCACTGTGAGGAAGACAAGAAGACTAATGAAGAAATTTACAGTTATGACAGACTCTTAGAAAAAAGCACGGCAGATTATGACTATGCATGTATAACTGATGATTCTCGCACAATTAGCAGGAGATGGATTGGAGAACGGAGCATGATGGATGGCTATGTAAATTCTTCAACTCCATTGCCCTTGAAAGACAAGGATACTTCTGAGATTCATGGTTACTATACATTGGAAGATATCTCCAAGACATCGAAAGAAATACACAAGAATAATATTTTGGATTCTGATAATTACTCTGAAATAATACTTGATAGTTTACGTACAAATAGAGATCTAGAAATTTTAGAAGATCAAAGAGTTGTTGGAAATACTTTAGAAGGAAGAATTGACCAGTGTGATGATGTGGTCTACTACACCTGAGAATAAAAATTGCACGAGCTGACTTTTACGAACAATTAATCATAAACATTTAAAACATTTGTACTATTTCCAGCTTTTATAGCAATAACATAAATTGTATACAAAATTTCATAAGAGTGTTATAAGTTATTTACATAATTTTAATAATTGTTGTTGTTTTCTTGATGAAGGAAGATTATTGGATCATGAAGACCATTTCATTAGTGTTGCGTTGATATAGTTTGGAAAGGCTAATCATTTTATTCAATTTTCCCCCAATTAGTTAGCTTTATTGGTAGCTATATATTTATTACGCTTAGCTAGCAATAATATGTAACCCATAAATCACATGGGCAAGTATTTGTTCAATTAATTTCTTACATTGAAATAAGAAAAAAAATTTCTTACCGTATTATTAGTTGAAGTCAAACTTCTGTTGTAAACCATTTTGTGGATAAACTTAAATGTACTTTGACAAACAACTATAGTAGAGATGAAAGACCATTTCAGAAATTTGTCAATGTTGCATCTACAGTTTCATCATGTAATAACTTTTAATTTATTGTTTTTCGAAAGTTTGTAAAGTTAGTTTTTCCCCAAGATTTGGATGTAACATTGTCTCCAATAGGAAAACATAGTTATTGTAAGAATAGAACTTTGTTTTCACAAGACAAGCTAACCCAATAATGCCAACATTAAATGAATTATTATATTTTAATTTATACTGCAAGACAAATGTGAAGCTGATCTCCGTATTTAAAAAAAATAAAATTTAGATGTGCTCATCATAGCAAACAATGGTTGAGTCATATACTTAATAAATTATCATTGCAAATGGTGATCACACAAATATATCTATAACTCAATAAAAGCTGTTAATTAACTAAAAATGTATTCTCTAGTAAGCTATGAGATTAAGGAAGAAAGTTTTGCAGTCACATTTAGCTGTGAGTGGCTATGGTGACAACTTTTTGTAAAAATTATGAGTTAGGAGAGTTCGTTCCTGATTAACACCAAATAATATTTGGTATAATATAATATTATTATCTGAATGAACAATGAACACAGTCCAAACTGTCCATATTAAAAAACAACAACAAACTAATGCTTTTAAATTAAAGCCAGTGATATAAATTGTGATAATAATATATTAATTGGGTATGGGGAAGAGTTTGGCACTCACGTTTCACATAAAAACAAATATACTACCACACTATTGTTTCTGTCTAAATGTTTTATGGTTCCCTGATTGAGACATCAACATAATCATAGGTATCCATTTCCGTTTCTTCATGCTGTGTGATCGTGCTTTCCACCAAATTTACTACATCATAATGAAGATTTCTATTTCTTGGACAAGAACTGTTGTATGCAGGATTTGCAACTTGAAGAATAGCTGTCGTGTGGTATGCGATATTTTCTGTTGTCACGACTTCATCCTGTGGTGAAGATTCTGTAATCTCATTCAATAAGATACTCTCGTAGGAACAACTGTCAGAAGTCACAAATCCAAATTGATATATATTTTATTTTATTTTCTCTACTTAGCTAATACTTTACTTGCAAATACATAAAATAATAAAATCAGGATTTTTTTTTGTTTGCACAAGATTAAACTATTTTGCAAATATTTGTAAAGTTGAAACTTGTATATACTAGTCAATCTCTGCTGAAGTCCCTTGAGATATTAATAGCATATAATCTTGAACATATTTTGGTTGTGACTACAAATTAATACTTACTAGTGAGAGCCAGTTCAACGACATGAGTTGAGAGAAGAGGAAAGGAATGTAAGATGTAGAAAAACAAACAGAAAACCAGAGAAGCTATGCTGTCATGTTATATGTGTATGTCTGAACTATGTTTGGCATTATGATGTTTAAATTTCGCGTCACCAGTTGTCATATTTTGTTCTAATCTAGAGGCTAGATGCTCATTTTATATTTTTTTATATTTTATTCAATATTTGCTGCAGTTCTAATGACATGCAATTTTGTAGCAAATTACCTTTTCCCAAGTTCATTTCAACTTGATTCTTTTCATAATTTTAATTGTATATCTTCGTTACCTTAATGTGGTGTTGCTTCCAGAAATCACATGTTTATCTTCTTCTGCTGTACTGATTTCAACCTCACCATTCTTGCCAGCTACTGTAGAGTCTTGTTGTAGACTATTTTCATCCAAATATGAACCCCTAGCATTGTGTCCCATTGGAGGATTCAAATTAATTGAGTTAAGTGGGAGTATGCTCAAGAAAGGGTTTATACTAGGTGAAGAGATTTCTTTAATATTATCTCCAAAAAGTGACCTATGAAGTGATTTTTATACACACATAGAATGGTAATCATTAGGTAAATTCAGTAATTATATTGCCATCAATTCACAAAATCTCGTCTACAAATTTCTCTGACACTCGAAGTAAACAAGATATCATATTATTGCCTTCGTTAATAATTATAACAATCTTAACAAAAGCGAGATATTAACTATTAAGCCAAGATACACTTGTGCTAAATATACTATGGCACCTTTTATTCTAAACTAATATCATATTTATTGTTGAATATGCTTTATATACCAGTGTGGCAAACAGCCTTCAGCATGGGTTCGATTCATAGTCTTGTATAGGTTGCGCCAAGTGTTCTGCAATATCCTGTATCATGAAAATAGGATATACTTTGGTGACCTCTTTTCAAAGCAAACTTAGTCTCCCAAAATGCTTTCAATACCACAGTGTCCTCTGATGCTGAAATATTTACTATCTGGTACCACAGCAAACATATATGAATTGTTTTTCATTTAACGCTATTTCGAAGCCTGTCTTATAATATTTTAGAACTATAATCAAAGCCCTAAAACTATTGCTGATTTCTTGAGAAGAAACTATAGGAATATTTCAAATACTATGGTAACTATTTGTATTACACACAAATTATGACTGTCTAAAAATAATTTCATAAACAACTTTTAAGTTTCTAAACAACATTTAAGTTTCTGTTTAGAAAACTAAGTATAAAATACTAGATTTGTATAGAGTATTTTTTCATTTGATTTAAGAAAAATACTTTATACCTAGGTATTTACCTTGTGTGGATGGTATTTTGTGACTTCTTGCATTGTTTCGCCAACATGGAGACAATTATTATGGCAGTTATAGATGAAATAACTAATCCCAGACCCAACACTGTCAACAAGATGTAGTTCACTGCTTAACACATCATGCAGTGTGATATTATGACATAGTCACAGTCACTCTAACCATTGTGAATTACCTTCCTCACAAGTATCACCAGTCCAAAAAATAGAGCATGTGCAGTTAACATTAGGGTACTGGCAACTTCCCCAGTTTTTGCAGAAGTTTTGAGCACATTTTGCTATAAAAATATTCTTCTAATTATTATAACAAATGTTACTTGATACGAACCTGTTTTGCACTGTGGGCCTTCCCAGTCACTAGTACACATACAGTTTGTGTCAGGAACAGAACAATTGCCTTCATTGTGGCAGAACCCAGGAGAGCATACGGCTAACAGGATTATACATTGTTACCTTATTAGCCCTTTAATGAAGAAAGTGACTACCATACCTGTATCACACTGATTTCCTTCCCATTCTGTTGAACACTTGCATTAAATGTTAGGGAGAAAACATTCACCTCCATTCAAGCAGAAGCCATCCTCACATATTGCTGATATTTAATATAGCCTTTTTGAGCAGTAAACAAGTAAATTTCATATATATGTTTATTACCAATATCACAACGACTTCCCATCCAGTCGGCTGTGCAAGAGCAGTGAGTGTTGGGATAGCTGCAGTTTCCTCCATTTAGGCAAAAGCCGTTTCTACATATGGCTAAGTAAAGAAGTTAAACATGTTTGCTTTGCCACAAATAGACTTACGCTCAGAGCATGTCTCTCCCATCCAGTCTGAAGTACAGTTGCACATGTTGGGAACAACACATCTTCCTCCATTCAGACAGGATGGGACACATACAGCTGCATTTAATTTAGCATCAAAAGTAACACAAACAGAAGCTGCATTTGAACACATATACATACTAGACATGTTTGCAGTGAAATTAAATGTTCTTCACACATACAACTGTAAACAACAATCAGGTGCTGAATTGAAACTTGAAATAATGATGTGGAATAATATTATGGATAGTACTAATGAGTTTAAGTTTTAAAAAATTAAACCAACAATATTGTATTGGTTCTTCTTTTAAGGATTGGCCACTTTGGGGAGGTTACTATGACATCATTATTTCCAGTTTCAATTAAGCTAAATAATAGACTTTATCAGTAAATAAAGTCTTGGATACTGTTTCCATAGCTAAAGAGTTAAAAAATCAGCACAAATGTTTAAAATTAGCACAAATGTGTCCTAGTTTATCAAAGATCTCTATTAATTTGAAATCTTTTGCTTTAATCTTTAAATAGAATAGTTACAATAATAATTAACTTTTAGAAATAACAATTATATATATACCATTTTCACATCTGTATCCCATCCATTCATTGGTACAGAAACAATTTCTATTCGGAAAAGAGCAGTTTCCTCCATTAAGACAGAATCCAGGGGCACACAAAGCTACCTCACAAAAGTAACATTATAAATCAATAGCAAAAGGAAAGTTCTTCAGTTACCAATTCCACATGTTCCACCTTCCCAATTTTCTGTACAGTTACATGTATCAGGATGAATACACTGTCCTCCATTTTCACACGAGACTGTGCATATTGCTGATATGAGGAATAACAAAATCAGAATATTATTATTTATATTAATGACACTATTACTATACCTTCTATGCATGTTGATCCTTCCCAACCAATATTACAAGTACAGGTATCTGGTAGAGTACAGTTCCCATTGCGACATGGACTAGTACATATTGCTACGAGTTCACAACAGTATAAAAAATTAAAGCAGATGTGGTACAGATAATACCTTCAAAGCAAGTATTTCCTGTCCATCCTTCTGAGCAGTTGCATTTATCAGGTGACATGCATTCTCCATTAGCACATGGAGGATTACACACAGCTAAATTATTTGAGTGATGGAAATTTAGTCTCGTTAGTATTTTATTTAATTATTACTAACCAGTTGTGCAGTCATGTCCTTCCCAGTGTGTGGTACAGGTACACGTATTTGGATTAGTACAGTGTCCTCCATTCATACACTCTTGCTCACAAAGTGCTAATGAACAATAACAGACAATTACTGAAACTATTATCACACTACTACTGTAAAATTACGTTCACTACAAGTAGTTCCATTCCATCCTTCTGAACAGCCACATATGTTAGGCTCTACACATCTTCCTCCATTTTCACATTGAGGATTGCAAATGGCTATATGAAGGTGACCTTTCCATAGTCAATATAATGTATTACTAGTTATCACAGTCTACCTTGTGAACAGTCAGTTCCTGTCCATTGTGAGTCAATACACTCACAAATATCAGGACCCACACAACGTCCTCTGTTAGAACAGTTATGAGTACATATTGCTAGACGGAATATGTACAATATTAAATTAACTCTTTAAATATTTCTAGACAATCCTATTACGTGTAGTGCATGTATCTTCTTGCCATCCAGATGTACACCTACACTCATCAGGAAACACACACTGGCCTCCATTAGAACAATAAGGGCTGCATAAAGCTAAACATTGTTTAGTGGATTATAATTCAGCATTTATAACAATCTTCAGTTACCTGAATTACATCTGAAACCACCAAATCCTTCACTGCAAAAACAGTAACCATCACTTGCACAAGCTCCTAACGATATTTACTAGTATCTATCACCTCTTACTACTGCATTACATTAATAGTACACCTACCATTACATCCAATGTGTATAGTGGTACTGCATGGAGCTAATGATGGAGTGCAGCTACTCAAAGTCGGTCCTGTACAGTTCCACTGTATGTACATACCACCATTACTATTTCTCATTTCATAGCCTGTTATCACACCTACAATAGTAAGTGATAAACTAAAATAGTGTACATTTTCTCTCAGCTAAATGTATTACGTACCTGACTCACTTGTACCAAGTATATCTCTACAAACCATCTCTGTATGTATTTGGTTCCAAGTCATTCCACACACAGGGAGCAATTCCTGTCCAGTTGTACTGCCATTATAACAATAATGTAGAACTCCAGAAAAAGAATTACCAGACTCTAAGGAGAATGCTCCGGAGTTACATCCTGAAGTTGTCACTATCAGTGACCTGGTTACAGTAACTCACACCATACATAACTCACCATTGGCTGGAAAAAGAAGGTTTAACAGTATTAGAAACATTTTAAAATTCTTGTAAGTTTCTTAGTCTTCTTTGATTTTTTGATTAAACCTTTTTAATTCAGCTATGCGGTATTGAACTTTATCAGTCTATGAAGTGTTCCCAAATTTCAGTGATTGTTATTAAAACATAGCTTGATGGTTTAGATTTGTGGCTATGGTGTAAAAAAACCCCCATCATTCACATATATCATTAAAAATATTACACTCAGCCTAAAGGTAGCTTAGCTTTAATAGTGGTCGTGTAGCACGGCTAACAGTTGTGTAGCACTGCTATAGTATGTCCAAGTTGAGTTGGCCGCAAGAAAAACTTGAATAACTTTAGAACGGAAGCAGCTACGCATCCGGGGTTTGCACCATTGGAAAGCTCGCGCCGAAGGGGTTAAAAATGTTCCCTCAATATACTCCAAACTATAGATGCCATTTATTGTAAGGATTAGGACCAACTCAGGCAGCACTCCACCTTCAACTCGGATCACAACTATATTTTGTATAATTATGTGTACTACTTAAATTCTATCATTTCATCAATTTTCATATACATAATATTATAAATAAATGAAACAATATATTGATAATTTTATTTAACAAGAAAGTCTAGTAACTTTAGCTACAAGTTAACAGTGCTGTACTGCTGAATTCTGTGAATATCAGAATATTTCTTGGGACACAGTAGGTAGAATCGACTGATTTTAATCTTGTCTCTTTGGAAGAACGCCCCACCAGTTTGCGTTTTCCATCTGCTGTACAATATCTGCGCGTAAGGAACATAAATATAATTGAAAAAAGACAAGATGAGCTGTACAGTGCCGTAGAAACTCCATAAACTTCACTAAATTTCTTTCTTTCAATAGTTACAGTATTATTATTATTATTATTATTATTATTATTATTATTATTATTATTATTATTATTATTGACTTTACAACCAATGCGACAAAAAAAAGTATTGTGAGTGAAGTGAAAAATGTAAAGTGTTTGTGGCTGAGGGTCAAACTCTAACTACTAGAGCTGCCCGAAGAAATAAATAAGTAAACAAAAAAAGAAAGTGAATAAACAAAAATGAATAAATAGGCTCATGCTGTGGGAGGCAAAGTGATGTTGATATTAGATGTGTGACATTGAGAACAAGGACATAGACAACAAAATGTGCAGGGATTGCTGGGGTTGAATCTTTTGATGAATGTATTCCAGATTTTCTGTTGAAGAGTTTTCTTGATAGTAGTAAAGGAAGGGGAAAGATCAATTGGAGAGAATGCATTCCACAGCACTACAACATGATTAAAATATTGGTGGGGTGTACTAGAGAAGCGGTAAAACTTAAGTTCTAACTTGTGGGAGGTAGATGAGCGTGTGGTTCCAGAAGAATAGGATTAAATATGTCAAAATTAACAGGAGGGTCTTTGAGAAATTTCAATACAAATAGCAAGTCTAGTAGTTCTAGGTGATACATGAGTGGTAGAACAATGCCCACCTGTGCTACCACCCCTTTTCACGTGCATCAACGTTGACGTTTGCCGCTTAATTGACTTGGATTCACATGACTAAATTGTTCCTGTAAAGTAGTAAATGCATTCATCAATTTCCGCGCTTGCGGTCGTGCCAACTCTACTCGGACATACTGTATCTCTAGTAGCACTGGAAACACTTGTGGCATTGGTAGTACAGGTAGCATAAATAACACTGGTAGTGGTGATAGTAATGGTATTAAACAACACTGATAGCAATGATAGTACTGAGAGATATAGAGCTAACAGCTGCATTCAAAAGTTCAAATGATTTAAATTGAAATAAAGACCACTATTATTTATTTTATATTTCTATCTTTTGTAGTTGGTCAAGTCATGGAATGAGAAGAAATTGTTCCTATAGGAAGATGCCACTTGGAAATGAACTGTTAAATATTTCTGATTTTAAAATTTAACCCAGCAAAATTTATTCAATTTGTATGTTACTTTTGCACTTTCAGTTGTGTTGGAAGTTACTCTTGTTAGTGATCTTTCGTTGCATCTCATACTATGATGACAGAGAATCTGTTGAATTCACTGGCACTTGGTTCCCTCAAATCTTGTAGAACCCCACCTCATGAATACTTCATGTGTTTCAATAATTGGTGTCTTTACTTTTGTTCATATAACAGATATTGTGCTATAGCTAATGTTTGTTAGGCGAGGTCCATGAAAGTTAATCTATTCACATCTTAAATGATTGTAATAATATATTTAATGAAAAAAGTATGGGGAATAAATCACACAAATTGTTTACAGACTTTTTCAATTCAAACCATACAGTAGGTTATCTACTCACTCAGTTAATTGATGTCCACCTTTGATAAGCTAATTGCTTACATTTTAAGAACATTTCAACGCAGTTCAATGAAAACATCAATGATGCTATTTTAGTATTTTATCCAGGTTCACATTCACATGTCTTAACAATGATAGTGATGATTAACTCGAAACAACATCATATAAATAGACTCCCTAGCCCTAGCCCTAGCCCTAGCCCTGTAAAATTTGCATAAATAGCAAGTAATGAAATCTATACCATAACTTTTTAAGTAATACATTCACAAGTAATTAAAAAACTAATATAATTTTACCTAGGTGGGCCGCAGCTAGAAATAAGAAGAGAGGAGGCTAACAATTCATAGGATACCTAACCATGCACAGATTTATAGTCCCACTCTTTTAAATAATTATACATATACAAATAAAGGAATTAATGAAATTGTCAGTCAGTAGCAAATTCTTAAACACCAGTAATTGGTCTCTGTCAAGAACGGTAAAAAATAATGAATTGTGCAGATGAGTAAAAACAAGCTGGAAAGTCAGTGTCAAGTATTAAAACGAGAATATATAAAATAATTATACGGCAATTATTAGTTGCTTGAGATTAAAACTTAATTTATCTTTTTAATCTCAGCAGTCAAGATCCACTATATTTTTACTATGTGTAATACTAAGTGTAAATAATTTTAACTTATGGTAGTAATGGTTTATAAACAATTGATGTGTTTGTTCCGCAAGTTTTTCCAATGATTGGTGAATTAAAAAGATGTAATGATTATAGCAATGTTTCAGTTTAGTGCTCAGGGCATTTGGGAAAGTGAGTAATGCAAAAAGCAGAGATGCACGAGTAAATGAAATAGACTTCTTTAAAAGAGAACTGTAAATGATGAACAGTGGTTCTCCAAAGTATATATGTAATACTGCACCAGCTACTCTGCTGGCCAACCTATTGTTTTGAAAAAAACAACAATAAAGCAACAACTAGTTATACACAGGACATAGTCTATCATTATTGTTCTATGTTGTGTGTGAAAGTGGACAGCCTATCACACATCAATTTCAACAGCTACTGCCTATTGTGCAACTAGAGCAAACATTGCCCATCTGCCAACAGCAACCATTGCCCATCTGCCAACAGCAACCATTGCCCATCTGTGAACAGCAACCATTGCCCATCTGCCAACAGCCACCATTGGTCATCTTCCAACAGCAACCATTTCCTATCGGTGAACAGCAACCATTTCCTATCTGTCAACAGCAACCATTGCCCATCTGCCAACAGCAACCATTGGCTATCTTTCAACAGCAACCATTTCCTATCTGTCAACAGCAACTGTTGCCCATCTTCCAGCAGCAACCATTTTCTATCTTCCAACAGCAACCATTGCTCATCTTCCAACAGTAACCATTTCCTATCTGTGAACAGCAACCATTGTCCATCTGCCAACAGCAACCGTTAGTTTTAAATCCTCTTAAAATTTGTAATGAATCCACTGGCAAGGGGTGGCACAAGATTGTTTATTGTTAGCATCGCCTGAATAATGCTCTTCATTTGACACTGAAGGAAAGCACTATAACAGTGACTACGGATTGCACTAGCTATTACTCAGCATTGTTGTTTTTGTAACTATTTTATAATCTGTACATATATTATAATCGCTCAATTCAAAATATTAGAATTAGCCACTCTTCTTACTTGTTTACCTGTCTTCAATAGCGTTCACACAGGAGGAGTAAACATTTGATTGTAGATGGAGAATGAAAATATGAAATGAAAGTGGCTATGTATTTGAAGGTATCAGTGAATCTGACAGAAAGAAGCAGGAGAGCTTTGATAAAAGTGGATTTGTAGTGAGGAGACAATGGAAAAGATCAGCAAAAATGTATGCTTTTATATGTAGTGTTTTCAATAGGAATACTATACATCTGAGCAGGGAAAGTGGGAAAATAGGACATTTGGCTGGAAACGACGATGAAATTATGGTGGAATTAGGATGAATTGGGATGGAAGTATATACCATATTTTATCTTTTACAAATGCCAAGTATTGTAAAGCAAACACGACCCTTACACCATTTTAATTGAATTGTCTGAGGTGTAGTTTGCTAGTTAACTTTTGAGTCTGATATTGATCATTTTCTTATTTTTTTGTAGAAGCCCTTCTAGCTAACTATTATTTGAAGTTATTATTGCATATAGCTACCATAAATCAATAGAATCAAAAATTAAACACAGACATTAAAGAATATAATATAATTGTAAGTGTAATTAAATGATATGCTATAGCTACCCACTTTTATTTAAAAAAATCATTGTTGGTTCACATTCAGTAGCATAGGAAAGCTGGAGCCCCTTCCCCATAATTTCGTGGTACAACCTAATGAAGTGATTTCTCATATGAACACTAATATGACCACAGAAACACATGCCCTTGGAGTCCCCTACCAAAACGTCTTCCTACACCGCTAATTATACATATAGCAACTAATTCTATATGCTATACTTTTTGTTTAATAAATCTCTTTTTATTGAGTCAACATTTAGTATTCATTTATAAAATTCATAAAATAAATTCAATTTCACAGTTCCAATATCAAAGAGAGAGGTGGTTCTTTAGAGAGTCTTTGTCTACGTTGTAGTCTAGGAAGAGCCATTTTAATAATCCCTATCGAAGTTTCGGTTAGAGGAGGAACCACAACTGGAGTGTGAGGCATGGTCTCATTTATACGGTGACTCCTCTTGGCAGCACTGACTTTCTTTCCATCATATTCTTTTAATTTTGGATCTTGCTTGTAAAATTGGATAGAATTTGCCATTAATTTTCTCCACAAAGACTTCTCAGGAGCTTTCTGTCCACGGCGTCTGTGATGTCTCCTTTTTTTGGATTTTTGTTTATTTGTTCTAGGACCTTCCTTTGCATGACATTTGCAGTTTTTGTTGGTATGGCATTTTTTTGGATTTGACGAAGACATTGAAACAGACCTAGAAAATTGGTCATGTAAATAGTAATACATTATTTGACTTTCCTTAGTGTATATAATTTCATACTTACACTAACAAGTTCACAGAAATTCAATATATTAAGCTAAAAACAAAAAAAACTGTATACCTAAAAAAACAACACTTGTTTTATTCTCATTTCAATTTGTTCGTTATTGCTACTTTTTTGGGCTAGCCCTTTTATGTTTAACTTAATTTAAGAAGAGAGCACAAGTTCACTTACCTAGATGTTTCAGCAGATTTCGTTGCCTGTCCAGTTTGGCTCGTCTCACTAGTGATCTCGGCAGCATTGCTTATCCCACACAATGGAGCAGAATCAGTGTCCATTGTTATTCTGACTTCTTGAATGTCTGACAGAACTGTGACTTCACCAATTGTCATCATAGGAAACATGCCTGAAACATTAAAATAAACTGATCATTTATTATAATATATACATAATATTAATAATAGCAATTTTTCTTATTCTTACAGCCAATAATATTGTTAATTAAAACTTAACCCGATGTTTTGACTTCTTGCCGAAGTCCTCTTCACAGGGCAACTGTGATCGAACACTCTGTGATGACATAACAGCACATTTTGAACAGCAATCCTGGATGGTGATATACATGCAGCATGGACAGCCAGTGTCCTGTAAGCTCTAAACCCATGTCTCTGTTAAACTTGTTGTTGTCAGGTGTCATCTGTATATGTAGAGCTTCCTTGATCTTTAACTCACAATTCTTACTGGCTCTGTCTACAACTCTTATTTCATCCCATCTAATGGGGTGATGCAAGAAGTCGAAATGTGGGGTTAAGTTTTAATAAACAATATTATTGGCTGTAAGAATGAGATAATTTGATATTATTATAATTATTTCAGCTGAGAATGACTGAATCATTGAAAAAAATATATAATTATTTTCTAAAACCCTAAATCTTGGGAGATATCTCTTCCATACTCCTATAAAAATTGAACTAGACATGAACATCTTGCATCATTCGATACATGCAACATTCATTATGGTAAAATATTGAACGCTAACATTGTACAACACTCAATGAAAATATCGAATATATAATAAAATAAATAAGAAATTATTTATACTCATCGTACAATAATGGGGGTGATATTTCACATTCATCTCGGTGAAAATGCTTACACATGCTCGTGAAATATCTCCCCATATTGTATACTGACTCGTGCAATATGTAATATGTATGCATATATTTGTACTAATTACCTTGTACTGATTTTCCCATGTATGATGTCTGAGACAATACCTCCGTTTGAGGCGTCTCCAGTTCAGCAATTCTATATTAAGAAAAAAAGCTAGTAATATTGCTTTCAAAGGAAAGTAGTAGCCATATACCTCTTATGACACTGGGCTATTTCATGAGATTTTTGCCACAATACTTTTTCCATTTTATACAGGCTAATCTATAAGAGAAATATACCAATTAATACATTCACAGTCTGTATGAATGCTTTATAGCCAAGTTATACAACTATAGAATAAATATAGATGCTGATGTTTTAACTCACGATAGTTTCATTGGTTGTCTTCACACTCTCATTCAGTCTGGTCACATATTTTAAGTCCAATTCAGTCACTTGGTTACGAAAAGCATTGACTTCGTCATATAATTCTCTGTTATAATTTTCCAAATATTGCTCCTTGTCTTTCTTATTTTGTTCCTTTTTAGCATAATATTCTACAACTCTTTCCAATCTACTGTCTGCTTTTTTGCAGTAGTCCTTGCTCTCTTGTAATTGCACTTCCATGTCTTTCATATTCTTATGTAACACATTGCTATGGTCTAAGAATTTAAATTGGTTATAATAATTGCTATTAGTCGTATAAACAGAACTACCATTTGCTTCTTTAAGTACAGATCCTATTGAGTTTCTTATACAGATGTTAGTACAATCATTACAAATTGTTTGCAGATCCAACATTTTACCATCACAAAAACCTGTCAACCACTTCTGAATTAAATTCATATCCTTCATCAGTCCATTAATAGTAGAGTCCTTTTGCTTGATAATTTCATTGGAAGCAGTTTGCTCTTTAAAAAGTATTTTGGCCATTTCTTTCAAGTTCTTTAAATCTTTTAAGACCTAAATTTGATACAGTATCATTAGATATTAAACTTCTATTAGACAAACTTACATCAGCAATTGTCCAGTCAGTTAACATTTTCTTTTCCGAGGCACTATATTTGTCCATCACAGCTCTTTCTCGTTTACTTTCCAGGAGTTGAAATTTTGATATCAATTTGCAGTATTCCGCAAGTGAAATAGTCACACTTGCTTCAGTTGTGTGCTTCCATTTCCAGTTCAGGAGGTTACATATCAGTATCACCAAGAATGCCAAGAAATGCATCAGGATTTCACAAGGGGCATACTGGTGACAGAATAATAGAGTAAGTATTATATTAGTACAGAATGGAAAACTTACATTGGAGCACCATTTTGATAGGAACTCTGGTGCTGCCATATTAACCAGAACTTTCCCTTGTAGGAGGATAAATTTGAAGAACAAGAGAGTCTGAATTCACACAGTAAATAAACAACAAATTCTATGATCATAAAGTTGCTGTATGTAATACTAGTGCTGTGTGCTTGTCCCCAAACTTTGAGCAAACAAGCCTAGTTTAAATACTCAAGAATACACTTATTATACTGAGTAACTTCCCCCCACCCCCCCAACAATAAATAATGTTTTATCTCGTCCAGAAAATGATTGATGAAGAAAAGAAGTCAAAAAGTTTATGGCTGAAAAATAGACCTTAGCATCTTCTAAAATTGTTATTTTGAGATATCTTTAGGATATTCTGTGGTTGGACATTCAAGTACAACTTTTATGTGATAAAGTCAGCAACAGCCATTGAGGTTGGGAAGAGATTAAAGGCTCCATTTAATTTACCAGAGACGTTAAACTTTACTGGATTTCTCCCGCTTGCAACTTGGTAACTACGTGTAGCGCGCGCTAGAAGCCATGTTCCCAACCTTTTCTTTTTAAAGACGCTTAGGTGTGGGCTGCCTAATCGCCCATACTGTAAAGGATAGAGAAGGCAGTAGAGAGAAGGACAAGGAAAGAGAAGGAGAGAAAGAAGAAGAAAGAAGAACAAGAGAAAGATGAACATTTGTTTAGATGAACTGTGTGTGTGTGTCATGCATATGAATGGTTGTCATTAGTAGTGAGTTTTGTGTCATTGTGGTTTAGTTCATGTCATGCGTAGTGCTGTTAGCATGAGGAGTCAGGAGGCATATAACCTTAGATTCCTCGTGCTGAGAGTCGGTTCCTAATTACACTAAAATTCTTAGTTTCCAAGACATTGGCGGTTCGGTTAGCTACGGCAACCTTCCGATTGCGAACTCTGGTGGCAGCGACTTGTTGCTTCCTTACGTGAGGAACCTCGCAGAGCTTCGGGTCTGACGCAGACCAGCCCCACATTTGGTGGCAGCGGTGGGATCTCTTAAGAATACGTTCTACTAGGAGACCTACGAACGAGCTGGGAATCTTCAGGAGTGAGCTGCTGAATACCCAGAACAAAAAACCGAACTACTCGGCCGAAGACATTCGACCGCGGAAGACATTCCGGAAAAAGAAGATTCGCGCTCTTGAGCCAAGGCGGAGAGAGTCACGACTCCAGAACTGTTGGCATTTGGTTTTGTTATTTTGTGTGCTTTGTCTTTACCGTGTTATACCCTTGTGTCATTGATTTCTAATCTTTCTTTTGTGTGTGTCTTACCTCTTTTACTCGTTTCGTTTTTATATCTCTATAGGTCTCTGACGGAAGGTGAGGACACTCTCCTTTCATGACTGAGAGAGGTGGGGAGGCGAGGAGGAGGCATACCAAGAAGACGTTTGTGAAGTCGGAGGATTCGTTGTACCGACCGTCTTCGAGCGCGACACTAAAGGGCCGGTCACCATACCCGATACGTCCAAGTGTGGGAAGACCAGCGGGACAGGACAACAACAGTGAGTCTGAGGAATCTGAGGAAGGTGTAGGGGAAGACGTAGTAGTATTGGTGGGTGAGGAAATGGCTAGGAAGCCGGAGGAGAGCGATTTTATGAAATGGGTTCAGGTTATGGCTGAGAGGGATGAAGCCAGGAGGGCTGAAACAGAGAGGTTAGAAGAGGCGAGACGAGAGGACAGGGTTAGAATGGAGGAGGCTAGAAAAGAAGAGATGATGGCAATGTTTAGTCAGTTTAGGGAGGAGACGTCCGTGAGGACCAGTGAGGGAGAGGAAGCTAGACGCAGATACCAGGAAAGGAAGGAATTGCAAACGGAGAAGCTGAAGGCTTTGGGAAATTATACAGAGAACGTTGAGTTGTCAGGGTATTTGGGGAAGTTTGAGAGGATTATGGAGGACTGTAGAATATCGAGGGATACATGGTTGGAAAGGTTGTTCCCCAGACTACCTGAGAGGTTGTGTGCCAGGGTAGAGAGTACTGGAGAAGGAGGTGACTACGGAGAGGTGAAGCGAGTTTTGTTAAAAGCGATGGGGGAGACGACGTTAACATATGGGTACAGATTGTTTGAGCTGACAGGGGAGAGTTTGAAGGCCAAGACAGCGGGAGGAATAATGGAGGTGATAGAGAAAGTGAGTGGGGGAGTGATGCAAGGCTGTGGATCAGTCAAGGAGTGTGTAGTTGCTTTGGCTACTGCACTGACTAGAAATGTCATACCACCCAGTGGGAAGGTGTTTTTGGAGGGTAAGAAGATGGAGACAATGGAAGACCTGAGAGACGCTTGGGAGACATGGATGGCCGGGAGACTGAAGGGGAATTTCTACAAGCCAATTGGGAGTACGGGAGTTCGCAACATGAGTGACTTCAGGAGGACTGGCAATGGTGATGACTTCGGCAGTAAGATCAGAGAAGGATCTGGTTCAATCACCTGCTTCAATTGTGGTGAGAAGGGCCATAGGTCAGTTGAATGCAGGAAACCGAACATGAATAGCAGGGCAGGGTACAACAGTGGGAGTAGGCCACTAACATGCTTTAGTTGTGGTAAGGCTGGACATAGAAGTATAGAGTGTCCCAGTAAGAAGGTTGGTAGTGCGGTGAAAAGAGAGCCAGGAGTGACAAGGGTATTGAAGGTTGTGGTTGGAGAGAAGAGAAAAGGAAATATTGTGTGGGGAACGGTGAACGGGGTCAGACGTAAGGTACTGATAGACTCGGGTGCTGAGGTGGGTGTAGTGCCTAGGTCCTTGGTGGACCAGGGTGCAGAGAGATGTGGCGAGATGCATATCTCTGGAGTGAATGGTGTAACCAGTGTGCACCAGAGCACAGTAGTAGAGTATGAGGTGGGAGGTTTAAGACTGGCCAAGCTGGCTATGATTGATGAAAGAGCAGAAGATGAAGCAATGTGCATTGTACCTTTTGACATTGCAAACGGGAAGGAGGTTGCGGCATTTAGAGTCGCAGTGGAGGAGATGAAGGGCCCTGAAATGGAGCAAGGGGCAAGGGAAACCAAAATCAAGGTGTTGACACGCAGTCAAGCTAAGGCTGAGGCGTTGAGTGAAGGGAGTGATCCGGATGCGGGTTATACAGATTTGTGGAGTGTGGTTGAATCGGGAGAGGCAGAAAATACAGTTTTAGAAGAGAGGGACGAGAGTGAGAAGATAGATGGGCAGGTTGAGGAAGGAAGGAGTGAAGTGTCTGCAGGGGAAGAGGGTACGCCTTCTGACCTGGGAGATGTGACACCAGTGACGGAAGAAGAGAAACCATTTGTTGAGTACGCTGGACAGATTGGTCCAGTGGGGAAGGGGTCTGATGGGGTAGATTTTAGAAAGGAATTGGGTGAGGACGAAAGTTTGACAGAATGGAGAGAATTGGGTGAACGTAAGGAGAGAGGATTCCAGTGGAAGAAGGGAGTATTGGTGAGGAGTCAGTATGTGACGTGGGAGCAGTTTCGAGACGTGTTGGTGGTGCCCAAGAGTTATAGAAGGAGAATATTGGAGTTGGGGCACGAGAAGAACGGACATCTGAGTGGAGATAAGGTGGAGAAGATGGTCGGGAAATACTTTGTGTGGCCGGGAATGGTGAAAGAAGTGGGGGAGCATTGTAAGAGTTGTGAGGTCTGTCAAAGGAAGAATAAGCACACACCTAGGAGGGCGCTGGCGGTGGAGCGACCATTGCTCAGTGAACCTTTTGAGGCGGTGGCAGTGGACTTAGTTGGGCCTCTACCTAAGGGAAAGGGTGGCAACAGGTTCCTGTTGACCTGCGTGTGCCTGGCTACCAGGTGGCCAGAGGCAGTACCTCTACGAGGCATCAGTGCTAAGGCAGTAGCTGAGGGCCTGTGGACGATCTTCTCGAGGACTTCGGTCCCTGAGAAGATGTTGTCTGACCAGGGGGGTCAGTTTTGTGGAAGAGTTGTGACGGAGTTGAGTAAGATGTTGGGAATTGAGAGGGTGCGGACATCTCCGTACCACCCCCAGACTAATGGAACGGTGGAACGGTTCCACGGCACTCTGAAATCTATTTTGGGCAAGTGCGTGGATGAGGGGAAGGATTGGGTTGAGCAGCTGTCGTTTGCGCTGTTCGTTATGAGGCAGATGCCTCATGCAGACAGTGGCTTTAGCCCATTTGACCTGGTCTATGGATTCAGGGTCCGAACCCCCTTAGATGCTCTGTACTCTGGGTTGTTTGAGATAGAAAGTCGGGAATTGGATGTGTGTGGTTGGGTGAGAGAGATGGCAGAGAAGTTAGAATTGATGAGGGACTGTGCCGAGTTGAAGATGGCAAAGAATAAGGAAGGAAGGATGCGGTATTTGAATAGAGGATGTAAGACGAGAGAGTTTGTGGCGGGAGACCTGGTTCTGTATAGGATCCCAGGGATGCAGTGTAAACTGTCGGATTCATGGGAGGGACCTTATGAAGTACTGCAGAAGGTCGGGGCCGTGAATTATAAAATTGGTAGGAAGGGTGTGACAAAGCATGCAAAGGTTGTGCATGTTAACAGTTTGAAGAGGTTCAAAGAGAGATTTGCGGTGAATAGACTGGATGTTGTGTTGGAAGATGGTAAGGAAGACGAGTGTTTGTTGAAGGGAGAATGCGAGGGATATGTGCGTGAAGAGATAGATGGTTTGTTAGAAGAGTTTGGGGGTGTATTCTCAGACGCTCCAGGGAGTACAGAGGTGGTGGTGTTGACCATCGATACCGGGGATGCTTTGCCCATTAGGCAGGCTCCCTACTCGGTGCCGTTGGGAATTCGGAAGGCGGTGAAGGATGAGTTGGAGGAGTTAGAGAGTGGAGGCATTATTGAGAGGAGTGTGAGTGCGTGGGCATCACCATTGGTGCCCGTGAAGAAGGTGGGTGGCGGTATTAGGCTCTGTGTGGATTATAGAAGGCTCAATGACATCACGGTCAAGGAGCCTTACTATATCCCTCAGTTCGAGGAAATGGTTGAGCGTGTAGGGAAGGGCTGTGTGCTATCAAAGGTGGACCTGTCGAAGGGGTTCCACCAGGTTGCTGTGGCTGAGAGAGATAAGGAGAAGACGGCGTTCGTTTGTCCATTCGGGAAATTCCAATATGTTAGAATGCCGTTTGGACTGACGAACGCCCCTAGTGTGTTTCAAAGGCTGATGGATGTGGTGTTGGTGGATTGTATGGAGTTCGCGAAGGTTTACATAGATGACGTGTTGGTAGTTTCGGGGAATTGGAGTGAGCACTTGGTGCACTTGAAGTCGTTGTTTGGGGTGTTACAGAGAGCAGGGTTGACGTGCAAGTTGTCGAAGTGTGTGTTTGGAAGGAGGCGGTTGATGTTTTTGGGGCATGAGATTGGTGATGGAGTGATTCGAGTGCCAGAGGCTAGGGTTGCAGCAATAAAAAACCACCCTGAGCCTAAGACCAGGAAGCAGCTCAGAGCGTTCTTGGGACTGATTGGCTATTATAGGAGGTTCATCGAGGGATTCCACAAGTGGTCTGCCCTCCTCACTCCGCATACCTCATCGCTCTTGTCAGGGAAGGTGGAGTGGACAAGCCGGATGTCGGAGGCTTTTCGTAAGTTGAAGAATTCATTGTCAAGTTCTGTGTGTTTGGTTGTTCCGCGTGTTAGTGATGTATTTGTAGTGGAGAGTGATGCCAGTAGCAGTGGAGTTGGAGCGGTTCTGTCGGTGAGAAGAGACGAGGAACTACTCCCGGTTGCGTTTTACTCAAAACAGCTGCAGGGGGCTCAATCGAACTATAGTGCCCAAGAGCTGGAATGTTTGGCCGTGGTCGAGGCCATCAAGCATTTTTCATTCTATCTGCATGGACAGAAGTTTGAAGTGTGGACAGATCACAAGGGGTTGGAATCTATACGCACGGGACGTCAGTTGAATAGGAGAGTATACAAGTGGTCGTTAGTTTTGTCAGAGTTTGACTTTGTCGTGAAGTACAGAGCGGGTGCCAGCAACGTCGTGGCAGACGAATTGAGCAGATGTCACGCTTGTGCCAGTGACGATGTCACCCTTTCTGTGAAGGAGGGGGGAGATGTGGGCTGCCTAATCGCCCACACTGTAAAGGATAGAGAAGGCAGTAGAGAGAAGGACAAGGAAAGAGAAGGAGAGAAAGAAGAAGAAAGAAGAACAAGAGAAAGATGAACATTTGTTTAGATGAACTGTGTGTGTGTGTCATGCATATGAATGGTTGTCATTAGTAGTGAGTTTTGTGTCATTGTGGTTTAGTTCATGTCATGCGTAGTGCTGTTAGCATGAGGAGTCAGGAGGCATATAACCTTAGATTCCTCGTGCTGAGAGTCGGTTCCTAATTACACTAAAATTCTTAGTTTCCAAGACATTGGCGGTTCGGTTAGCTACGGCAACCTTCCGATTGCGAACTCTGGTGGCAGCGACTTGTTGCTTCCTTACGTGAGGAACCTCGCAGAGCTTCGGGTCTGACGCAGACCAGCCCCACATTAGGGACATCAATAGACGCTCATGCAAAAAAAAAAAACACAAGCAAAATCTGGACCGAGTGTCCCGATTGCCTCGCTCGTAGCCAAATATTCAATATGTGCTCGGCGATACAATGTTATGGAATACTCACTTTAGATGCTTCAATATCTTTGAACCACTTAGTCAAGGCTTCTCCAAATCTAGCACTGTTACAGTAGCTAGATCGATTCATCCAGTTTTCAATTGACGCTTGCCAATAACTTGAATGGTTACGTTCGAACGCCAATGGCGTCCATCCAAAATTAATGTCTAAAAAAAAAAAAAAAAAGATAAGTCTTTTAATAGATAATTAGAAAATTATTATCAATGGTATATAGTTTTTACTAGTACACAAATCATAAGTAACTAACCAGATAATTCGGCACAGGATGGTTTGTTTTCCATAGTAGGAAACAATGGTGCCGCCAGACCGTAGCCTGGTAGAAGTACCATGGTACAATAGAAGAAACACAGGGGCATCGTAACCGGATCCTATGCCAGATAAACAGCGTAATTCAGTAACGTCTAAGCTCACAAATCGCAGCTCCACCAACAACCCAAATACTATTTCCAATGACCAGAAATAGTGACGCTTTATTTCAGCTTCGATGCTTTTTATACCCACACGCTAGCTCGAACGCTAACTATGAGCTTGCGCATTAAGTTGCAGCCATAGCCCTTCTTCATGGTGGTTTGGTAGACTTTGCGAAGCCGCTGTTTAAAAAGGGAAAAGCTCTGGGAAACTGTCTTAAGTCAACGCTAGAAATAAACTTAACTAGATAAATTTCACAAAAAAATTAAAAAGTATAAAACAAAAGTTAACAAATTCGAAGGATAAGTTCCGTCCAGCCCTTTCTTACTTACTCTTACAGTAACTAATATAGCTCTGTTGTATAGATATAAACTTACCCTAGTTTTTTTCAATCCTTTTAAAAAAAATACCAATTCAGACTTTTTTAGTCTACCTGAACAGTCAACATTCACTAGCTCGTACAGCTGGTACTTAAACTACCTGAAAAGTGCTCTACCAGAGAATAAGATGACATTGTAAACCTCATTTATATAAGTTGCCAAATGTAACTCCATATTATAACTAAAATTTACTTGTACTTGATTTCCCTGTACCAACTCCATTAAGTCTCTATTAGTACAGGGAAACTATAGGAAGAACAAAGAGTAGAGATAGCAGAATACAGGAGCAAGTGCTGAAAAATAAATACAGGAGTAATGGGTACAGGGAGACTAAAAGAGTGGGTACAAGGAGACTAAATGAGTGGGTACAAGGAGACCAAAAGAGTGGGTACAGGTACACTATAAGAGTAGGTACAGGGAGGCTGTTAGAGTGGGTACATAGAGGCTGTAAGAATGGGTACAGGGAAACTACCATAAGAGTGGGTACAGTGAGACTATAAGAATTGGTAAAGGGAGTGTATAAGAGTCAGAAAGTGAGACTATAGGAGTCGGTACAGGGAGACTATAAGAGTCGGTACAGGGAGACTATAAGAGTGGGTACAGTGAGATTCTAAGAGTGGGTACAGTGAGACTATAAGAGTCGGTACAATAGGAATGGGTACAGTGAGACTATTGGAATGGGTACAGTGAGCCTATAAGAGTCGGTACAGGGAAACTATAAGAGTGGGTACAGGGAGACTATAAGAGTTGGTACAGTGAGACTATAAGAGTTTGTACAGTGAGATTATAAGAGTCGGTACAGTGAGACTATAAGAGTCGATACAGGGAGACTATAAGAGTCGGTACAGGGAGACTATAAGAGTCGGTACAGTGAGATTATAAGAGTCGGCAAAGGGAGACTAGCTATAAGAGTCAGAAAGTGAGACTATAAGAGTGGGTACAGTGAGACTATAAGAGTGGGTACAGTGAGACTATAAGAGTGGGTACAGTGAGGCTATAAGAGTGGGTACAGGGAGACAATAGTGTAGTTTAAGGCTCGCTCGCCATTTGTACTCAAGCACACCACTAGTAAAGATCTACCTTATAACCACATTTCTAAATGTTTATGTCCTTTTAGTAAAATAAAAAGAGAAAAAAGCACTATTGATTTTCTTTATAATTAATAATTCTTTATAATTATAATTGTATGAACTGATTGTTCTAATTTTCCCTTTATTATTCTCCTAAATACCTTTATTATTCTAGAATTATCCCACTATGCTATTACTAGAATAATCCGACAGGGCCTAGCTGAGGGTTCGTACCTTAGGTGCTTCATTTTATTCTGTGGTTCCTTGTTTTTTTTACATAAAGTGGGACTGTGTGCCACTCCCACAATACCTTAGTAACATCATGGCCAATTGCCCTGACTACCCTTGAATAAATGTAGGCCACTCCCGTTTTCCTGAATGTCACTATGGACCTCCAAAAACATTCTTCAATGATATCTGGTAAGGGAGTGAAGGTAGAATTTATACTAAGATATTGATGGAATAGTTGGCAAAACATGCCTCTCTCCCTCTCTCCACTTCTTTTCGTTATTTGCTGTTCTGTAATTGTTGCTGATAATGTTGTCGCTCTCATTGTTCTTCTTGTTATGGTTTCTCGTGTCGTGATTTCTGTACAACTATACTAGTACAATTACTAGCAATGTTGTTATGTTTATTGCTGTTGTCCTTATTGTTATTATTTTTATCTTTACTATTTTAGTTCCATACTTTTGTATTTCACTAGTCATAAATAAAGTCTATACCTAGTCACAGAAGAATTTTCAAACTATTTTTATTGCTATGTTGCTGCTATGAGGCTCTTGTCATCTCGGAGGTGTCATTGGTGACCCTCTCTCAAAAACTTCATGAAAGATCTTTTTTATTTTTATTTTTTATTATTGTTATTATTATTATGACTATTATTACCACATTATTATTAGTTGTAGTAGTAGTAGTGCTACTATTGTTATTCATTTATTTATTTATTATTATTTATTTATGTATTATTATCATATGCTTCATTATTATTCTCTTCTTTATTTATTTATTATTATTTATTTATGTATTATTATCATGCTTCATTATTATTCTCTTCTTTATTTATTTATTTATGTAATAGTTATGCCATGGCCAACAAGGGGTTATGGAATATAACCGTCCCGATCCCGAGGGCGAAGCCCGAGGGATAAGGGTGGTGATATTCCATAACCCTGATGTTGCCATGGCATAACTGTTTTATACCATAGTTGCTGCTACTACTACTCTCTCATATCCACCTATATGGGACCAGCCCTACCACATATAACTCTCCTGCCGCTCTCATACCACAGGAATTTACCACAGCTAGCTGCTTTACTGCTTACTGCTGAGCAGCCCAGGTAGAGTTAGATCTGGAGATAACAGCTGGCAGCTACAATGCTAAAGTAAACTTGCTAAAGTAAACTTTCTGGCGTGCTTCAATTGAATTTTAATTGAATTTTAATTTTGGGCCACACCGGGAAAATATCATAGCCCCAGGAAAAATCACCTGGAAAATATCACTTTTAATCCATGGGTGTTACCGCAGCAACCATGGTATAAGTATTATTATCATATGCTTCATTATTATTCTCTTCTTCCAGAGGGTGTAGTCTTGTGCTACTACAAACTTAATGTGTGCTTTGAGTTTGTCTGCTCTATGTTCTCCTCTAAGAATACAATATACAAGAATAGATGGGCTCTATTTACTATTACTCTATCATCCTCAATAAGACTATCAGATTTGGGCTATATTCACTGTGTTCATCTTCTGTGAAAATTATTTGTAGCAGCTATTCTTAAATTATTTGCTAAATTAGGACATAAAATGTTCTCAAGTATATGTCCATTCAAGAATAAAATAGTGAACGTGTATTGCTTATCTTCGTGTTTGTGTCAATTAAGCAACAACACTCTTGTGCTTAACATTTGTGCATGAAAAGATTTAACCACAGCATTTCTTTTTCCCCTAAGACTATAAGTACAAGATAATTTTCCATTGATTGAGTAAACAAGCTAAGAAATGCAGTATAGATGACCAGTTGTCCAAGAAGAATTAAACTTACAACTGACCATATTGTCACAAATAGGTGTGGCATGAGGGTTTATAAAATAATAAGAGACTGCCAAATTATATGGAACAGAAGAGGAATGGGTTTGAAGCACATTTAGGTAAGCAATTGGTGCCAAGCTCACTTTCTTTCCTCAGATATGAAGTGAAAGATTCAGTTCTGTTTGTGTGTGCAAGACCCGAGTCCCAATCTCTCAGTTTAAATATTTCATGTGAACCACACATCTAATTTACATAGAATTTGTAAATATATACCAAGTCAAATGAAAGCTTTAAATACAATCTTGCATGGAATTGGATGGTATAATAATAAAAACATTAGATAAAATATTAACTGCAGTTGATAGGTTTAACACATCATAAGCAACTACTATGTACTTACACATTATTAACCTCTGAATTCTTGTGAGAAAAAGCAAGTGCCTTGGATTACCATAACCACCATTGCTGTTGAGCTACTGTGTTGGAAGAGATTCCTTCTGACACACTAGTAGTAACTTTAAGACTTCTCAAGTATGGAAAAGTTACATTAATATATTAATTTAGCTAAATTATCATTATTTAAAATGAAAATTTTTTTTAATAAGGATGTAGTAATATATTTTCAAATCTTCAAAATGGAAAGGAGAAAGATTCACTATAGTCCCAATTATTGATTATCAATAAAGTGTAACTTATCCAATAAATACATTTGGTATACCATAGTTAGAGTGAAATTTTCTCTACAATTATCTTGGCTATAATGATTTAGAATTACAAATATATAAGCATGCATTTGAACCAGACCACTTATTAAAGAGCAGTGCTCAGTGCCTGTCCATTCCTCAATCACGTCCTCTTCATCCTGTTGATTAGTAACTGTAAATGAGACTTACAAAGACTCAAGCACAACCGTACTAGCTATTGAATGAAGAGTATATTTTTTGTTCGCTTACATGATGACAGATATGGAGACAGTCTGTTATGGATGTGGCTTGTACTGAATCTTGAAAATCTATTTATGATGTAACTCCTCATCCTCAGTTCCCTGCAAACAAAAAGCCATGAAGTAATTTGAGATGATGTTCACAACATCTGGTAGTAGCTGCAAATTGTATTCGGCTGCAATGCAATACTTAGCTTGAAATAATGAAATGTAGTGACTATAGTAACAGCAGGATAGTCTCATGGGCAAGTGGAAGTTTTCACTTAAAAAAAACAGCGAGGATTTGGATTAGGCTAAACAGATAGACCCAAAGTGAAAAGGACACTACCCTAACCAAAGAGTAGCAAACGTTCTGAAATCTTAACTAAATGCAATCTTTACCCTATAAACTACTACCTCATAGGCTATGCTAATCATGATTACTTTTTTTACAGATGCAAATTACAGACACAGTTGCTTTTACCAATCTATTCCAAACACTGACACAAACTTAAGAGAAGACAAGTTAAAATTTCGTGCTATAAGAACAGCTCATAACATAATGTGTAATACTATTGCTGCAAAGTTTCCCTGAATTAAGTGCTTAGTTGTAATTTTGATTGCTCATTTATTAATCAATTGTGTCAAGACATCTTTGTTCTGCTTCAACATCTAGACTAACCTTGACTTGATGATTGGAAGGAGTAGGCGAAATTGTATCCACTGCGGTTCTGATTTTTATACTTAGTTTTGTCTTTATAATATATCTTTTTAACTAAAACAGCTAGTTGTTTCACTTTGGGCTATTTTTGTACTTGTAATCCTATGTATGTCAGTAACATTATAATTAATATTTATACAACTCATACTGAAGTTGAATACGATTATCATATGATAACTGTAGACATTCACGTGATATGAAAGTATAGTCTTGATTGTCATAAACAGTCCTAATTTAGTAGTCCAATTGGGAAATTAAGCTTACCGAAAACACATTCACTTTCTATACGTATTTTCAAAATACAACTCTTGTTAGAGTTATGTGGTAGCTAGATAAAGTAAGGAGTCTAAAAACTTGCACAAGAAATTTGGAATTTTATGATACTGCACATATCTCGATTTATGTTTGGTATAGTAGGACAAATATTCAGTATCGCATCAGGATACTTTAAAGACTTTGTTAAAATGACAATACACAAAGCTTATTCTTAATATATTAACTAGGAAAATGCAGCCAAAACCAAGTTAATGCTCAATCTATATCCTGTGGCAGAAAGACAGCATAAAGGCTATTTGCCAGGTTTTATTTTCATTTTTTATTTTTATTGGTGAAATTTTCTAGCTATAAAGAAAGAATCACAAATATAGCTATGGCTGTCAATATATCTATTCCAGTTTTAGACCTATTACAAAAATAATAATTATGTGTGATAGCAAGCAAACAGTTGCTGTTTCTACTTTATTACAGGATAATTTCTTCATACTCAGGTGGTTTCTCTTTTCCTCTTGTGCTGATAATGTCCATTACCTCTTCATATGCAGGCTGAGCCAATGTCTCAAACGGCTTGGCCACGACAGCTAAATTGGACACTCCTTTGAAAGCTCCAACAATCATGTACGCCTCATTCTGTTGATATTTCACGGTTTCTTTCATTCTATAGTATAATACACTGAAACTGGTCAGCAAATCCTACATGTGGTTACAGTTAAAACAGTTTACTTTGATTCCCTGGCTGTGTTTTGATGTAATGGACAATTTAATTCTTCAGCACTATGGTGGACAGTGGCAACTGAATTTACCGCTGAGTTTCTAAAGTACATGTAAAAAGTATGGCTCATATATAACACTATATTTATACATAATTACAAGAGAAAAAGTCTGAACATTAAAAAAAAAAATTAAGTAAATTATTCTTATAACTTTAAAAATAAGTTAAAATTTATAATGTAGCTTTTTTGGATGTTTTTAATAGCAAATACTGTTTACTAATGTTTAATGAAGAGTAATACAAAAACTAGTTGGTAATGTTTAAATTTTGCTTTAAAGTTTAAATGATGACTCGAGATATTTTGAAGAAACCTCGTAGTGCTCTGATATCCGAAAGAATTTGTCTTTAAAGGCAGAACTTCCTTTTTCACTCTCTGTAACTGGTCCTTCAAGTACTGCATAAGTATGTTCAGCTTTTGCCTCTAGCCTTGTAGAGGCATCAAGGTCTTGCATATGATCTGGTTTAAGGACAGCATACATGTGTTCAATGTCCTTATCAGAAGATTTCTTTTCATTGCTGTTCTCCACTTTCAACAAAGTATTATCAAGGTAATGCAGTGACATTTCATTTATTTTCTTTGAAACGTTCTTTTTCTTAGGAGGCATCATAGGCTTTTTCTTCTCAAGGTGACCAGTCTATCCTTTACCTTCTGGGAATCACCAGAAGCTGTACTCTGTATGATGCCATTGATATTCACGGGCTCACTGTCACCAATAGGCTCATATAAGTGTGCTGGAGAAGATGCCCGCTGCTTTTGGGGCACAGTTACACATGGATAATCATATTCATGAGTCTCTTTTGTAACTGGTTGGCTAACTTTTGTCCGTGGTTTCAATGAAGTAGTATTTTTCAATGTAATGTCTGCATCATATGTAGGGTTATGCAATATAATATTAGTAGCTGAGACATCCAATCCATCATACACTGGATTATCCATACGAAAGGCTGGTGTAGAATTCAAGAATGCATGCTCATCTGCAGCATTTGTTTTTTAAACTGCTTCCTTGCTCGTGTGCTTATTTGTCACTTTGTTTGCTCTCTTGGTGCAGGTATTATTTACAGAGGCAGAAAAATTAAGTTCTGGCTTCTTTAGATTCTTAGGCTTACTTTCAATTCTTGGTTATTCACTGGAATCGGATTGACAAGAATGTGGTCTGGACTGCTTTTCTATTGCATTAATTTTGACACGTTTTAAGCCAGTTTCACTATTTGCCTTTGGCATATGCCCTGGGGGTTATATTTGCTGTTGTGCTGCAATTGAAGAATGCTAGAACTAAGCATCTCTGTTGATTTTGATTTTTCTTCACCAATAGTACACAACAGTGGTCTACATGAAACTACAATAGAGCTATTTCTTTTGCTTTTTATCTTTCGTTTGGGTGATGTGGAAGCATTAATTCACTGTATTAAATTTGTAAATATCTCCATATTATTACCAACTTAACTAACTAAGCAATGTATTTCACTTTTTTTATCAGTGTATAAGATAATAAAAATAATTAAACTGTGGTTAGGAATTTTATGCTTGAATATTTTTTTTCAAAATGAATCATAATAGACAATTAGTCATACAGGCTATTAAGTTAGATGCTACAGTTAGATAGTTATATAACTTTTATGAGATACACAGGTTTATTCATCTCTCTGTACTGTAGATTATGGATTATTTTACTTAAAGTTTCCAAAAATTCTCTTTTTTGACCTTTCAAGCCATAATTGAATGAATGTTTTTAATGCATGAATTCTTCCTAATTAATATTATTACAGAATAACACTCTTTTTCTATAGTCTGGTGTTATATTTTGAAGATTTTATTATATTTGAAAAAATTATGAGGTAATTCTAATATTACTCAGAAGCACTCTATGCTGATTTTCAAAATCCAACTATTAGAGGCTTATAGGTACATTTTAAATACATGTATTAGGTTAATTAATGATCACTGATGTTGCACCTCTTATCAAGTACACCTACTTGTGAAGGTGTATTCCTGAAGATACCTATCATATCTGGTGTATGTAAATACAATTATTGCTAAACTTTATCATACATAAATCGCAGTTCAGTTTATAAAGTTATTATAGCATTAATTACTATTATGTAGAGATAATATTATTTTATTTGGTTGCTGAAATAAACCACTATTTTATCTTTATTTTGGTTGCCATTTACCTCGAGTTATTGATGGTATTCTTTGATTTCTTGCATTGTTTCACCAACATGAAGGTAATTATTATGGCCGCTATGGATGACAAGACTAAGCCCACACCCAACACTGTAAGAGTGATGTAGTTCACTGTTTAATACATTAAGGAACACATGTGCAGTTAACATTAGGGTACCGGCAAGTTCCCCAGTTTTTGCAGAAGTTTTGAGCACATTTTGCTAGAAAATTATTTTTTATTATCCTAAGAAACAAAATTAATTTAATGAATTTAAACCTGTTTTGCACTGTGGGCCTTCCCAGTCACTGGTACATGCACAGCTTGTGTCAGGAACAGAACAATTGCCTTCATTATGGCAGAACCCAGGAGAGCATATGGCTGACAGGATATACATTGTTTCATTATTAGCCTTTTAGTGAAGTAGACCACCTTACCCGTATCACACTGACTTCCTCCCCGTTCTGGTGGACACTTGCATTCAATGTTAGGGAGAAAACATGTACCTCCATTTAAGCAGAAGCCATCTTCACATATTGCTAACATTTAATATAGTCTCTTTGAAAAGTAATCAAGTAAATCTCAAGTGTGTATTTTACCAATATCACAACGACTTCCCATCCAGTCAGCTGTGCAAGAGCAGTAAGTGTTGGGATAGCTGCAGTTTCCTCCATTTTTACAGAAGTCATCACTACACATTGCTAAGTGAACAAATTAACAGTGTTTGCTTTGCCAATATCGGAACCACCACAAATAGACTTACGCTCAGAGCATGTCTCTCCCCTCCAGTCTGAAGTACAGTTGCACACATTAGGAACAACACACCTTCCTCCATTCAGACAGGATGGGATACAGACAGCTGCATATGTACATTCAATAAAAATTGTCATAGCTAATGAAAACGGTTCTGTGTACATATACTATGTATAAGACCTTTGTGTTCTTCCCCCATACACCTTTAAACAATAATCAGGTTCTGAAAATGAAACTTGTAAATGACGTGAAATGATTAGTAACAATTGCAAGCGTCCACCAGAATGGGAAGGAGGCCATTGTTATACAAATAGGGTTTTCACTTTCTTCACTCAAAGGCTAATAATGCATCATAACCCATACAAGGCAGTGGGCCCATCTGCCTATGGGTCTACAGTATTTTTAAACATTAGTGCTAATTTAACTTTTTGACCATAAAAACTTCATCCCAGATAAACACAGTCTGTAATTACTAGCTATATAGGTTAAACTCCAAAGAAATCTGGTGTTACTAACAGTGATCCGTTTAGACGATACAATTTTGTTTGTGCTAGAAGATTTTGCTTTTCGAAGTTGAAACAACTACAATGTATCATTATTTTTCACAATTATTTCACTTCATTTTATTCAAGTTTCATTTTTGGAACCTGATTGTTGTTTAAAGATGAATAGGGGAAGGACATATTATAGGTCATGAAGTTATTATGGTCAAAAAAATTAAATCTGTGTACATATACTATGTATAAGACCTTTGTGTTCTTCCCCCATACGCCTTTAAACAATAATCAGGTTCTGAAAATGAAACTTGTAAATGACGTGAAATGATTGTGAAACATAATAATATTAGTTTTACCTTCAACAAAAGTAAAAACTTCAAGCACAAACAAAATTGTGTTGTCTCAATGGATCGCTGATAGTAACAATTGCGAGCGTCCACCAGAATGGGAAGGAGGCCATTGTTATACAGGTAGGGTTGTCACTTTCTTCACTCAAAGGCTAATAATGCATCTAACCAATACAAGGCAGTGGGCCCATCTGCCTATGTTTCTGCAGTATTTTTAAACACTAGTACAATTTAACTTTTTGACCATAAAAACTTCATCCCGGATAAACACAGTCTGTAATTACTAGCTATTATAGGTTAAACTCCCAAAGAAATTTGGTGTTACTATCAGTAATCCGTTTAGATAACACAATTATTGTGTTTATGCTTGAAGTTTTGGCTTTTTTGAACTTGAAACAACTACAATGTATCATTATTTTTCACAATTATTTCACATCATTATTTTTATTCAAGTTTCATTTTCGGAACCTGATTGTTGTTTAAAAGTGAATGGGGAAGGACTTATAGGTCATGAAGTTATTATGGTCAAAAAATTAAATTAACACTAATGTTTAAAAATACAGCCCCACTTCCTTGTATGAGTGTTCCTTTTTGTTTATGATGCATGCTTACTTAGTCATAATGCAGCTTCTTATCACTTAAAAAGCAGTTCGATTTTGCAATGATCATTGCCCTATCCATCACAGCAAAATATAAATCAATTGTAATTTCCTACTACATTAAGATGCATTCAAACAAAAAACAAAAGGCATATTCACATCAAATGCTATATCAAATTGGGAAAGCCACCTTCTTTAAATTTTTGCTACAGGCCTGAATACATTAGATTTTTAATTCAAGTTCTGTTCACAATTTTGAAACCTTGGGTTTTGAATAGAGTATATTACAATATTATAATATTACAAGGGTATATTTACCATTTTCACACCTGTCACCTGTCCATTCATTAGTACAGAAACATCTCTTATTGGGTAAAGAGCAGTTGCCTCCATTAAGACAGAATCCAGTGGTGCATACGGCTACATTTGCAGAAATTATAATAGCTATACATAAATAGCAACAGAAATCAAATTTTCAAACTTACCAATTGCACATGTTTCACCTTCCCAGTTCTCTGTACAGTTACATGTATTGGGACCAATACACTGTCCTTCATTTTCACATGAGGCTGTGCATATTGCTGATATGAAGAATATCAAAATAACTCTAGCTATATCTCAAATAATATAAACTACTACCACCTTCTGTGCATGTTGATCCATTCCAACCAATATTACAAGTACAGGTATCTGGTAAAGTACATTTCCCATTGAGACATGGATTAGTACACATTGCTACAAGTTCACAACAGCATGAAATATTAAAGCAGAAAACATACAACAGAAATTACCGTCAGAGCAAGTATTACTCATCCATCCTTCTGAGCAGTTGCATTTATCAGGTGAAACACATTTTCCATTAGCACATGGAGGATTACACACAGCTAAACAAATATATACACAGTCGAAATTAAATTATTCAAACTTCAATTATTCCAACACTTCAATTAAGTGATCACCCAAGTAGCACGTGCAAACATATTAAGTTATCTGAACACCTTTGGATCCGACAGTGTTCAAATAATTGAAGTGATACTGTAATAATGCAGAATTAAGCTGTAATACGTTAAAGATACCAGAATAATTATTTACTAACCTGTTGTGCAGTTATGTCCTTCCCAGTGTGTGGTACAGATACATGTATTTGGACTAGTACAGTTTCCTCCGTTCATACAGTTTTGCTCACAAAGTGCTAATGAACAATCATAGCAATATTACTATAACTATTATCACACTAATGCTGTAAATTTACGTTCACTACAAGTAGTTCCATTCCATCCTTCTGTGCAGTCACATATGTTAGGTTCTACACATCTTCCTCCATTTTTACATTGAGGATTGCAAATGGCTATGAAGGTGACCATTCCATAGTCAGTATAATGTATTATTAGTTATTACAGTCTACCTTGTGAACAGTCAGTTCCTGTCCATTGTGAGTCAGTACACTCGCAAATATCAGGTCCCACACAGCGTCCTCTGTTAGAACAGTTATGAGTACATATTGCTAGAGGGAATAATGTACAATATTCAATTAACTCTCTAAATATTTCTAGACAATACTATTACGTGTAGTGCATGTATCTCCTTGCCATCCAGATGTACACCTACACTCATCAGGAAACACACACTGGCCTCCATTAGAGCATGGAGGGCTGCATAAAGCTAAAAATTATTTAGTGCATTATAGTAATATAACACTCATATTTATCTTTAGTTACCTGAATTACATCTGAAACCACCATATCCATCACTGCAACCACAGCTACCATCTCTTGTCCAAGATTCTAGTGATATTTACTAGTATCTATCACCTCTTACTACTGCATTACATTAGTACACCTACCATTACATCCTATGTATATAGTGGTACTGCATGGATCTAATGATGGAGTGCAGCTACTCAAAGTCTGTCCTGTGCAGTTCCACTGTATGTACATTCCACCATTACTATTTCTTATTTCATAGCTTGTTATCACACATACAATAGTGAGTAATAAACTAAAATAGTGTCCATTTTCTCTCAGCTAAATTTATTACGTACCTGACTCATTTGTACCAAGTATATCTCTACAAACCATCTCTGTATGTATTTGGTTCCAAGTCATGTCCAGTTGTACTGCCATCATAACAATAATGTAGAACTCCAGAAAAAGAACTACCAGACTCTAGGGAGAATGCTCCTGAGTTACATCCTGAAGTTGTCACTATCAGCAACCTGGTTATAGTAACTCACACCATACATAACTCACCGTTGGCTGGAAAAAGAAGGTTTAACAATATTAGAAACACTTTAAAATTCTTGTAAGTTTCTTAGTCTTCTTTGATTTTTTTATTAAACCTTTTTAATTCAGCTATGCGGTATTGAACTTTATCAGTCTATGAAGTGTTCCCAAATTTCAGTGGGCGGATTGTTATTGAAACATAGCTTGGTTTAGATTTGTGGCTATGGTGTAAAAAAACCCCATCATATCATTCACATATATTATTAAAAATATTACACTCACCCTAGGTAGCTTAGCTTTAATAGTGGCCGTGTAGCACTGCTAACAGTTGTGTAGCACTGCTATAGTATGTCCAAGTTGAGTTGGCCACAAGAAAAACTTGAATAGTTTTAGAACGGAAGCAGCTACGCATCCTGGGTTTGCACCATTGGAAAAGAATATTCCCTTAATACCTATACTCCAAAACCAGAAACAAAGTGCTATTCCAAAACTCAATACAAAAGTCTATGGGAATAGAAAAAAACCACAGGTTTCCCGCTCAAAACGCGCCCGCTTTTAGTCACCCGGTACGGCTCAATTGATGATCGAGGGACTGTCTTCATTAAGAATTTTGTAAACAATGAGCGGCTTCTTCTCAGATTGCTGCGTTTCTAGCTTTATATCGCTATTAGCTTAGGTTGCCAGTGTGGAACAGGATAGAAGGAGTACTTACAGGGGTAACACAATTGAAAATCGGTGATGTTTATTGGCGAGCGAGCGTTGCGAGCGAGACAGTATATTAGGTGTGGATAATGCTAAATCGGGTATATGTTATTGGCGAGCGAGCGTAGCGAGCGAGACAGTATTAGGGGTGGATAATGCAAAATCGGGTATATGTTATATATATATATGTATGTATGTATGGATGGTACGTATGCTCTTTAAACGCGCGCGCGGGGAACTTTTTTCTCCTAAAAACACTGCTATTTAGGCTTGACTCCAGTTTATTCTGAAACTACAGCATTAAGCAAACCTTACTTTATACTTAAGCTCCAAAGTATGAGAAAATTCCTGCTAAAACGCTTGTTTTCAAGACACAAAAAGTTGATTCGACAGGTTACTATGGCATTGAAGACCCTTTTCCAGACTTAATTTCAAAACTTCGGGGGATACGGAGCCGGTTGTTGGTTGTCAAGAGCCGTTGGTAGTCAAGAGCCGTTGGTAGTCAGAATGCAGTAGTATTAATGCTATGGAAGCTACTACTTCTCGAGGGAAGCTGAGATAAGTACGTAATTCCATATTTGTTAGCTAAATATGTAGCTAAATATGCAAAATTAACTCTGGCCTTTTTTTTTTGTAGCTAAGAGCTAGTCAACAGTGACTGGTAAATTCAAATAGTCAGATTGGCTCAAATTTGGTACTACAAAAGTTACCACTGCTCAAGAAAATGAGGTAAGAAAGTAATTTTGTATTGTGTGCTAAAATTGATTGTCTTTTGTTTTTGTAGGTGAGAGCTTGTTGTCAAGAATTCAATGTAATTCAGATGGTCAAAATAACTTCAATTTGATACTACAGAAGTTATCAATACTCAAGAATGATGTAAGTAGTAATTCCATATTTGTTGGCTAAAATTACAAATAATAACACTGGTTTATTTTTTATCGTAGCTGAGAGCTTGTTCAAGAGTTAATGGTGATTGAGATTATCAGAATGGTTGATGTTTGATACTACAAAAGTTACCATTAATAAGGTAAGAGAGTGATTTTTTATTTGTTTGCTGAAATCAAATGTCATAACTGCTATTATAGTGTTTGCATGAAGTAAGCTAAAACATAGTAACATTTTATGTTACCTAACTATCAGGCTCGCTCGCCATTTGTGCTCAAGCACACCACTAGTATATATGTATGTATGTATGGATGGTACGTATGCTCTTCAAACGCGCGCGCGGGGAACGTTTTCTCCTAAAAACACGGCTATTTAGGCTTGACTCCAGTTTATTCTGAAACTACAGCATTAAGCAAACCTTACTTTATACTTAAGCTCCAAAGTATGAGAAAATTCCTGCTAAAACGCTTGTTTTCAAGACACAAAAAGTTGATTCGACAGGTTACTATGGCATTGAAGACCCTTTTCCAGACTTAATTTCAAAACTTCGCCGTTTTATGGGGGATACGGAGTGCCGGTTGTTGGTTGTCAAGAGCCGTTGGTAGTCAGAATGCCGTAGTATTAATGCTATGGAAGCTACTACTTCTCGAGGGAAGCTGAGATAAGTACGCAATTCCATATTTGTTAGCTAAATATGCAAAATTAACTCTGGCCTTTCTTTTTTGTAGCTAAGAGCTAGTCAACAGTGACTGGTAAATTCAAATAGTCAGATTGGCTCAAATTTGGTACTACAAAAGTTACCACTGCTCAAGAAAATGAGGTAAGAAAGTAATTTGTATTTGTGTGCTAAAATTGATTGTCTTTTGTTTTTGTAGGTGAGAGCTTGTTGTCAAGAATTCAAGGTAATTCAGATGGTCAAAGTAACTTCAATTTGATACTACAGAAGTTATCAATACTCAAGAATGAGGTAAGTAGTAATTCCATATTTGTTGGCTAAAATTACAAATAATAACACTGGTTTATTTTTTATCGTAGCTGAGAGCTTGTTCAAGAGTTACTGGTGATTGAGATTATCAGAATGGTTGATGTTTGATACTACAAAAGTTACCATTAATAAGGTAAGAGAGTGATTTTGTATTTGTTTGCTGAAATCAAATGTCACAACTGGCAGTGTTTGCATGAAGTAAGCTAAAACATAGTAACATTTTATGTTACCTAACTATCAGGCTCGCTCGCCATTTGTGCTCAAGCACACCACTAGTTTGTATATGTTTAGACGTACGTATGTCATTTTATACTTTGACCCTCGCGTTTTTGTGTTAGTTTGTGGTCGACCCCGTCCCAAATTGCACTAAACAGAATCCTCTGGTTTATCGATCAGTACCCGTATCATACTAGAAATGGAATTGTTTACCGTTTTGAATTCTTTTGCGGGTGCAGTTAAAACTTGAAAACTTAAGGGACTTCAATTTCTATTCGAGTTAGTGGCGGTGGTAAGTCAATGCGCTCTTTGTCATGGTTATAAGCCGTGAGCAACAGATTTACTTGAAAATACATTGTCCGCTAGACTACTGCAAGGTAAGTCTGTGTAGGTGTATATCCAGTTGTGTCACAGCATTGTGTGTTACAACCACTACTTAGCTAAAGAATATCACAAAGAAAACTTTTATATAACGTGTATTGTTTTGTTGTTGTTGTTTTCCTTCAATTCAAGCAGTTGCAGAGAGTTGTTACTATGGCACTGAAATCCCTTTACCGTGTATGCTAAATTTAAAAACTGGACCTTATTTTCAGTAGCTTCAGTGTTAGAAGTCAAAATCATTCATATAAAAATAGTATAGTCTTTAGGCTCGCTCGCCATTTGTGCTCAAGCACATCACTAGTATATGTGTACTACTTAAATTCTATCATTTCATCAATTTTCATTATACATATAAATAAATGAAACAATTGATAATTTTATTTAACAAGAAAGTCTAGTAACTTTAGCTACAAGTTAACAGTGCTGTACTGCTGAATCCTGTGAATATCAGGATATTTCTAGGGACACTGTAGGTAGAATCGACTGATTTTAATCTTGTCGCTTTTGAAGAACGCCCCACAGCGCCCGAAAAACTCCATAAACTTCACTAAATTTCTTACTTTCAATAGTTACAGTATTATTATTATTATTATTATTATCATTATTATTGACTTTACAACCAATGGGACAAAAACAAGTATTGTGAGTGAAGTGAAAAATGTAAAGTGTTTGTTGTTGATGGTCAAACTCTAACTACTAGAGCTGCCCGAAGAAATAAATAAGTAAACAAAAGAAAAAAGTGAATAAACAAAAATGAATAAATAGGCTCATGATGCAGTGGGAGACAAAGTGATGTTGATATTAGATGGGTGACATTGAGAACAGGGACATAGACAACAAAATGTGCTGGGATTGCTGGGGTTGAATCTTTTGGTGAATGTATTCCAGAATTTCTGTTGAAGAGTTTTCTTGATAGTAGTAAAGGAAGGGGAAAGATCAATTGGAGAGAATGCATTCCACAGCATTACAACACGATTAAAATATTGGTGGCTTGTACTAGAAAAGCGGTAAAACTTAAGTTCTAACTTGTGGGAGGTAGATGAGCGTGTGGGTCCAGAAGAATAGGAAATGTAATTAAATATATGTCAAAATTAACAGGAGGGTCTTTGAGACATTTCAATACAAATAGCAAGTCTAGTAGTTCTAGGTGATACATGAGTGGTAGAACAATGCGCACCTGTGCTACCACCCCTTTTCACTTGCATCAACGTTGACGTTTGCGTGCTTAATTGACTTGGATTCACATGACTAAATTGTTCCTGTAAAGTAATAAATGCATTCATCAATTTCCGCGCTTGCGGTCGTGCCAACTCAACTCGGACAAGTAGTTGTGTAGCAGCACTGCTAGTAATTGTATGGTGGTAGAGTAGTACAGGTAGCACTGGTATCTCTAGTAGCACTGGAAACACTTGTGGCATTGGTAGTACCGGTAGCATAAATGACACTGGTAGTTGTGATAGTAATGGTATTAAACAACACTGATAGCAATGATAGTACTGAGAGATGTAGAGCTAACAGCTGCATTCAAAAGTTAAAATGATTTAAATTGAAATAAAGACCACTATTATTTATTATATATTTCTATCTTTTGTAGTTGGTCAAGTCATGGAATGAGAAGAAATTGTTCCTATAGGAAGATGCCACTTGGAAATGAACTGTTAAATTTTTCTGATTTTAAAATTTAACCCAGCAAAATTTATTCAATTTGTATGTTATTTTTGCACTTTCAGTTGTGTTGGAAGCTACTCTTGTTAGTGATCCTTCATTGCATCTCATACTATGATGACAGAGAATCTGTTGAATTCACTGGTACTTGGTTCCCTCAAATCTTGTAGAACCCCACCTCATGAATACTTCATGTGTTTCAATAATTGGTGTCTTTACTTTTGTTCATAACAGATATTGTGCTATAGCTAATGTTTGTTAGGCGAGGTCCATGAAAGTTAATCTATTCACATCTTAAATGATTGTAATAATATATTTAATGAAAAAAGTATGGGGAATAAATCACACAAATTTTTTACAGACTTTTTCAATTCAAAACATACAGTAGGTTATTTACTCACTCAGTTAATTGATGTCCACCTTTGATAAGCTAATTGCTTACATTTTAAGAACATTTCAACACAGTTCAATGAAAACATCAATGATGCTATTTTAGTATTTTATCCAGGTTCACATTCACATATCTTAACAATGATAGGGATGAATAACTCAAAACAACATCATATAAATATACTCCCTAGCCTTAGCCCTAGCCCTAGCCCTGTAAAATTTCCATAAATAGCAAGTAATGAAATCTATACCATAACTTTTTAAGTAATACATTCACAAGTAATTAAAAAACTAATATAATTTTACCTAGGTGGGCCGCAGCTAGAAATAAGAAGAGAGGAGGCTAACAATTCATAGGATACCTAACCATGCACAGATTTATAGTCCCACTCTTTTAAATAATTATACATATACAAATAAAGGAATTAATGAAATTGTCAGTCAGTCAAATTCTTAAACACCAGTAATTGGTCTCTGTCAAGATCGGTAAAAAATAATGAATTGTGCAGATAAGTAAAAACTAGCTGGAAAGTCAGTTTCAAGTATTAAAACGAGAATATATAAAATAATTATACGGCAATTATTAGTTGCTTGAGATTAAAACTTAATTTATCTTTTTAATCTCAGCAGTCAAGATCCACTATATTTTTACTATGTGTAATAATAAGTGTAAAATAATTTTAACTCATGGTAGTAATGGTTTATAAACAATTGATATGTTTGTTCCGCAAGTATTTTCCAATGATTGGTGAATCAAAAAGATGTAATGATTATAGCAATGTTTCAGTTTAGTGCTCAGGGCATTTGGGAAAGTGAGTAATGCAAAAAGCAGAGATGCACGAATAAATGAAATAGACTTCTTTAAAAGAGAACTGTAAATGATGAACAGTGGTTCTCCAAAGTATATATGTAATACTCCACCAGCTACTCTGGCCAACCTATTGTTTTGAAAAAAACAACAACAATAAAGTAGCAACAACTAGTTATACACAGGACATAGTCTATCATTATTGTTCTATGTTGTGTGTGAAAGTGGACAGCCATGACACGGCAATTTCAACAGCTACTGCCTAATGTGCAACTAGAGCAAACATTGCCCATCTGCCAACAGCAACCATTGCCCATCTGTGAACAGCAACCATTGCCCATCTGCCAACAGCAACCATTTCCTATCGGTGAACAGCAACCATTTCCTATCTGTCAACAGCAACCATTGCCCATCTGCCAACAGCAACCATTGGCTATCTTTCAACAGCAACCATTTCCTATCTGTCAACAGCAACTGTTTCCCATCAGCCAACAGCAACCATTGCCCATCTGTGAACAGCAACCATTGCCCATCTGTGAACAGCAACCATTGCCCATCTGCCAACAGCAACCATTTCCTATCGGTGAACAGCAACCATTTCCTATCTGTCAACAGCAACCTTTGCCCATCTGCCAACAGCAACCATTGGCTATCTTTCAACAGCAACCATTTCCTATCTGTCAACAGCAACTGTTGCCCATCTTCCAGCAGCAACCATTTTCTATTTTCCAACAGCAACCATTGCTCATCTTCCAACAGTAACCATTTTCTATCTGTGAACAGCAACCATTGTCTATCTGCCAACAGCAACTGTTAGTTTTAAATCCTCTTAAAATTTGTAATGAATCCACTGGCAAGGGGTGGCACAAGATTGTTTATTGTTAGCATCACCTGAATAATGCTCTTCATTTGACACTGAAGGAAAGCACTATAACAGTGACTACGGATTGCACTAGCTATTACTCAGCATTGTTGTTTTTGTAACTATTTTATAATCTGTACATATATTATAATCACTCAATTTAAAATATTAGAATTAACCACTCTTAATCTTACTTGTTTACCTGTCTTCAGTAGCGTGCACACAGGAGGAGTAAGCATTTGATTGTAGATGGAGAATGAAAATATGAAATAAAAGTGGCTAGTTAAATTGTATTTGAAGGTATCAGTGAATCTGACAGAAAGAAGCAGTAGAGCTTTGATAAAAGTGGATTTGTAGTGAGGAGACAATGGAAAAGATCAGCAAAAATGTATGCTTTTATATGTAGTGTTTTCAATAGGAATACTATACATCTGAGCAGGGAAAGTGGGAAAATAGGACATTTGGCTGGAAACGACGATGAAATTCTGGTGGAATTAGGATGAATTGGGATGGAAGTATATACCATATTATTTTATCTTTTACAAATGCCAAGTATTGTAAAGCAAACACGATCCTTCCACCATTTTAATTGAATTGTCTGTGGTGTAGTTTGCTAGTTAACTTTTGAGTCTGATATTGATCATTTTCTCATTTTTTTGTAGAAGCCCTTCTAGCTAACTATTATTTGAAGTTATTATTGCATATAGCTACCATAAATCGATAGAATCAAAAATTAAACACAGACATTAAAGAATATAATATAATTGTAAATGTAATTAAATGATACGCTATAGCTACCCACTTTTATTTAAAAAAATCATTGTTGGTTCACATTCAGTAGCATAGGAAAGCTGGAGCCCCTTCCCCATAATTTCGTGGTACAACGTAATGAAGTGATTTCTCATATGAACACTAATATGACCACAGAAAAACATGCCCTTGGAGTCCCCTACCAAAACGTTTTCCTACACCGCTAATTATACATATAGCAACTAATTCTATATGCTATACTTTTTGTTTAATTATATCTATTTTTATTGAGTCAACATTTAGTATTCATTTATAAAATTCATAAAATAAATTCAATTTCACAGTTCCAATATCAAAGAGAGAGGTGGTTCTTTAGAGAGTCTTTGTCTACGTTGTAATCTAGGAAGAGCCATTTTAATAATCCCTATCGAAGTTTCGGTTAGAGGAGGAACCACAACTGGAGTGTGAGGCATGGGCTCATTTATAAGGTGACTCCACTTGGCAGCACAGACTTTCTTTCCATTATATTCTTTTAATTTTGGATCTTGCTTGTAAAATTGGATAGAATTTGCCATTAATTTTCTCCACAAAGACTTCTCGGGAGCTTTCTTTCCACGGCGTCTGTGATGTCTCCTTTTTATGGATTTTTGTTTATTTGTTCTAGGACCTTCCTTTGCATGACATTTGCAGTTTTTGTTTGTTTTGCATTTTTTTGGATTTGACGAAGATATTGAAACAGACCTAGAAAATTGGTCATGAAAATAGTAATACATTATTTGACTTTCCTTAGTGTATTTAATTTCATACTTACACTAACAAGTTCACAGAAATTCAATATATTAAGCTAAAAACAAAAAAAATTGTATACCTAAAAAAACAACACTTGTTTTATTCTCATTTCAATTTGTTCGTTATTGCTACTTTTTTGGGCTAGCCCTTTTATGTTTAACTAAATTTAAGAAGAGAGCACAAGTTCACTTACCTAGATGTTTCAGCAGATTTCGTTGCCTGTCCAGTTTGGCTCGTCTCACTAGTGATCTCGGCAGCATTGCTTATCCCACACAATGGAGCAGAATCAGTGTCCATTGTTATTCTGACTTCTTGAATGTCTGACAGAACTGTGACTTCACCAATTGTCATCATAGGAAACATGCCTGAAACATTAAAATTAACTGATCATTTATTATAATATATACATAATATTAATAATAGCAATTTTTCTCATTCTTACAGCCAATAATATTGTTAATTAAAGCTTAGCCCGATGTTTTGACTTCTTGCCGAAGTCCTCTTCACGGGGCAACTGTGATCGAACACTCTGTGATGATATAACAGCACATTTTGAACAGCAATCCTGGAGGGTGATATACATGCAGCATGGACAGCCAGTGTCCTGTAAGCTCTAAACCCATGTCTCTGTTAAACTTGTTGTTGTCAGGTGTCATCTGTATGTGTAGAGCTTCCTTGATCTTTAACTCACAATTCTTACTGGCTCTGTCTACAACTCTTATCTCATCCCATTTAATGGAGTGATGCAAGAAGTCGAAATGTGGGGTTAAGTTTTAATTAACAATATTATTGGCTGTAAGAATGAGATAATTTGATATTATTATAATTATTTCAGCTGAGAATGACTGAATCATTGAAAAAATATATAATTATTTTCTAAAACCCAAAATCTTGGGAGATATCTCTTCCATACTTCTATAAAAATTGAACTAGACATGAACATCTTGCATCATTCGATACATGCAACATTCATTATGGTAAAATATTGAACGCTAACATTGTAGAATACTCAATGAAAATATCTAATATATAATAAAATAAATAAGAAATTATTTATACTCATCATTCAATATGGGGGTGATATTTCACATTCATCTCGGTGAAAATGCTACACATGCTCGTGAAATATCTCCCCATATTGTATACTGACTCGTGCAATATGTAATATGTATGCATATATTTGTACTAATTACCTTGTACTGATTTTCCCATGTATGATGTCTGAGACAATACCTCTGTTTGAGGCGTCTCCAGTGTGGGCATATCCCCACATGAAGGAGAAGAAAGAAAGGAAAGAGAAAGAAAGAATGGATGAAGTAGAGATAAAGATTGAACATAAACATTATTCATAGCTAATTGTCATGCGCATATCGTCAGTCTTGCGATTTTTACCTATTTAGTCATGTCAGGTCATTGGGTTATTGTTGTATCATTCTGATTGGTTGCCGTACTTGTTTTGGGAGGAGTCAGCACTCGTATATATATCATGAACTCGTGCTGCCTCCTTCAGAAGTTGTAATTACATTAACTTAGTCTAGTAACTAGTAGTGTAACCAGTTAACTGGCTAGGGTACAGCCTAGGCTGCATATCTTAGTTACCTTCTCTGGTGGCAGCGATACTAAACGCTGTACCAGGTGCGTGAGAGCTAAGCTGTCTACGGACTCGCCGCGCCCTCCCACATATGGTGGCAGCGGTGGGATCCTCTTGCTGACCTTGGACACGAGAGGATTACCTGGCTTCTGAGGGAGACGTCCCGACTGAAGTTCCAGGGCCCGAACAACGAGAACCAATTACCCACGGTCGTTAGACTTGTGACAAGCAACCTCACTTCGGTGGTGGAAGCAACCCTATCGCGGAACCATACTACGGTAGTGGGACCATTACACGCAACCTTGCCTTGGCAGAGGGAGCAACACGTCTATCTAGCTACGGCTGTGAGAGACATTTCAGTGGAACGTGTGCGACGCGGGCTACTGTGGAGTGAATTGGGGGAGGAAGTGCGCAGGAGGAGTATTGGCAGAAGGGACCTGGATTGGTGCTGGGCCGACTGTCTGCTTGTGTCTGTGGCTAAGTGTATTGTGGCGTTTTTGTGTTGTAAATTTTTCTAAGTTGTAACCGTCTATTTTGTCATCTATAGTTCTAATTGGTGTTGTGCCATATTTGGCTTTGTGTTCAATTGGACTTAAGTGTTTGTGCACTTTGTTGTGGAACTGTGTGGCTTTGTATTGTGTTTTAATTACCTGTACCGCCTTATTCATTGTCTTTATTTTTAATTCCACAGGCATCTAGCAGAGGGCTAGTTTTGGCTTTGCCTTCCATGACTGAGCCTGCGGCTGGTGAGGGGGGGACAAAGGGGAGCAGGAGGAATCCGGGAATAGCTGGAAAGGAGTCCTATCGTCCACACCAGAAGACAGTGACAGAGAAGAGGTCGCCGTACCCTATTAGATCATCCGGTGTGAAGTGCCTGGAAGAGGGTGATAGTGAAGCCGAGTTTGAGGGAACAAGAGAGGCATACGCGGGTATGGCTAGACAGGAAGAGGCAGGAGATTCAACTTCAGCTTTGATTAAGTTCCTAATGGAGAAGGATGCGCAGGATAGGCGTGACAGAGCTGAGGAGCTGGCTGTGCAGAGGGAGATGTTGGAGCAGGAGAAGAAGAGGCATCAGCTGGCTGAGGAACAGATTAGGGCAAGCAGGGAAGCTGAGGAGCTGCGTTGGAGAGAAACAGAAGAATCAAGGAGGACATATGACAACGACAGAAGACAACGGGAAAGACGTGAGGATGGTAGGGTTCGGGAGCTAAGGGAGTTGCTTAATGAGAGGCTCAAAGGGCTGGGCATGTACAAGGAAGGTAGTGAGCTTGGTGCGTACCTAAGTAAATTCGAAAGGATAATGCGTATGGGGGAGGTTAGGGAAGACAGTTGGGGGGATCGGCTCTACCCAAAGCTTACCGAGACCTTGTGTAAAAGAATTACTAAGGACCTAGATAGTAATAAGAGTTATGATGTGCTTAAGAAGAATTTGTTAAGGGCAGTGGGGGAAACAGCCATTACTTATGGTAATTCGTTACTAGGGGCTACCAGTGAGTTGTTTAAAGGTATGACGGCAGGTAGTATGGCTGATTGGTTATCAAGAACAACAATGGGTATGTTTCGTGATTGTGAGTCTGTCGAGGATTGTACTGTAGCTGCAGCCTTGGCAGTGTTAAGACGTATATTGCCTGAGAGTGGGAAGATGTTTATGGATGGGAAAAAGATTAAGAATTGGGGAGACCTCCGTGAGAATTTGGAGGATTGGATGTCGGGAAGGCAGCCTGGGAACTATTTTAAAAGTATAGGGAGTTTAAGTGAGAATAGTAGCAGAGGCTATAGGGCTAGTGGGAATGTGTATGGGCAAGGAGATAAGTCCCGTGGGAATGTTGTGGGGGGTGTTGTTAGTAGTAATGTTGGAGCTAGGAGCAATTATGGTGGAAGTTATAGTAATAGTGGGGGGTACACAGTTAAATGTTTTAGTTGTGGGGAGCTAGGACATAGATCCTTTGAGTGCAAAAAGGGTAAGTCAGTTAGTGCAAGTGAGGTAAGAGTACCTGTGTGCTATACGTGTGGGAAGTCTGGGCATAAAAGCCCCGAGTGTACCCAGAAGGGTAAGGGAACGTCTGCCATCAAGAATGAGCCACCAACTAAGCTTTCTGTTTTAAGGAGGGCTGGGTCGGGAGCTCAAGGTAATGTAGTGACAGGGTTGGTGTGTGGGGTGAAATCTGAGATTCTAATTGACTCAGGAGCAGAGATGGCATCGATTCCTAGGACACTAGTTCCTGAAGGTGTTAGGTGGTTGAGTGATGTAGTAGTAAGAAGTTATGGAGGTACAGAAAGGATGTGTAGAAGTTTTATGGGGGAGTTTAGTATAGGAGGATATAAGAAGTGCGTGAGGACGGTTGTGGATGAAAGTGATGAGGAAGGTGTAGCCTGTCTAGTGCCCATATCCCTTGAGAATGATGAAGAGGCTAAGGCCTACAGGGGGGCTATTAAGGCACACAAGGAGTTACAGAAAGTGAATATGAATGTTCTAACTAGGAGTATGCATGTTAAGGAGTTAGAGTCCGAACGCTGTGAGAGCGGTGGTGTGGATAGTGCCATTGAGTGGGATGTGGTGGAGCCTGTGGGTGTGTGCATGGAGGTTGTGCATGAACTCGAGGATCTTACAAGTAGCCACCCTGACCCCTCAATCATGCCCGAAGTCTTGAGTAGGGTGGGGGAAGGGCATGGGGCGGATGAAGCTGAAGGTTTGCCTGAAGCTGAACAGCCCCAGGCGAAAGTAAGTGAGGGAATTGCTAGAGGTAAGGCAGTTCCCTTGGATAAGTTATCAGATGAGTCTGTGCATGATGACCTTAGTGGTCTAGTGGAGGAGATAGGTCCAGTTAAGGCAGGATCAGATACAGAAATGCTTATTAAGGAGGTGAAAGAAGATGATAGTTTAGCTGTGTGGCGTGAATTGGCTGATAGGAAGGAGAGGGGGTTCAAATGGAGCAAAGGTATTTTAGTAAAGGAAATGTATGTGAATTGGGAGGAGTATAGAGAAGTTATTGTATTACCAAGAAGCTTGCGAAGTAAGGTTTTAAGTATTGGGCATGATAGGAATGGTCACTTAGGTGCAGAAAAGGTGTCCCAGCTTGTTAAGAAGTACTTTATCTGGCCGAGCATGGCCAAGGAGATATTTGAGTATTGTGCTAGTTGCAGTAGTTGTCAGTTAAGGTCTAAGAGCAAACCCAGGAGAGCCCCGGTGGTGGACCGACCGGTCATGTCGGAGCCATTTGAAACGGTGGCCATTGACCTTGTAGGTCCACTACCAAAAGGGAAGGGTGGCTGTAGGTTTATTTTAACTTATATTTGCCTAGCCACTAGGTGGCCGGAAGCCATCCCCTTGAGGTCCATCACTGCAAAGGCAGTTGTAGAAGGGCTCTGGTCTATCTTCAGTAGGACGTCCATACCTGAGGTTCTGCTTAGTGATCAGGGGTCACAGTTTTGTGGCAAGGTAATGTCCCAGTTGTGTGCCTGGTTAGGGGTGGAGAAGGTTAAGACCTCTCCCTATCACCCCGAAACCAATGGCTGCGTCGAACGCATGCATGGCACTTTGAAGTCCATCTTAGGCAAGTGCATGGAGAAGGGAGGTGATTGGGTTGAGCAGATTAATTTTGCTTTGTTTGTTTTAAGGGAAATGCCACATAAGGACTCTGGCTTTAGTCCTTTCGACCTGGTATATGGGTTTCGTGTAAGAACTCCACTTGATGCCTTATACCATGGGTTGTTTGAATGTGAAAGTAAGAAGTTAGGCGTATGTGAATGGGTGATGAGAATGGCTGAAAGACTTGAAGGTCTTAGGGACTGTGCAGCCTTAGGGCTAGCTAAGGGAAAGGAGAGCAGGTTACAGTATGTGAATAGGGGGTGTAAGTTAAGGACATTTAAGGAAGGTGAATTAGTATTGTATAGAGTGCCTGGCTTGTCGTGCAAACTTTCTGATTCGTGGCAAGGTCCATATATTATTATGAAGAGGGTAGGTGAAGTAAACTATAGGATAGGAAAGGTTGGGAAAGCACTCCAAGGTGGTGCATGTTAATTGTATTAAGCTACTTAAAGAAAGGGCAGAGATTAACAGGTTAGATGTTGTGATTGAGGATGTTTGTGACAGTGGATGTAGTAGTTTATTAAGTGGTGAATGTGAAGGGTTTGTTAAAGGGGAGTTAGACACTGTGTTGACTGACTTTACTGATGTATTTTCGGACAAGCCTGGAAACACCGATCGGGTAGTGATGAAGATAGACACCAAGGAGTGTGAACCGATTCGGCAATCACCATATTCTGTACCCTTGGGTATCAGGGATAGGGTCCGTAAGGAGATAGAGAGTTTGGAAAGAGATGGCATTACAGAGAGGTGCCAGAGTAGTTGGGCCTCTCCTCTGGTTCCAGTTAGGAAGCCTGACGGCAGCGTCCGTCTTTGTGTTGACTACCGAAAGTTGAATTCTGTTACGGTTAAGGAGCCCTATTATATCCCTTCCTTTGAGGAAATGGTTGAGAAGGTTGGGACAGGGAAGGTGCTCTCAAAAATAGATCTAGCAAAAGGATTCCATCAAGTTGTTGTAGCAGAACAGGATAGGGATAAGACTACCTTTATATGTCCCTTTGGGAAGTACCGGTACCGGCGGATGCCGTTTGGCTTGACCAACGCTCCGTCCGTGTTCCAGAGACTAATGGAGGAGGTTCTGGGCGGTTGTGTTGAGTATGCCCGTGTATACATAGACGACATCTTAGTGGTGTCGGGTAGCTGGAAGGAGCATTTAGAGCACTTGAGGAATGTGTTGAGTACACTTAGAGCGGCAGGCCTTACATGTAAGAGGGCAAAGTGCCAGTTTGGCAAGAGGACTCTAGAATTCCTTGGGCACCAGATTGGTGATGGGAAGGTTTCGGTCCCTGCAGCGAGGGTTGCAGCCATAAGGGACCACCCAGTCCCACAGACAAGGAAGCAGCTGCGTGCATTTTTAGGGATGGTAGGATTCTATCGAAAGTTCATCTCTGGTTTCCATCGGTGGTCCTCAGTCCTCACCCCTCACACGTCGACGGCGATGTCTGGAAGGGTGAGTTGGGATGGTGTGATGCTGGATGCATTTCATTCTTTGTGTAATTTGTTGTCAGAGTTTGTGTGTTTACATGTACCTTGTGCAAGTGATGTCTTTGTCTTAGACACAGATGCAAGTGGTTCGGGTGTAGGTGCAGTGTTGTCTGTGGTCCGTGATGACGAAAAACTACCTGTGGCGTTCTTCTCCAAACAGCTTCATGGAGCTCAGCGGAACTACAGCGCACAGGAGCTTGAAGGACTTGGTATTTACGAAAGTGTTGTTCATTTTGCATATTACTTGTATGGGCGGAGATTTACGGTGGTTACAGATCACAAGGGACTTGCTGGAATGATGACTAAGAAGCAGGTCAACAGGAGAATCCTGAATTGGTGTCTCAAATTGTCGTTGTACGACTTTGATGTGATTTATCGTGCGGGCATTGAAAATCATGTTGCTGATGACTTGAGTCGCTGCAGAGAAGCAGTTTGTGACAGTGCTGATGGCACCCGTCTTCTTAAGGAGGGGGGAGATGTGGGCATATCCCCACATGAAGGAGAAGAAAGAAAGGAAAGAGAAAGAAAGAATGGATGAAGTAGAGATAAAGATTGAACATAAACATTATTCATAGCTAATTGTCATGCGCATATCGTCAGTCTTGCGATTTTTACCTATTTAGTCATGTCAGGTCATTGGTTATTGTTGTATCATTCTGATTGGTTGCCGTACTTGTTTTGGGAGGAGTCAGCACTCGTATATATATCATGAACTCGTGCTGCCTCCTTCAGAAGTTGTAATTACATTAACTTAGTCTAGTAACTAGTAGTGTAACCAGTTAGCTGGCTAGGGTACAGCCTAGGCTGCATATCTTAGTTACCTTCTCTGGTGGCAGCGATACTAAACGCTGTACCAGGTGCGTGAGAGCTAAGCTGTCTACGGACTCGCCGCGCCCTCCCACAGGGTGGAGTACATGTATGAGGTAGGGGTGGAGTACATGTATGAGGTAGGGGTGGAGTACATGTATGAGGTAGGGGTGGAGTACATGTATGAGGTGGGGGTGGAGTACATGTATGAGGTAGGGGTGGAGTACATGTATGAGGTGGGGGTGGAGTACATGTATGAGGTGGGGTGGAGTACCTGTCTGAGGTGGTGGGTGGAGACATGTATGATGTAGGGTGGATACATGTATAGTTAGTGGATACATGTATGAAGGTTGTGGTGTATTACATGTATTCGTGGGTGGAGTGATAAAAACATGTTATGAGGTGGGGGTGGAGTACATGTATGAGGTAGGGTGGAGTACATGTATGATGTAGGGTGGAATGTCATTTATGGTTGGTTTTGAGTTAACATGTATGATTTGGGGTGGAGTACATGTATAGGTAGGGGGTTGAGTACATTTATGATGTATGGTGGAGTACATGTAGAGGTAGGGGTGGAATTACATGTATGAGTGGGGGTGAGTTACCTGTATTAAGGTAGGTGTGGATTAAATGTATAAAGGTAATGGGTGGAACTACATGTATGAGGTGGGTGTGTAGTACATGTATGCGTTGGGGTGGAGTTTCCATTATGAGGTGGGGGTGGAGTACATGTATGAGGTAGGGGTTGATTACATGTATGATGTGGGGTGATTACATTAGATTGGGGTGGAGTACATGCGTGAGGTTGGGGTGGAGTACATGCGTGAGGTGGGGGTGGAGTACACGTATGAGGTGGGGGTGGAGTACATGTATGAGGTGGGGATGGAGTACATGTATGAGGTGGGGGTGGAGTACATGTATGAGGTGGGGGTGGAGTTACTATACTAAATTTTTATTGTTAGATATATAAACTCTAGTTTGGCCAGCTAACCTCATTAAAAGAAAGTATTACATGCCTATCAGGCCACGCCCATTCAGTACATTAATTATGAGTTAATACACAAATTACCTTTTTATGTTTGTATAGACCTAGATTTTGCCTTGTATGAGGAGGTGGAGCCATACACGGGACTCCACCCAGTCATTATCTTCGGAAGCAAGCCTGGGTCCTGGTGAGTGGTCCTGAAACCAGCTGAATTACAAAACCTCATTCAATGTGCTACCCAATCAATTCTTCATCATTGAACTATTTACTATTTGTACAGCCCATAGTTTTATCACCATAGCTACATGTGTCATTTAATAAACCTTTTAACAATCTTATTCACTTAATTACTTAACCCTTTCGTTCCCAATCCCGCTTAGAAGCGGGTGAAGACCGGTTGGCTTCTCCGAATTTAAAAAAATAGTTACTTTATAGCTAGAACCTTCAGATTGCATACACAGGTGCCCAATGCATTGGAGAAGCATCTAAAATAGCTTTCAGCCAGGGCTGCTTCGACAGTACCTCACAGCAGTTGCGTTTATTTCTTCCTCAGCAAAAAAAAAAAAAACATCGGTTCTCCGTCGAATTTTAAAAAAACTTACCTTCTTCACAGCAGCTTCATTTATGGATCCAGTCATTTCCAGAGCTTTGTAGAAGCAGCAAAAAATTGCTTGAACTCAGTAGCCTTCCATAACACAATGAAACAACCGCTTCTTTGCCGACCAAGACTTTGCGGTTTGACTTACTGTCTTCTCCATTTTTTATAAAATCGCCAGTTCAACTGGGGACCTCCCTATTACGTACAGTCTTAGGCAGGGTTTGATACAGAGGGGGGGGGGGACCCTGGGATTTCCCCTCCCCTGAGCAGAGTTTCCCCCTCCCCCCACAAAAAATACTTTTCCTCCCAACTTTTCTTGTAGGTAAGCCTAGATTTGTACAATTTCTTCAGGCTAGCCTTTGAATGCTTTAGGTTGGAGCTTAGTTTGGGATTGCCTCCGCCAATGTTCATCTTTATATTACGTCCCTCTGCTGCACTTCTTCTCTCTGCTGCCCTTCTTCCCTCTGCTGCACTCCTTCCCTCTGCTGCACTTCTTCCCTCTGCTGCACTCCTTCCCTCTGCTGCACTCCTTCCCTCTGCTGCACTCCTTCCCTCTGCTGCACTCCTTCCCTCTGCTGCACTCCTTCCCTCTGCTGCACTCCTTCCCTCTGCTGCACTCCTTCCCTCTGCTGCACTCCTTCTGCCCTCCCTCTGCTGCACTCCTTCCCTCTGCTGCCCTTCTTCCCTCTGCTGCCCTCCTTCCCTCTGCTGCCCTCTTCCCTCTGCTGCCCTCCTTCCCTCTGCTGCACTTCTTCCCTCTGCTGCACTACTTCTTTCCTCTACTACACTTCTTCCCTCTGCTGCCCTTCTTCCCTCTGGCCCTTCTTCCCTCTGCTGCACTTCTTTCCTCACCTCTTCTCTCTTCCTCACTTCCTCCCTCACCTCCTCACTCTCTCTCTGCTGCACTGCTCGAATCTGTTCCTTGTGTTCCACCGATTCATAGCTATCACATTTACTTTTTTTGGGTTCGGATTCACTTCCTTTGGAGCCACAAGGTCTCTTTTTCCTAAAATACTTTCTGATATCTATTAGCTACTACTCAGCAACTTCTACAGTCTGCCAAAGCAATAAATATACCCTTACCAACCAGGCAGCTGCTTCACAATGACCAGTGCTAAAAGCAACTTTCAAACTGGAACTGGTGATCCATAAAATGATACACCTACTCCATTCAAACTAGAAGGATAACCTATTAGGAGTCTGGCTTAATCAATGTCAGAGCTATTCAGCTTTCAAAATGAACAAAGCTGTTTATTAGAGGTAATCAATTGATCAATACATAAATATAATAAAATAAGTTTAATTTCCTTACCTTAATAGTATTAAAAAATACAACTATAAGGTCGCTATTTGACTTTCCCCCCCCTAGCAAAAAATCCTGTATCAAACCCTGTTAGGTAATGCTTATTACATCATAGGAAAAAAGTGAGCGTGTCGTGTGACCCCGGTAACTATGCAAAAAAAAATTTTTTTTCAAAGTCATTTTTTGGAAGATGGCGTCTAGAAGTTACAATGCGGTGCAAGTTTTAGACTTGCTTGATGCTGACTCTAGCGACTCAGGATCAAGCGGAGAGAAGGGAGACGACATCTAGGGCTATAGGAGGCCCTGTATCAGGGTTGGTGGACCAGACCCCGTCAACTCTGATACTGAAAATGGGAGTCAAGAAGATGATCGAGGTAAGCTTGTCTTTCTCTTGTCTTTCTCTTGAAAAATAGCAAGCTTCTGTTGTGGAAAGGACTTATTTATAGCATATTGAGATAGAGTAAGCTGTTTAGCTATAATATATATATATTTCATTGAGTTTTGAGATTTGAAAGTGGCTTGTGGTTTTTTGAACAAATTCAAATTTTCAAAAAAATTTAAAAAGTTTTTACCACATATACTACTAGGACCAGATGTGAATGCAGTCACCGACCCCGATTACGCAGATGAGGCGACAGGAGCAGAGTCTTCCAGTCATGAAGGAGAGGATACCGGACCTGAGTCTTCCAATGATGAAACACGAATAGGCAGCAGGTTCCAGTGATGAAGAAGAGGAAGTGGCTCCTCCTGCTCCGAGTTCTGGACGTCCTCGCGGTCGGAGAAGGCGGGAATCGAAGAACAAGAGTCGGGTGGATGAGGTAGGGGGAGAGTGGAAGAAAGATGACAACACACCCATTGATATTCCATAATTTTTTTGTGTGAAGGACCACAGACTTTGATATTTGTGGCTGCTCCACCCCCCCCCTCCCTGAACATCCCAAAAGTTGTAATATGTATTGTTATTGTCGTTGTCGTTGTCTGTGTTTTTGTGGTGTTGTAGTGGAGCTTCACACTCGATGTATATGTGTGTGCGTGGAGTTGAAATGTTATTCTGGCACTTCCAGATCTAACCGGGGAGGGAACGAACTCAGGGGTGGGGGGTCTTTTCCAATCGGGGCTACTATGCCCATGTAAGTTGAATTTCATGTATGTGTGTGTGTGTACACCAGTCAATTTATATTATACATTTATTTTTATGATCTGTATTCACCTGTATCTTCTTTTTTCTAGTGTGTGTGTGTGTATGTGTGTGCGTGCATTTGTGGAATGAGAGAGAGCAACCGTGGACAAACAGTATGTGGCGCTTCCGTATACTACCTGGGAGGGAACTCTGGATCTTTTTGGATCGTGACTACTATGCCCATGTAAGTTGAATTTCATGTGTGTGTGTGTGTGTGTGTACACCAGTCAATTTATGTATAATAAAATATACATTTATTTTTATGATCTGTATTCACCTGTAGCTTCTTTTTTCTTGTGTGTGTGTGTGTGTGCGTGCATTTGTGGAAAGAGAGAGAGAGCAACCATGAACAAACAGTATGTGGCGTTTCCGGATCCAACCTGAGAGAGAACGAACTCGGTGGTCTTTTTCGGTCTGTGACATCATCCATGCCGGGTAAGTTGAATTTCATTTTTTCAACTAACTGATATTTGGGTGTCCAGCTAGGGCTGGGGGGGGGTTATGGTACAAGAATGTCAGTGAAAAGTAATGACGGGGGAGGGGGGGGTTATGGTACAAGAATGTCAGTGAAAAGTAATGACGGGGGAAGGGGGGGTTATGGTACAAGAATGTCAGTGAAAAGTAATGACGGGGGAGGGGGGGGTTATGGTACAAGAATGTCAGTGAAAAGTAATGATGGGGGAGGGGGGGTTATGGTACAAGAATGTCAGTGAAAAGTAATGACGGGGGAGGGGGGGCTCAATTCAGCGAGGCCAGCTGTTATGTTACAAATGTCATTGTTGTCTTGTGTTTTTTTTGTATTGTATGGAGGTTTCGGATCCTATGGGAGGGATCATTCAGTCTGTGACACCATCCATGCCGGGTAAGTTGAATTCCACGTGTGTGCTTGTACTGCTTTTCATTTTCAAAGTACACTTTCTCAATACATGTTTCTCTCATGTACAGTGTAGAGTATACATACCAGGGTTCATACAGTGGGAGGCATGGCTGGGTTCCCCCCTAGAATTTTGGGAGTTGAATAGAAATGAACATTTAGGAAGCATTTATTTTTAGTCTGATATTGTATCCCATTATGTTCCTATCATAACTGAGCCATTTAGTGCATAGGACCGAACACTGATCATCAGTGTGAAGTATAGACTCTTATGCAAAGATGTGCATCAAAGTAGTGTAGGTTCCAAAAAATGGGTGTGGCGAAGACAATTTTTTTTTGTAACCGTTCCTATCAGTCCACTGTTAATTGCATTTGCTGAGTTATTGTGTATCAACTGTAGCAGACGTAAAAAAAAAAAGCTGTAGCACTCGCAACCGGTGCTCACCTGTTCAATAATCAAAACCTCGCTTGGTTTCAATCGAACTGTCGATCTCATGTCATCACCACGGTAGGTGGTCTCAATGATCAAAGGTCACCTTTATTCTAAATATTAATAGATGGATATTTTTAGTGTAACAGGTGTTCTAGTACATATCTGAGTATTTATAATTGTGATTTCAAATTTTTATGATCCACCAAAAGTATATATACATACTTTTTTGTTCTGTCTGTCTGTGTGTGTGTGTGTGTGTGTATGTGTGTGTGTGTGTGTGTGTGTGTGTGTGTGCTGGTGCAAAGGCAAGCTCATGGTCCAAGATGATGGAGGGACAGGACGCGATTTGAATAGAGAGAGTAGATGTGGTATATGACTGCACAGGACAGGAGTAGCTAGAGGGGAAAGTGAACAGCAGGGCTGGAGAATGAGGCAAAGAGAGGGCTGGAGAAGGAAGAGCAGAGGAGGAAGACTGCTGCTCAACTATATAGATGTACATGTGCCCATAAAAAGCCACTCTTGCTAACGGATCTTCCAGACCAAAGATGAACTCCCCCCCCTCAAGATGACTGGAAAAGACGCAAGGACGCCATGAACATTCCAGTTTAACTTGTTAATTTACACCTGTTGTCATGCATTCTATCATATCCCACTTCATTTGTACACTTCTTTTTGAACTCACAATCATCAATTTGGTTTCATGTCATTAATTTGATTTCTACTATACTGAGACTTTGATACGCTATGGCGGTTGCTATAACTTTATCAAGTGTAAAGAAGAGCACTGAAGTGCAGCCCAGCGAAATTCTAGTAATAATAACATACCCTACGCTGCGACCAGTGAAGGGACCATATAGGTTTAGAATAGTTCAACTCCTAGATTCCTCCACTTTATTGGAAACACTAACTCAACTCATTTAAAATTCAGTTGTAACATACGTGCAGGTGAGAGATTATTAAGTTATAATACTGATCTCTTGGAATGAGATGTATGAATAATAGACAGTGCGGGTGACAGTGGGACTTCGTCTAGGGACCTCAATATGTGGACCACACCAATGCCAGCACTGCTCAGTAATAGTTAAAGTGAAGGAAGACGTCGTACCGCACTGAATGACATCGTGAAGCGGGCTCTGTCATCAGCCAAGATCCCGTCTCGACTGGAGCCGCCTGGTCAGGTCAGATGGCAGGAGACCAGATGGTGTGACCCTGGCACCTTGGAAATCAGGTCGTTTGCTGATATGGGACGCGGCTTGCCCAGACACCTTCGCACCATCCTATAGAACTGATGCTACCCCAGCACCAGGGAGAGTGGCTGCCGCAGCAGAGGAGAGAAAATAAAATAAATATATTAGCCTTCCACCCAGCCATTTCTTTTCTCCACTTGCAATCGAGACCATGGGAGTGCTGGGCCCCAAGTCAATGGTCTTGGTAAGGGATCTGGGTAGACGGATCAGGCTGGAGACAGGGGAACCTCGTTCAACTAACTATCTCCTGCAGCGTCTCTCGATTGCGATTCAGCGAGGGAACTCCGTATCAGTATATGGAGGCATCACAACCTGACTTCATTTTATTTCTTTATTATCATTTTATTTTATTTTTATTTTATTTAAAAGTTTTATTATAATAAGTTACAATTATTAATTATCATCATCATCATTATAATTATGAGATATCATAATAATAATAATAATTTTTGCTTGTTATATTGCTGTTTGTCTCAGGACAACCTGTTAAAATATACTGTTGTATACTGCCTTATAATGGCTAAGAGTTTTATAACTGGGCATGTGATTCAAGAAGAAAAAAATGACCTTGACTCTGAAAAACACCTAACACACATGAATGTATCCATTATTAATAACATAATTATAGTATACAAAGACCAACCTACTTTCTTTAGGAGTCATACTCGGGCATGTAGCCTTTAGTGTGGTGTAACTGTGGATACAGCACAATTTGCATCATAGCATAAGTTTAGTTTGGAGAAGTGACATGGTGTTCAAGGTGACTTTCATATCTATCATTTTTTGAAAGTAACATCTTACGCAATGCAATTAAAAGTATTGCTTGTCATGTGAGTAGCAAATGTTTTAGTTGAACTCACGATCACTTGAGGCATGCAGAATAGTCAACTCAGAAGTCTGGTCAGTAGAGCTATAAAACTTTCAATATATCAATCACTAAAAACGATATCGAACAAACTTGTAACTTTATTTAAGAAGCTAACATGAGTAACAGTTATCAATAATAAATAATAATAGCTAATAATAATAATAATAATAATAATAACCATTTTAAAATTATTAAAAAATCCAAGGATAGATAGGCACAAACCAATGCGGCTGTGGCATTCCCAGCTGAACTGCCACTGAGAGTTTCTGAAGGAAGAGCTAGTACCACATAAGTTGCCAGAGACACATCTGCCTAATGCTCCCCCCCCCCCACCCCCCTGGACTTCTTGTCTTATGCAAAAGCAGCCACACAACATGCATATCTGGTGACATGACTCCTGTAAGAGTGTCTGGACAGGTGGCATCATTCTATACAAAAGGTTTTCCAGCACTCCATGGCACTAAAGTCATGCAATCCGGTCATTTACCATCGGATCTGGAAAGCCAGGAGGTTTCAATCTGGAGGGGACTTTAGCTGCTGACAGAGCGAGGTGGATGATATCATTGTCTGCCTACACTGAACTTGCAGCTCAGCCCATGAGTCCCAAGAGGAAACATTTGCATGAATATTTATACAGATAATCAACTGAATGTTGACAGGTTTATCAGAACACTTTAAAGATGCTTAATCTTGAGAGAGGGCAATATATGTCTGCAGTCTCACAGTTTCCCCCACCCCCCCCCCCCCTAAATTAACTGACGAGCTTAATACTGTCCCTCTTACGAAAATCAGTGAACTTTCCGATTGTTTTTTAAGTAACTGCAACTATAGCAACAGTCCACGCCTTCTGAAATTGGCCATGCTACCGTGTGCGCTCTAGATGGAGTTAGCTGGTGTCCCGTGAATATGAAAGAGACTGCGATAGCAACGCTAGGAGAAGGTTAGAAGTTGTTGTTTTTTTTTTTTTGGGGGGGGGGAGTTTGAAACTGCGTACATACTAGCTCTTGTGAGACTAGTGACTGTACGAGCATTAGTGTTACTTTGGCTCTTGCTTAATAGTAAAATTTGGTACCCTGAGCTTTCTTTATTATTTGATTAGGTGATGTAGCTAAGAGATTAGTAGTGTTTAGTTTTCTAGTTGCACTTACGTTTAATTATGTGTATCGTGTGTATGGTCTCATTTTATAGGACCACACACACACAACATGAAATGTTTCTTAAAAATAGTAATTTAGGACACTAAGTGGAACCTATCTAGTTTATCCCACTCAAGAGATATTGAAGTGTAGTAGAGCTTAAGGATGCTAAAGTAAACTTTAATATTTTGTTTTGCATTATTTCTAACAGAACCAGGTTTAAATGATCAGGTAGAATTTAGACTGTAATAGAAGCTTTGAAAAAATTAAGATCACAGAAATATCTGATGATTTACTCCATATAGCGACTGAATTATTGACTAGCCAGTTAAACATTAGTAATAAGAATAACTATTTTTATTTAGTTTTGCCAGATACCAAGATGGTCTTATTCTACCGTGTATCTGCTATAAGTATTAAGAAAAGAAGAAAAATGAAGGAAAAAACCACTTGCAAGCTGCTGTAAGTATGGAAGTGTATTGTAGTGTAGACTTCCGATTTTTTTTTAATTTTGTGATTGTGTATTACATAACTTTGAAATATTCTTTAGGAATAGTGTTTACAATTTTTTGATATAGATCACTTTTATTCTTCACAAGTTGTAGCCACTCACCTTCCTTTAGATGCATGTCTTCATTTGTGCAATGGACCACGTTTTATAGCTGGCCTGGTAGTGTACTAAATTATAGTGTGAATTGAAACCACATTTCTTGTTTCTCATCAACTATATTGGAAATTGAGATAATGTAGTTGACCTATAGGAAAAATATTGAAATGGTATATAACAAGTATGAGGTAGTAGGGGTGTGGTTAAAGCAGTGGTCTTGACCTGCATAATAAATTTTGAAGTGGCTGTATCACCCAGGAAGGTGCAGATGAGAAACAAGTTTGTTTGGCCTAAAAATAAACCAAGACTTCATTCCATAGGTCTGTTGTCAAGTTCACGTTTTATTATTATTTTTTTGGTACACTGATGTTTTTACACCTTCAATAGTTGTGCATTGTGTGTATGCATTGTGTGTTGTTACAGAGTTCTGTCTGAGCTGTATATGATGTATGTGGTTGTATGTGGTTAGATGTTGTGCTTGTACCTACCTGGAAAACCTGAGCAGCTGTAATTTATTTTGTGAAGTTGACACTGTAAACTTCATTTTCTCCACTACACAATTCAATTCTTGAAGTGAGATGTGTCAGGAGGTGTACCTAGGTATGTATGTGATTTATTTGAGGCTATTTTTACTCACAAGTATGATCAATGATCATGACCCACAAAGGTTTAAATTTCAGTCTGCTTTCATAATGCATTTAATTACAATGAATTGTGGTCTAAGGACATTGAGCTGTGTGTGTAATGTATATAATAGGGTATGTGGGTTGTGTTGGTTTGCAAATGATGGTGATTAAACCTCAGCGCTCATGCATGAGAGGGTTATAGTAGTCATCCTGTCTGTCTGTCGGTCTGTCTGTCGGTCGGTCTGTCACGCTCTGATTTTGGAGATTACTGACAATTAACTGTTGATTTAGGTATGAACTTACTCACAATGACGATTTAAATTTAAGACCTTTTATTATGCTTTTTTAAATTTCGGGCTGATTCTTGAGAAAATGCGAAGCTTCAACTCTGCATAGGTACCAGCTTTTGTGGCTAGCATCACATCATAAACACGTGAGCAAATAATTTCTTGCAGACATTGATGTAGTTTGCTTTATAGGGAAAGTTAACGGAGTTGAAAGAAGTGAAGTATCGCATTATAAATGTGTGAGTGTTTCTGGCCAGTTTAGCTTCTTTTCTTATGAAGACAGATGAATGAGCATGTTGGAAATGTTACCATGTTTAGCAGCGATAGAACTGGCAAACAGTACCAATGTCCACAATTTCTTCAGCACTGCTGTGGCCGTCTTTTTCTGCGTTTTTCAAACTCTGTTATTGTTGCGCGCCATTTAGAACAAAAACACCTGCCCAAATCCGGAATTTAAAAGGCGCGCCACGCAGAAATCGAGCAGTTGGTAATTCGGTGGTTACATGCACTCGATATAGTACGGTGGTGTTGTACAAAATAGTCGGTATTAACTACATTCCAGTATACAGCACAGCTTTACGTTATAGCCACGTTTACAGACAACAACGGCAGCTGTACCTCATAATTGTCTTGCCATGATGCTCCGGCATTAATTTTGTGACCTGTGCTAACGTTTGGTGAGAAACCGGTAATACCGTGTGACTACAATTGAAATATTGTCTCTACGATATAGGGCTTTTGTCAAAGAGCAATGATAATATCGGTATATCTCCCAGCTGTACTACCATGTGCTATTGGGCAGATGGACCAGATTTTGGGAAATAGAGTTTATCATTATTTCTGAGGATGTAGCATAGGGTATGTGTGTGCACACACTCATGCTAGAGACTACTTGTGAGCCCTATAAGTAAGACGTAAGCCTCAATTGGGAAGGTATGTGGTCCCTTTGTTTTAGTTTCGTGTAGTTATGTTTGAGGTGATTGGAAGATTTTATGATCATGACCAGTGCATAACTAATTACGTCACATCTGTGTGACCTTTGAGTGGCTATTATGTAGAGTGAGAGGAATAACAGGAGACACATTGTGTTTATATGGCCTTAAAATGAAAAAAACAAAAAACAAAACAGGTTGCTGGTTTTATTATATACGTAAGTCATTATAGATATGGTACAGGTGAAGGCTTGACTTGGTTATTACATATGGCACCATATGTATCAGTTGCATGGTATTATACTGTTCAGGATTGACTGTTGTCACATGGTAAAGGCACATGTATCAGTTCAGTGGTGTTAATGTTGTGAGTGTTCTATTGAAAATCTTGTGTTAGACTTCCTAAGCCTCGTGTAGAGAGATTTGAGGCAGTGGTTTATGCTTTTATCACTTCCATTCATCTGTAATGTCCACCAGTGTTAATTTACTAATTTCTTGTCTGCTCACAAGCCTCAAGCATATGTGATGATAACCATTAGGCGTACCTGAGGTTCTGGTTGGCTTTGTGTTCCTGCATATTTAGCTACTCCTTATGAAGATAACATTTACATCTACCAGTTTCATAGCTGGAGCAGTATTGATACTTGACTAGGAATGGCCAAATGAATTATTATTCGTGTGGCCTGAGAAATGATTTTGTAGACTAGCTAGTGCATAGTAGTGCTGAGGGTTCATGAGTAGGTGCTTCAGTTATATATAGCTAGGGGTTTTTTTGTTGTTTTTTTTGTTTTTTGTTTGTTTTGTTTTTTGTTTTGTTTTTTAATTTTTGCTAAGCTCACCAATAGTTATTGAATATTTACTATTTGTGATGTAGGAGTTTAATTCAGTATGGATAATAAGCAACGAATTTCACGTCTCATTCTGTTGTCATGAGCTCCTCCAACTGGGTAAGAAGCTACTTACTGGCTTTATGGATGTGTATTTGTTGGCCAGATCTCTACATGAGTCATCAGTATATTTACCAAATTCTAATGACCAGTTTAGTTAAGCTGCAAGATTTAACTTAATCTTACTGGCAATGTCATTCACCTACTAATTGTCATATCATAGTCCTGGTGATTATTTTTTACCTGCTAATTTTATTATTATGGATTCAAGTGACCTGTTAAACTTAGAGGTCGGTTTTATATTTCAATGCTATTCTCCGTACGCGAAATCTGTGGCCTCATATACCACATTCTGAACTCCTTTCGGAGGTCCGGGTATAAATGGAAGAATCCCTGGCATGCCCTTTGACCTCTAGCTCCTATTCAAATTAAAATATAGTAGCTGCGCAAAGAGAACCCTCCATTATACGTAGTTCACTATCCTTTCAAGTCGATCCACACCATGTTTACAACAAGTGCCCTAACTAAAAAACAGCTATATGTAACTCATTTTTGCGAGTAATACTCAAGTCCATCTATAAATGCCTTGTGTATGTACCAAAGTATTTTTTGATTGAAGATGAACTCCAGGATAGTATCTTGGAGAACTCTGACAGCACACTGTATATCTTTTGCAGTTGAATTTAGCTGCGTCAATGGCAAACAGTACTTTTCATCTCTATTTAGAGCCCGACATTTGTTGGTTTTTCCCTTGTTTTATTATTTTTATTTTGTCTCTGTTAAGATGCTCATGACTTTGTCTCCAAGCTTTTGTGTGCGCTAAGTTGCTGTAATGCTACTAAAGGGGAGTCGGTGACAAAAACTGTCAGTGGCCATTTTCCACTTATCGCGAAATATGTCCCCGGCTACCGCCTTTTATACGACACCTTCATGTTTAAGAAACTAGTTAATAGTTTATTTAGCTTGAGCTAGTATATTGTGGATCGTTTATTTACCTTATTTAGGCCAAATCTTTTGTTATTCCTGCAGTTATTTTCATTTTGTTCTGAGTTTTTCTAGGCGTCTGAGTTTGATGGCCATTTTACCAACTATTATGAAGGTAATAAATTTTAATTTAAATTACAAGACAACTTATTATAAAGCTTCTAGGGATGTCTCATCAGCAGAGTCAGGCTCTGCTACTCCACTGTTTGAAGACGAAGATGACCTCTATGATCCTCTGGATTCTTTGGACTGCTCTGTACCAGACATCGAGCCTTCATCATTTCATCCTGACCACTCATCTGTTTTCTTGTCACCACCTTATTCCGACACCACTTTTCTTTCCCCTTCCGATACTGTGTCCCGTTGCCTGCCGACGGAGCAGCATCACCTGTGTAAGGAAAGGAAGAGGTCAAGAAAGCCATCACCAGCAGGGACGAAACGACTTACCTCAACTGAGCAGTTAGACCAGTTTTTAGCCCGGGGCTGTGGTTGTGCCACCAAGTGCTCTGTTCAGTTTGACAGAGACTTCTATTTGTCTAAGCGGGATGAGGCCAGTGCGCTGACGAGGGAGCAGCTGGACCTGGTAGTCCTTGGCCAAATTCAAGCGTTTCTGTCTGTGGATGAAGTAATCGGTCCCAGCCACAAACACACACCTACACAGCGTAGAACAACTAGAGTCAACACCTTCTATCATCTGGGAGAGAAGATCTGCAGGGGGTCTTTTCTTACTCTGCATGGAATAGGTAAAATAATAATACTAATAATAACTAAATAAAACGAAAATGAATAAATTAATTTAATAAAAATTTAAAAATGAGAGAAAATACCAACAACAGCACCAATAAACTTTTAAATATAAATAAGATAGAATTATATACAACTTCATTTTTAACAATAATTAACCTTTGTATGTCACCTCATTCAGACACTGACACCACACATTCAGTCACCAACTCCTTCACCATCACCAGTTTTGTCACGCCCTTCTAAAAGAATTAGAAGTACAGACATCAATTATTAATTATTATTTTTTTATTTTTAGTCATCTCTTTTAAATTATGTATCATCTATACAAGTAATAAACATCTTTACTTTGTTCTTATGTCCAGTGTTATCAAAATCTATCTATTTACATTGAATACGCAATATAATTATCCCAACTCAGCTAAAACCACTAAAAAAATACTCTTGTGGACAATAGTAAAAACAGACATTACCAAGATAAATAAAACTATTACGTGCTGACACGAATAAGAATGACTCTAGTACATGTGGGCACTAATAAGAATGACTCTAGTACATGCGGGCATGGGCACTAAAAGGAATGATTCTAGTACGTGTACACACTAATAAAAACCCACAAGCCCACCTCAGAACCACTCAGATAGCCTCGAAAGACACATTTTTGCGACAGGAATTGAAACTGGAAGTGACATCATGTGACACGCCCACCAGTGAAGAAATAATTTGGCCTCAAGGACTTGGCCCATACCTCCAAAGATCACCTGATTAGTAAATTATTTCATCGGGTATCGTATTTTCCTTACAACAACAGCTACTATAATCAAACTGACACTTGCAAACACTAACTTAATCGAACATACTACAACTGACAGACACTAGAATGTGCTTGCTGACACTAATACGAATAAATCTAGTACGTGATAACACTAATAAGGATGACTCTAGTACTTGATAACACTAATAAGAATGACTCTAGTATGGTGTAATCACTATGTGCATGCATGGTGTTAGTACTATGTGCGTGCACAGTGTTTGGTGTTAGCACTATGTGCGTGCACAGTGTTAATACTATGTGTGTGCACAGTAATAGCACTATGTGCGTGCAGTGTTAGTACTATGTGTGCGTGCAGTGTTAGTACTATGTGCGTGCACAGGAATAGTACTACGTGCATGCACAGTGCTAGCACTATGTGTGTGCATAGTATTACGTGTGTGCAGAGTGTTAACACTGTGCGTGCACAGTAATAGTACTACGTGCATGCACAGTGTTAGTACTATGTGTGTGCACAGTAATAGTACTATGTGCATGCACAGTGTTAGTACTATGTGTGTTATGTGTGTGCACAGACGTGCATGCACAGTGCTAGGACTATGTGCGTGCACAATATTAGCACTATGTGCATGCACAGTGTTAGTACTATGTGTGTTATGTGTGTGCACAGACGTGCATGCACAGTGCTAGTACTATGTGCGTGCACAATATTAGCACTATGTGCGTGCACAGTGTTAGCGCTATGTGCGTGCACAGTCAAGCTCTCCAAAGACACCCAAGCAGATTCTCCTGCAGCTGTGAGCCATGATATATCTATTCTAAACTAGTGACTCCAGGCTTCATTAATACACCACCTCTTCATCGTCTAGGACCCTCCTGTACATTCCAGAAGTATTTTACTATTCCGCGCCGCCGGGCACACTCGCACAGTAACTTTCCTTCAGTGTTTGCTATCACCATCCAGAATTTTGTCCACAATAAATTGCGCGCTCAGAGTGGGGGCGGGGTTGAAGAATAAAATGAATACGAATCAATAATTAGCTTCGGTATCTAAAAATTGAAATTCAGACGTATTGGATGGCCAGAATGAACTCATATTTGTACACAGGTTCACACCACATTAAAAAAAACACCATTACACTGAGTTTTTTTGTTTAGTTTTTTATAGGATACAAAAAAAAATATAAAAATATTTATAAAAATGGAAAATAAATACTAATATAAAAAATATGGCATTGTAATGTTGTGGGGAAGCCTATACTATACCGCTGGGGGAAATTTTTTTGAGTCGTAACTGCAACGGTCGCCCCTGAATTTTGCTGAATAGCTGTAAGGTTTGTACCGTTGTTTCTCAGTTCCTGGTTGGTCTTTTTTCTTGAAACTTGGTTTATAAGAGCGGTCTGTTGGTGTCTGTTTCAGCGGCAACAACAAAGAAAGCGTACATTGAACATAAAACGAGAAATAAATACATAGCATAACTCCTCCATCTGCGATTTAGTGCTGCAGTTTCAAGTGGTACTGCACCCTGAATTGAGGGCAAAAGCCTCCTCCTCTTCTCTCCCCTTGCCTCCTGAAATAAATCGTGTCAACTGCCTGCTTGGAAACAGATAGGGTGTTAGGCACATATGTAATACATTGAATGTGCATATTTGAAGTTACAGAGGCTTAACTAGGTTATTAAAAGGGACATGAGTTGTTAAAGGGGACATTACTTGTTATAGTTAAATAGTTGACGAGGAGGTAAGGTGGCTTTTCTAAATGTAGGGAGCTAGATGTTCAGCTCCCCAATAACTATGCAGGGTTTCATACAGGAGTTTTTCTGGAGGTGGGGGGGGGGGGTTTAGAAGCGGGGCCCACACGTTTGATTGACCACACCCGATTTTTCTGAAATCACACCCATGTAATTAAAAATCGTCTCAGGTCTAGAAATAGTGACACCAATCTTGGAAAACTAATGCGTATTGCAATTGAAGGACCTCAATTAACTGAAGTGAACTTTCACCAAATATTAGATATATACAAACAACAAACTCACAGAATACCATTATAAATTATAACCACAGAATATCATTAAGTAGTAAATATTATTAATTTATTTTATGAAATTCTGGGGGGGGGGGGAGGGGGAATCCCAGGGCGCCCCTACCTCTGTATGAAACCCTGCTATGTCATTGTAATTTGTAATTATGGATGTATACAGATAGTGATTGGGGGGAAAGGGAGAGATGGCATTGGGATCCACCCCCCAATAGCTTGAGTTTAACCCTTTCTATTAAATAGCAGAATTATGCTAGATTTTATTCATCCTGACATGATGAATTTGACTATAATATACGTATAATGTGACAAAGTAAGTAAAAAATTTAGTCACACATGCAAAAATTGTTACGTCAAAAGTCCCGCCCCCCTCAGAAATTTTTTGTATACATACCTAGTAAATACTCAATTCTTGTTTTACTTTTTTTTTAAATTTTTATTTTATTTTTTTTAGGTTAAGTTTCCAGATTTTTCATTGTGAATACTGGGGACATTGAAGTTTCTAATACAGACAAGATAAATAGATCTGATGTTCTCTCAAGGTAAATAAATGTAATTGTGCCATTAAAAATAAGTAATAGTGATGTTCACTTATTCTTTGGTGTATTTAAAACTAGGACAATATCCTTACATGATTGTGTCTTTAGTTGGTTTGTGCCCTAGAGATAAATTCTGATTTATTTCCATGTTGGGAAAACATACTATTGTACATTTTCTCCCCTTAATGCTACTATATTGTGGACCTTTTCCGTATTGAACTGACATTGTGGACATTTTTCCATATTGAACTAATTTATTGTGGACACTTTTCCATACTGAACTATGGACACTTTCCGTATTGACTAACATATTGTGGACCCTTTTCCATATTGAACTTATGTATTGTGGACCTTTTTCCGTACTGAACTAATGTATTGTGGACCCTTTCCTGTATTGAACTAATATATTGTAGACCTTTTTCCATATATATTGTGGACCTTTTTCCGTATTGAACTAATGTGTTGTGGACACTTTTCGGTATTGAACTTATGTATTGTGGACACTTTTCCATACTGAACTATGGACACTTTCCATATTGACTAAAGTATTGTGGACCACAATCCATATTGAACTGATATATTGTGGACTATTTCCAACTAACATATTGTGGACCCTTTTCCATATTGAACTAATGTATTGTGGACACTTTTCCATACTGAACTATGGACACTTTCCGTATTGACTAAAGTATTGTGGACCACAATCTATATTGAACTGATATATTGTGGACCATTTCCAACTAACATATTGTGGACCCTTTTCCATATTGAACTAATGTATTGTGGACCTTTTTCCGTACTGAACTAATGTATTGTGGACCCTTTCCTGTATTGAACTTATATATTGTGGACCCTTTTCCATATTGAACTTATATATTGTGGACCATTTTCCATACTGAACTAATGTATTGTGGACCCTTTTCTGTATTGAAGTAATGTATTGTGGACCCTATTCCATATTGAACTTATATATGTGACAGTCTATGGGAAAAGGGGGCACTTCACTCAAACAAAAAAAATTGAGTTTTTTATGCTAATAAAAAGCTACAATTTATCACAATTTAGTGCTAAAATACTGGAGGGTAAAACCTTCCCCGTGTAGAGAAACTGGCAGTTGAACTGGGCTGTATTCAGCAAAGCAATTGAACTAGAAATCGAGAAAACATAAATTGAATTTTCACTTCCTGTATAATTAATGTTTCCGTATACTTAACGGCGTACTCCGCATACGCAATTAAATCGTACAGCCGCTTTTTAACGGCGACTAACGAAGTTTGCGTAGAGTTCTTTTTAGCTTTCAGAGCGTCTCACAGCCTGTCTTGTCGGAATCCTTGGCTACTCTACTCCATGTAGTGGTAAACTTTCAACCAGAGGTAAGCTGTAGATTGCATGCACTATTCTCAAAGCTATGCAGTTTTTTTAGCTGCTTGTTTGAAACTCCGCCCATTCCCCGTTTATTGTACTTCGAGAACGAGAGAGAATAAAAAGTAGCTTGTCTTTCCACGGCACGCTTGGGGTCTTTTAAGTTGTTTCGGCATTTGAAATTTGGCATAGACTTAGAGTAAGGGTCACTAAGACTAATTCTGCAAAAAACAAAAATAGGAGAAAGAAAGAATTTTTCCTATGACTTACTTTTGGAGCCTATATCTCGATTTCAATTTTTAAGTGAAGTGCCCCCTTTTCCCATAGACTGTCACATATTGTGGACCTTATTGTGGACCTTTTTCCATGTTGAATGGATAGATTGTAGACTGCAATCATATTGAACTTTTATATTGTGGACTTTTTTCCGTACTGAGCGAATGTATTGTGGACCCTTTTCTATATTGAACTAATATATTGTGGACCCTTTTCCGTATTGAACTTATATATTGTGGACTTTTTTCCATACTGAACTAATGTATTGTGGACCCTTTATTCATATTGAATGGGTATATTGTGCTCTTTTTTCCGTACTGAACTAATGTATTGTGGACCCTTTTCCATATTGAACTTATATATTGTTGACCCTTTTCCATATTGAACTTATGTATTGTGGACCTCTATCCATTTTGAACTTGTGTATTGTGGACCTTATTCCATATTGAATGGATATATTGTAGACTTTTTCCGTACTGAACTAATATATTGTGGACACTTTTCCGTACTGAACTAATGTAATGTGGACCCTTTTCTGTATTGAAGTAATGTATTGTGGACCCTTTTCCCGTACTGAACTAATGTATTGTGGACCCTTTTCTGTATTGAAGTAATGTGTTGTGGACCCTTTTCCATATTGAACTAATATATTGTGGACCTTTATCCATATTGAACTAACGTGTTGTGGACACTTTTCCGTATTGAACTTATGTATTGTGGACACTTTTCCATACTGAACTATGGACACTTTCCGTATTGACTAAAGTATTGTGGACCACAATCCATATTGAACTGATATATTGTGGACCATTTCCAACTAACATATTGTGGACCCTTTTCCATATTGAACTTATGTATTGTGGACTTTTTTCCGTACTGAACTAATGTATTGTGGACCCTTTCCTGTATTGAACTAATATATTGTGGACCTTTTTCCATATTGAACTTATATATTGTGGACCCTTTTCCATATTGAACTTATATATTGTGGACGATTTTCCGTACTGAACTAATGTATTGTGGACCCTTTTCTGTATTGAAGTAATGTATTGTGGACCTTTTTCCATATTGAACTTATATATTGTGGACATGTTGAATGGATAGATTGTAGACCACAATCCATATTGAACTTTTATATTGTGGACCTTTTTCTGTACTGAACGAATGTATTGTGGACCCTTTTCCATATTGAACTAATATATTGTGGACCCTTTTCCGTATTGAACTTATATATTGCGGACCTTTTTCCGTACTGAACTAATGTATTTTAGACCCTTTTCCATATTGAACTAATATATTGTGGACCCTTTTCTGTATATATTGTGGACCTTTTTCCGTACTGAACTAATGTATTGTGGACCCTTTTCCGTATTGAACTAATGTATTGTGGACACTTTTCTGTGTTGAAGTAACATACTGTGGACCCCTTTCTGTATTGAATTAATGTATTGTGGACCCTTTATTCATATTGAATGGGTATATTGTTGACCGGAATCCATATTGAACTAATATGTTGTGGACACTTTACCGTACTGAACTAATGTATTGTGGATCCTTTTCCATATTGAACTAATATATTGTGGACACTTTTCTGTACTGAACTAATATATTTTGGACCCTTTTCCGTATTGAACTAATGTATTGTGGACCCTTTATTTGAATGGGTATATTGTGGTCCATATTGAACTAATATATTGTGGACCTTTTACCATATTGAACTAATGCATTGTGGACACTTTTTCATTTTGAAGTAATATATTGTGGACCCTTTTCCATATTGAACTTATATTTTGTGAACTTTTTTCCATATTGAAATAATGTATTGTGGACACTTTTTTGTATTGAACTAATGTATTGTGGATCATTTTCCGTATTGAACAGATATATTGTGGACCTCTATAAGTAATATATTGTGGACCCTTTTCCGTATCGAACTAATGTATTGTGGACACTTCTGTATTGAACTAATGTATTGTGGACCCTTTACCACATTGAAGTAATATATTGTGAACCGTTTCCATATTGAACTAATGTATAGTGGACCCTTTATCCATAATAAAGTATATTGTGGACACTTTTCTGTATATATTGTGGACCGCAATCCATTTAAAACTAATATATTATGGAGCCTTTTCCTTATTGAACTTATAATTTTGTTGACCCTTTTCCATATTGAACTTATGTATTGTGGACATTTTTCCATATTAAACTTATGTATTGTGGACCCATTTCCATATTAAACTAATATTTATTGTGGACACCTTTTCCATATTAAACTAATATATTGTGGACACTTTTCCATATTAAACTAATATATTGTGGACCCTTTTCCATATCGAACTTATATATTGTGGACTTTTTTTTATATTGAACTAATGTGTTGTGGACACTTTTTTGTATTGAACTAATGTATTGTGGACCGTTTTCCGTATTAAACTAATGTATTGTGGACCCTTTATTCATATTGAATGGGTATATTGTGGACCGCAATCCATATTTTTTATGTATTGAACTAATTATATTGTGGATACTTTTCCGTATTGAACTGACATGTGGACACTTCTCTGTATTGAACTAATATATTGTGAACCCTTTTCCGTATTGAAGTAATATATTGTGGAGCCTTTTCCTTATTGTACTAATATGTTGTGGACCCTTTTCCATATTGAACTTATATATTGTGGACTCTTTTCCATGTTGAACTAATGTATCGTGGACCTTATTCCATATTGAATTGATATATTGTAGACCGCAATCTATATTGAACTAATAAATTGTGGACCTTTTACCGTATTGAACTTATTTATTGTGGACCATTTTCCGTACTGAAGTAATGTATTGTGGACCCTTTTCTGTATTGAAGTAATGTATTGTGGACCCTTTTCCATATTGAACTAATATATTGTGGACCCTTTTCCATATTATTGAACTTATGTATTGTGGACCTTTTTCCAAATTGAACTTATATATTGTGGACCCTTTTCCATATTGAACTAATATATTGTGGACCCTTGAACTTATGTATTGTGGACCTTTTTCCAAATTGAACTTATATATTGTGGACCCTTTTCCATATTGAACTTATATATTGTGGACCATTTTTCGTACTGAACTTATATATTGTGGACCCTTTTCCATATTGAACTTATATATTGTGGACCCTTTTTCATATTCAACTAATATATTGTGGACCTTTTTCCATATTGAACTTATATATTGTGGACCCTTTTCCATATGGAACTTATATATTGTGGACCATTTTTCGTACTGAACTAATGTATTGTGGACCCTTTCCTGCATTGAAGTATTGTGTTGTGGACCCTTTTCCATATTGAACTAATATATTGTGGAGCCTTTTCCTTATTGAACTAACATGTTGTCCACCCTTTTCCATATTGAACTTATATATTGTGGACCCTTTTCCATATTGAACTTATGTATTGTGGATTTCTATCCATATTGAATTAATGTATTGTGGACCCTTTATTCATATTGAATGGGTATATTGTGGACCGCAATCCATATTGAACTAATCTATTGTGGACACTTTACCGTACTGAACTAATGTATTGTGGATCCTTTTCCATATTGAACTTATATACTGTGGACCTTTTTCCATATTGAACTAATGCATTGTGGACACTTCCATATTGAAGTAATATATTGTGGACCCTTTTCCATATTGAACTAATATTTATTGTGCACACCTTTTTCATAAACTAATATATTGTGGACCTTTTTCCATATTAAACTAATATATTGTGGACACTTTACCGTACTGAACTAATGTATTGTGGATACTTTTCCGTATTGAAGTAATATATTGTGGACCCTTTTCTATATTGAACGGATATATTGAGGACCGCAATCAATATTGAACTAATATATTGTGGAGCCTTTTCCTTATTGAACTAATGTGTTGTGGACCCTTTTCCATATTTAACTTATGTATTGAACTAATTGTATTGTGGATACTTTTCCGTATTGAACATACATTGTGGACACTTCTCTGTATTGAACTAATATATTGTGGACCCTTTTCCGTATTGAAGTAATATATTGTGGACCCTTTTCCATAGTGAACGGATATATTGTGGACCTCTATCCAAATTAAAGTAATATATTATGTACCCTTTTTCTTGTTGAACTAATATATTGTGGACCTTTATTCAGAGCGGTAAACAATTCAATATTAGGATGCTACGGTAATGATCGCTTAGCCAGAGGATTCTGTTTAGTGAAGTTTGGGTTGGGGTCGAACAAAGAGCTAACGCAAAATAATAGGAGAAAGTCAAAGTATACAAAATGACATACGTACGTCCAAACATATATATAAATAAACAAACATCCCCGATTTTCAATTGTGTTCCCTCTGTAAGTGTCTCGCTCGCTCGCCGACTAAATATTTGTGTAGTATAATTATTCGTCTTAATTTTAAGTTAGGTTTTATCTGTGTAGTCTAATGCAATTTCATTTTGTGTGTGTTTATGTGTTCAGAATTTTGAAGGGGACGTTGTGGATGTTGTGAATACTATCTGAAAGATTTATATCGGGAATAGGATGCAAGCGTCAAGTATGAAGTTCTGTTTTCACCGGAGAACTCTCCATGCAGTGATAACAATGATCAAGCAATATTCACACAGAATCTTTATTTTATTGGACGAAGTGATTTCTTTTTTCAAATGTTTCAAAATTTTTATGGTGCAAGATCACTTTTTTGTGTGGTCATTATACTTTTGTTTTACGTATGATAAATATTTGAAATAATAGGAAATATGAAAGATATACGCAGGCTATCTACTATTGTTATAACCAGTGTAGTATACTTTTGATATACTTAAGTTATACATATGCGTAGTATACTTTTGATATACTTAAGTTATACATATGGTATACTTATGGTTTACATATGGTTTACACCAGTAGTATACTTTTGTTATATCAATGTTATACACACCTGTGTAAACCGGTACCTATACACAGGAGAAACACTGGTGTATACTAGATGAGTGACCCTGGTGTTTCTCATATGTATAACAAAGTTATCCTTATGTTATACACCGGTGTATACTG
>WLWD01001302.1_pt1 | contig 156088 bp, 65 predicted proteins | sample 6712731 | NCBI WGS metagenome assembly WLWD01 (sample SAMN12718690, study PRJNA576275) | sponge metagenome | isolation source: marine sponge | host: Mycale hentscheli | place: New Zealand: South Island, Marlborough, Capsize Point | collected 2014-11-01
GAGTTCCAATTTTTCCAGAAATCTCCAACTTGAATTTTTCCATATGAATCTCTATGCTACTAATCAAATCTTTAGAATGATCTTTCTGAGGAAATTATACATAATGTAGGTAAATTATATGACAACATATATTTTATTAGCATAAATGCAATCATATTACTTTATATTAGATATTTCTAGGAAATTCAAATTTGAGTAATGAAATGAAGGATTTCAGTTCATTTTTTCCCTCCTATTTTTCCACTGTTTAATGATTAATATGTCTGATCATATATTATATTCTTTTCCCTTTTTTTTAAGGAACAAAGAGAAATTAATGTGAAGGTGCAAACCCTCAGTACTAGTAAACATTACCTAGCTATTACAGTATTTATAATCTCAGACCAAAGAAAAAGCAATCTATTAGCTATTTTAATTAGGCATCAAGATAGCTCAAGCAATGAAAATGATACAAGGAAATGCTGTCTTCATCAGAGAAGAAGCAAAACAGGCCAGAAACACTCACAGGTATACATTTTCACCATGAAACTTCACTTCTTTCAACTCTATTAATTCCATGAACTTAAATCAAACTACACCATGGGCTGCATGAGATTATTTGGTCACATGATTATGACGTGACGCTAGGAAGCTACACTTTTTCTCAATAATTAGCCCAAAAGTAGTCTGTACAATGAAAGATCCTAAATTTTCAAGGATAACTGCTATAAACCTCTGAGGGTTTACATAAGAGGCTATAGTTACTCAAATAACGTACTAAGATGGATAGATAATGTTACAAATTTTCAATAATGCTATTTTTTTATAAAAATAACAGCATTATCCAATAATATGTACAATAATGGTTTTTTTTCAATAAAAAATAACAGACCTAAGTTATTTAATAATATTGTTACACTACTCCTATCAAGTAATTCCAACAGATTTTTTCCTAGATGCAACTCATTATTAACACTATTATGTAGCGTAACATTACACCAAAGAGATGTGGCTTTGCTAGAGTAACTACAAAATCAATTAGCCTGCCATCATCAATGGATCTCAATGGAGGTTGTGTCCCAGCATTGAAAACACTATAAAACTGTTGTATTGAAAAATTATCCATAATTATTTTAAATTTGTTCATCAGAAAAAATCTAGTCAAATTTTGCCACATAATCTTATATACCTTGAATAAAATCCCAAGTGTCACATCAAAATCAAGTGAGAAAATAATTTACAGTTGCACATATTCATTTAGCTATTGCTGCGAAGTTTACTGAGTACCAAATATGTTACTGTGCTTGCACTCTATTGCAGACATCTACTATTTGAAACTGGAAGTGCACATATCTAGTTTATTCACTGCACAATTTATTGAACAATTCATTAACAACTAATTAGGAAATGTCAGAGAAAAGTTTTAAGTCTGATTAATAATTTTTAATACTTAGCTAGAGAACAGCAATCCACCTATGAATCTCTAGTGTGTATTGTATCAAGTAATTTATAATACTGTTACTTTAACACAAAATTGTGGTTGTAATTTTGTCATGAACATTTTATTCTAATTTTCAAAGTAAACCATACCTTTAAATCTTCCTGACATGCACTCATGAACTTCAACTTTAGAGATGAAGAACTTCCCTTTTTTTTGCTTTCTTCTTTGTGCCATCTGGCTTCATCATATATATCATTAAGATGCACCACAATTTCTTTATATGGCTTAAGTTTCTCAAGTTGTACTATAAATAAATCATTATCAATAGTTAGATATTCATTTAGTTGCCATTAAAGCATAGCTTAGTCAATAATATTACTGCATGTATGACGCACATTAGCAATAATAATTGTGACGGTACTAAAAGTTGTAGAGGACTCTGAACCTTAAATAAAAACACCGCTAAAGGTAAACCAATCAGGCTAAGTAGTGTAATGTATATTTTGTAGATACCAAGTTTTAAGTGAAATGGTGCAATTCAGAGTACTAAATACCCTTCATCATTTTAGTCTAACTCCAACTAAATCAAAGAAAATACATTTTTAACTTTGTATAGAATTTCAAACATATACACAAAATATACTCATGAATTACACTAATTAGTTACTGCTCTTGTGTAGGGACTTGTGTTTACTATGTAACTTGTGCTTCATTTTCTTCAGTTACACGCATTATCAGCTGGAATAACTAGTGTTGTGGTTTTCCGGAAATATCTCAAAAGTGAAACAGTCAATCTTCCAAAAATCATAACTTGCTCTCACTATATTTTTTACAGAAATGTTTGTATATCATCTGAAAGTTCTTTTTCTACTCTTGAAAGTGAACTACCAACTTTAAAAAATATATTTATTTAGAAAAATCTGGTAGTACTTTGACGGTGACGCCTTAGAATTCTGGTGAGTGTGGTTTTCAGCCAATATTTTTAGCTCATTTTGAAAAGCTTCAGTTGAGTAATATTTTAAGCGGAAAAAAATATGCATGCATAGTAAAGTTATGACAAAAAATATAAAACCACAATTTTATTACTATTTACTATACGCCTACTACTGAAATGCTGCACTTAGGACTATAGATCATAATATATCTTAGTAATCAAACCTCACACACTACGTATCTATGTTACTCTTGTTTTCCCATCCACTTTGTAGTGTCTGTTTAACGACATAGCATACAACCATGTTTTATTAGATAACTTTTGTTTACCTGATACTATTTCAAACACAGTCTTATCTTCATTCATCAAATACTCTCGAATCATATCAAGATGAATTAAAGCATCACATTTCATTTTATTACTCCAGATAGAAGAAGAATTAGCTGCCATATCAAGTAATCTGTTAAAATCAAACATTTTTGTGTTAAATCTACTGTCAATAAGTTCATATTACACTGTTCAGTACAATGCAAGTAATGGCTTAGATAGGTAGGTAAGGTGGGTGGGTGAGTATGTGGGTGGGTGAGTATGTGGGTGGATTGGCAGGCATGTAAGTAGGCAGGTAGGTAAGTTAGTCAATGTGAACTTATTATCACTGTGCAGTTAACACTAGCACATTACTATGATGTGTAGGTAGGTAGGTGGGAGGGCATGTAGGTAGTCAAACAAGTAGAAATGTAGGATAGAATTTAAGTAGATAGGTAAGTAGGTGAGTAGGTAGGTAGTTAGTTAGGTATGTAGGCGTGCAAGCAAGCAAGTAGGTAAGTAGTTAGGTATGTAGTGGGTAGATAGATAGGTAGGTAGGTGGGTAGGTAGGTAGGTTGGTAGGTAGGTAGGTAGAAAATGGTTGGTAGATAAAATGATAGGTAAGTAGCACTATTGAAGCAAATTACCTTCTCTCTAGGCAGTCCATATTGCTGTGCTTTTCTAATTCTTTTGCTTTATCTTCAGTACTCATTTCTTTGATCTCCTTTTTGTCTTCACTATGTATCTTAACAACAGACAATAGTGATTGTGCTTCCTGCTCCACTTTTTCCACCAATTCATCATCCGCAGGGTATTTAGATAACAGACGTGAATAATATGCCCATTTACCACCAACTAAAATAATGCAATCGTCCGGGATGTCTTTGTCCTGACATTGAAAAACTTTACTGCTCAAAAAACTTCTAACATTTTGTATAATTTCATCCTTGGTTAAACTTTCTTCATCATAAGAATCCTGCATTGCAGAATCCATTTTATTTATAACAATAGTTAATCTTTTAAACTTCAATATATCTGTATAATATACTACAATTAATAGCATAATATTTATAAAACTTAAATTACCTTTATTTTGCTCATACATCATTTTCAAAATTTTTGATGATTCCAAATTTTTGTAGGTATCGATAGTTGTGATAAACACTAAGCCAGAACTCACAGCTCGTGCTATATTAACACTCTTGGAAATTTGTTCGGTACCAAATTCATTACAGCCAGGATTATCCTTCAACATGAAATTCATTCGATCATTCGTTCCAAGCTTTGAAGATTTTACCTTTAGACATGTTTCTAAAGAATAATCTTTAATCTATTGTCCAAGGAATATAACAATATGTGCAGAATATGGTAGGAAAAGCAGAACAATTTGTTTAATTGTAAGTTCAAATTCAACATGCAAATATTTAATATTTATACTGTTTTGGCTACAGAGTAATTTGAAGTAATAACGACTTAAATGACTCTTTTAATTAAGAATAGTTTTCATATATATATTATATACATTTATTTAATATCTTATCATACAGATGAAACCTTACTAAATTCCTTGAACTAATTCAGAAAAAAGCTCCCATAAAAGCACCTATAATCAAGTCAAAATTGGCTATTAGTGGTGGGCCCTTTCATATCCTAATAATCATTTTCATCAATTATGGTAAGCATACTAAACAATAAGATTAAAAAAAGGAAACTGGATATGATGTTTTGTACAGTTAAAAATCACCACACTCATATCAATAGCCTCTGGAAGCATTCAGCTATGAATCTTGAGTATTTTGAAAAAAATAATCACCAAGCCGATCATTGTTTTTACTGCCAGCAATTATATATATCTCCAGCTAAATAAAAAAGAATAGTCTGATTGCTGTATTTTTATCAGTTACTACATGTAATGACTGCTAGTAATTGTACATCTGCACATTATTTACAGTTATTGCTGAGTAAAATATCTGAGGATGCATATGAGAATAAACTAGTACTGTACATTTACTAAAATAAACTTGACAGGTCAAAATGTATTCTATTGAAAACAATGAGTTGAAAGAAAGAAAGCAGGTTTCCACTATTTGGAAAAAATTATATCATCACACACCAATTTGCTGACAAAACAAGGAAGTAAAGTGCTAATTATTATGTACGGACTAAGACAAACTAGTTCTATTCGCTGATTTTTTTTGTAATGATTAACAGTAATTTATACGGCTGCAACAAACTATACCAACTTTTTTTCTCTAGTACATTATCATTCAGCAATATTAGAAATCTTATCAAATTAATTGTGCATGATTTCATATGCAGTCTCTCTGGTAACTCACTGTATTTTTTTATTTATAAGTATACCTTATAACTCCTTTTCAATTGAACATCCTTAATACTACTATGAGCACTCACTAATAACTCACTGATCTCGTGTTTTTGTTATTAGCCCTAAGCCAATCCTTTATTTGTTTTGGAGTTGTTCCATATACTTCATCAGATTTCCAGCAACACAGTTTCTAAAAAAAATAATAATATAATTTTCATTTTCTAAGGTTAAGGATGGCTGTACTTGACAAAGCACAGGGCCCAAATGTTGGTAGAAAAAATAGGGCTTGAGAGCTACATGCTGAAATATCCAACCAAAGAGGCAGTTACTAAAAAAATATTGACCCAGGCTTACTGAGCAGTCTGATTAAATCGCTACATTAACGTGTAATAGAGTATTACAAATAATTTACCCAGATTTTTCTACATAGCCAAATTTTAGGGTAAAGAACTCAGACTTGCAAACTTTTCAAAATGTAGTTCAAGGACACTAAACCACACCCACAAACAAAATATACCCTCAAACACACCCAAAAAAAGGATTGGAGGAATTAATGATTACATTATCAGGGGGGTCGGAAGCAAATACAAAGTGGTGAGGCCAATATTAGAAAATTTAATTGATATTTAAAAATAATCACGGCCAATTATTAGCCAAGACAATTTAATTTATATTTTTTTTAAAGTTTTAAACATTGTTCAAGAAAATTTAATTTATGTTTACAAATAAAAAGTTTCAATCACATTTTTTAATATCAGTTGCCACAAATTTTCCCAAAAATCTGTTCTCTATGATCACTTCCATGAATAAATCGGTTAGCACTTTCAATCAAGCTTAGATCATCAGTAAGACCTCGATGAATATGCAAAGCCATGATGTGATTCAGCCTGTCTTGAGCCATTGTCAACGCAAATACGTTTTCACTCTTCGTAAAGCACTAAAGGACCTTTCACTGACAGCATTAGTTGCTGGTATTACAAGTAGGAGTTGAAACAATTGATACACTTCAGATAGAAGTTCTCACTGAACTAACAGAGGTTTGATTTGGAGTGAAATTAGCTCTCAGTATCTCCAGCTGAGTTCTTAATAATTCATAATTAAAATAAGTCGTATAGAAATTAGCCACACACTTTAACTCAGCTTCATAATCCAGTCCTTGAACTGCTTTTAGAATAAGATTTTGGACATTATGAAATACATTATAACCAGGCCGATTAAATCGATCAGTAATAGAAGTGGTGATGAGATCTAATGCTTCAAAGTAGATAGGTCTGTAGTAGTCCTCTGGTGTTTCAGGAAACACACTCTCTGCATCTCCTTCGAATCTTCGAGGAGCTTTACGACGACATGGTAAACCTGGTGGTGAAATACTAAAATGTTCAACCTCTTTACAAATCTTTTCCCAAAATAACTTAAACATGTCATCAGAACGTATAGATTTAAGAACTTTCAAAGTCATGGAGGCCACTTCCTGACCTTCTGAGGCTGATATGTCACTCTTTTGCAATGCTCTGCTCAAGTTATCACTGTGTTTAAGAATCAAATGCCCTAAACAAATTCCAAAATAATAATCAAAAGTCTTCATTTGAGATGCAACTCCATTTATACGAGCCTTCATTTCAGTGTCTTTCACTAATAAGTCAATAGCTTCTTCCCACAATTCTTGAAGAACTTCAAAATTGTCTAAGATACTCTTTAAGGAGTCTGCTACTGTCCATCGTGTTGGACAAAGAACTTTAACACCAGGTGTGTCAGGGGCCAACTCACTTTTCAGTTTCTCAAACAATGTATCTCTACGTGGGGACTTCTTTATAAGTTATGTGATTTCATGAGTTGTATCAAGTGAATCTTTCATAATTTTAGAATGTTTGATTGCATCTCCACATGCAAGGCTGAGTGAATGGCCATAGCAGTGTGTGTACAAAGCTTTAGGCTCTTCTTTTAATACTTTAGCAACTACTCCAGCATTTTTACCTGACATTGTAGCAGCACCATCATAACACTGCCCTCTTACTTTGGCAATAGAAAGATTTAAACGCCTAAGAATATCAAATATTACTGCAGAAATCGTATTAGCATCAATTGCATTCACCATGAACAAGCCAATGAAGTCTTCATGGACTTCAAAGTTAGCATCAACCCAACGAATACACAATACAACTTGCTCAAATTTGAAGCATCAGTTGTTTCATCAACCATCAAGGTAACAAAAGATGCTGAATGTATTGAACTGGCAATCTCTTGAAGGACTTGAAGTGCCATTACTTTAATCATTTCATTTTGCATATCACCAGATGTATACTTATCTGTTTTCTTTTTTATCCATTGAAATACCCTAGAGCCATCTTCCCCACGGAGTTTAAGCAATTAAATGTAATTGGAATTACTTTCATCCCCACCTCCTCGAAGAGGTAATGCTTGCCTTGCTAAGAACCGGACATTTGATAGTAATTTCAAAAAACACTGTCGACGCTCCAATCTATCTTTAGCAAGTTGAGATAACAGACTTTCTCCTATATCCTTGGTAGTTGCAGGGAGAGTAATGGTCTTCAGTACTGCATCCTTATATGGCATCTACTGGGACTCATGGTTTGGAAATTTAACACATGCATCCTTCCAATTAGTGTAGCCAGATGAAATATAGGTGCTTTCAAGATTACTTACTGAATTAAGCTTATTCTCAGAGTAGTCTTTCACACAAATGAATCAGAATGCTGCATCCATATCTTCACAATAATGAAGCCAAGGCCACCTTTGGAACCACTGGGGCAAAAACGATCTTTTTACGACATTTTTCTTCCCAAATTCTCTCCGTGGGAACTTGAATGGAGGAGAGGATGGCTGGTGCGGCTCTGTTCCAACTACTGGCACTTGCAGCTTTCTAGGCTTCATGGATGATTGAATGTAGCCATAACTTTAGTAGCTAGTTGACAGTATTTTAGCTCTGGCTACACTCACAATGGTGGTTAGTTCACAAGGTTCTTCAATATAATGTAATCACAACAAGAACAACAACTAAAAAATGACTGGTAGTTTTATAGGCATGCTCAAGGTGGGGTGGTGAAAGTAAAGTACACAGGAAAAAAGAAAAAAACATTGTATGCAGGTATACTTCCATAAGTTTATATAAATTGAAAGTGAATAAATTGAATAGAATACTAATTTGAGTTTGGTAAACAAAGTCAATGGTGTAGAAAATTAAGTAATCATAGTTCACCTTTGGACTCCAACATCGATGCCATTTTTACCTAAGCTAAAAAGCAATGTGATAATAAGCGCTCGCGCAAACAAAACCACGCCCACTTCGGCAATAAAGTGGTGAGGCCGAAACCTCACCAGCCTCAGCGGTTCCGACGGCCTTGATTATAGTTGAAATCAGAACAAAATCTGTTTTTAATTGAGTACATAAAATGGCCATTTCTTCTTCTAGATCACTTATACATAAGTGCTCTCACCTCCAATGATCAAGTTTTTATTCAGTTTCACTTTGTCTATGTCAACCAGATGAAGTTTATCACCAACTTTCTTCAGAGGGGAAATTGACAGCATAATATTTGTAAGACTTTACAATATCTGTATACAACTCTCTTATGTTCTGCACTTTTAAAAAGAACATTTTCAAATAATATGGTTTAACATGACTAAGAAAGAATGGGCTTTGTTATTATTGGATTCTCAAGTCTCTCAGTTACTGCTTTGGCACTTTGATCATAAGCGTGATAGTATGATAAATGACCATCAAACAAATCTGAATATCCTTGTATACACTGAAGCAGACTCAACCACCTAGTTTGGCAATGCTTCAAAAGAACTTTTGGTTTATTATTATAGAAGATATGTTACATATCATGAAACTGTTGATTATTTTGCTGCCATCTTGAAAGTAATAATATAAATGCCAATGAATGATTGGTCTATATTATGTACTGGCAATGTATCGTTCACTCACTATCTCCTTGTTTCAGGATTAGCTTCCGCTGGAACTTCCTTTTCTACTGTGAGTCCTCCTAATCTGTTGAAAAAATTCCTTCTAATATGGGTAGAGCTTCTGTGGTGAAGAATGACATTGTCTCCACAACTAGAAACTACTCAAACAGTAGGCTTCCAGGTTTATGCTGCATGTGTGCGCACTTACCCGTACTATTTCACTTAGCTACTTTGGTATTTCACTTAGTTTCCACTTAGTTATCATGCTATTTCAATTAGTTATACAGCTATTTCACTTACTCTGTGCTATTTCAATTGAACAGCGATTTTTCTTATAGAGTTGAATGGGCAACTTACACACCGTACTATTAAAAAAAATGAAATTTTAGAGAGTAATTCATTAAACACTATAGCTAACATTTTTGAATGGGTAACTTACACATCGTACTATTAAATGAAATGAAATTTTAGAGAGTAATTCATTAAACACTATAGCTAACTGTTAAACTTTGAACTGAGTTTATATGAAGTGGAAGCATTGTGAGTAAAGGGCAGGCGGGAAGAGCTCAATTGCAGAATGAATAACTCTTAGGTATGTAAAATTATTCCTGATGCCCAGTTGAGGGCATATATACATTGCAATAATACTAAATAAATGATATTAAATAATTGACTATTAAGGAAACGTATCACATTGTAGAATTCATTTATGATTGTTTTTTCAGTTCAGCCATTGCAAATTTTCGATCGTTCTGCTTTAATTAAATATATGACTTAGTCAAAATTCTTATCTAGTGTGTTGCATAGTTAAAAGAGATTAAAACATGCTATAATAGTATTTGTAAGTTTAATAAAGTAACTACAGATTGTTAGGACTGTTTATAAATCTTAAGTTATGTCAGAGTTGGAATCAAACACAGGCAGACTCATCTACTTTAAAAAGGTTCCCCAAAGAATCAAAACACTTCTTCTTACAGGATTACATGCACATTTTCATTTAATTATTCAGCTACTACATATAACATATTTTAACAATTCTGGAGACAATGTAATGCCTCTGATTGCCTAGCTTTACTGCCATTGGTTCTTCAAATCACACTTGTTAAGAAAATGACAATCCATCTTATGGAGGTAAAGGTGGCCTTACCTTAAAGAAAAAAGCTAACTAGTGCAGCAAGACATGCAATCAAGATGAGAAGTGCTGAGGGTGATCTAGCGACAGTTGCTTGAAAGCCACGTCATTGCTTTGTATATCTTTGCAATTGTAGCTCTGATTTCTGCAATGTATTACATGAAAAATCTTCTACATCCAACTCCACATTATGTAATGATATTTCAGATGATGAAAAATTGGCTGAGTTTGTGGTGACCATGCACTTACAATAGTAATATTATAGCCATGACACGAGGTCGTAAAGGAGGAATATGGGAACCTAAACATGAAAATTTTCCTATGGTTACTACTATGAGGTTCTTAATGACATTCAAGGCACACTGACAGATGAGTGGGCTGAGCCGGGTACCCTAACCTTAAGGCTTTCTCGTTTATACATTCATTCTTCAAAAGGCCTTTTGGCATAATATTATTGATCTCGCTCGCACTGACTACAGCAGTTCGGAAGGGCAGCCCGAGTTGTAAGTTCGGGCCTAGCTGTGTAGCCAATGAGGGGATCGAATATGGAGGACTTTGCTGCCCTTGTCGTCTGCCCGGTACAAGGCTCGCTGTCGGGATGGCGACCTTGTGGCAGTAACTTTCGTGGACGTTGGAGTACCGAGTTGAGGACTCGGTCTTAGCTTAGGTCCGAATAATCAGATAGCTAGGGTGGGTGGGTAACTACAACTTCACTGGTTTGATAACTTCAAAACTATAGGAACTATAACTGAAAACTAAAATGAAAGAATACAATACGTATAACAACTGTAGTCATGGGCATAAACCGCGACTGGCCGCGAGCGGTCAGCGAGGCTTTACAGAAATAAAGTGCATGCGTAGTATAGTTTCTTCGGAATGTTCGTTGAGGTTCTTCGGAATGTTCGTTGAGGTTGCGTTAGGCCCGCACAATTATATATAGAGCTAACAAGTAACTTGGCTTTTGCTACTCATAGCAATTAAGTAAGTAATAACTAAGTTGCTTATCGTAAATGAGAGTTAATAAAGATGTACAGAATGAATAAAGATGTACAGAATTCCTCCTTGATTTTCAGCACTTGGAATTAGTTTATAATAATTGTGATTCAAATGCAACATTATCCATGGAAATATAACATGAACTTCCTTCAAGTTTAGTATTTGCTGCTATTATAACATTTTTAGCCAACATTTTTATTTAGCTATGGCAAAATCTTTCCACCTACTTGCTACAAAACCAAAATGATTTGAAGCCCCAAAATTTACGTGTCTTGTTGTTCATAATATTGCCAATGTGCATACATTGTGACAAAGAAAATACGTTCATAGGGGTTAAGCTTCCATGACCTATAAATCGCTAACACTTTTCGTATATTCGTATATATCGTATTATTTTACACATTGTCAGTGCATAAAAATTACATAAATACTGCTTAAATTATTCCCAAAAAATTTTTAAACATAACTTTCTATTAGTCAAAATACAAAATACTGTAATTACACATTTTCAACAAAAATATACTCTATTCATTAATAGTTGGTTCTATTTTATTATGAGCTTAACATAATTAGAGGAAATACATGTTATAGGCTAAACTTAACAACATAGTATGGTGAGTTACATATTGCTTAGTGAATGCAATAATTAAACATTGAACTATTTTAATGACATTATTATTTCTTTCAGTAAACTCACTGCCTCAATAGTTAAATTTTCTGTGGTACTTGTTACTTCAGAAGACATAAATTGAATATACACAGGTATAGCCGTTTCTGTTTTTTTGGCAATTGGAAGGTATCTAAAAAAATATGACTTCTATGAGATATAGCTAAACTGATTTTATACTCGTGTGGAAGCTTCATCTTATTGTAAACATCATTAACTAATTGGTGTATTACTTAATTATGGTAAAATTGAAAAAATTAACAAGTGAGGCACAATGAGGGGTGTATGCACTAGTCACAAATCTGGTATGCATGCATCTATCTTGAGGTGATGTTATTTCTGTACTAAATTGGCACAAAATGGTCATTTTTGACATAATATTTGGGCTTTTAGATACAAAGCACATTTTTTGCTTCCTTGAATATCAAACTTTACAGATAGTTTTCATTTGGTTTTATGTTTGGTCAAATAGTATTCAAGCAAAGGTGAATGAGAATAATTATATTTGACCTTCAGTGCACTCCATGAAGCTGTCTGAAATTCAATAATATATTATCCACTAAAGTAACTACTTACAGTAATTAATACATTAGGTAATCATAGAAAGAAATAAGCCTGTCAATTGCTTAAAATGTAGGAGACAGCATCCCATAAAATGTGTGTATATTATGAAATAAGTAGTGAATATACTTGAGTTTAGTCAGCTCCTATGCGCTTGAACTGTAATTATGAGTGAGTTTCACATTAAACAAGATTAACATACTATAATAATACATACCTGTCTCCCATGATAGCATTTAATAAGGTACTCTTTCCAACATTACATTCACCATAAAAACTTATTATAACTTGACATTGGTCATGTTGGAATTTTGTTTCTTCATATTGAGCTTTGTCAACTATGTGCATTCCATATATTTCCACAAATATATCCAGTTTCCTTAATATGATCTAATTTTAATATAAAAAATATTTAAATTATTTTACTAAAAAATTATGTTTGTCAGTCAATAACAAATTGAATATAATTATGGTCACTTGATTTTTATGGAAACAATGCATAGAATGTTATATAGTTATGAAATTCATTCATAACTGCTTTGCATAATCTTCAGGTATAAATTTTACAATGATTGGCAGTATTTAGCAGTATAATAATTTATCAACTATTCAGATTTGATGTTGGTTATGCCTATTATAGTTAAAAAAAATACTCCAATTTTATTTTTATTCATAATTGCATTGTATGATTCCTGTTTGGTGGAATTCACTCTCGTTTAAAGGGCTTGCACTAACAAATTTGTTCTAATACTAATTTAAACATGTCATTTCCATAACTAGAGTATTATACTAAGTTTTTGTAAACAGAGTAGTGGCGGAAAATTAAGTAAACATAAACAACTTTGGCACTAATATTTGGTGAGTGGGATACTGTAAGGTATAACTCAGGTGTAACCAAATTTAGATTAAGACAGCTATACACATGAAATTGACAACACACTATTGGAACATTTCGACTGCATCAACCGCTTTAACTTCAATCATGTAAACATAAATTTAGGTGCTATAACTTAAATCTCTAAATTTAGATTTTTGAACAAGCTGTGAATGTCTTTCAGTAACTGACAAAAATCTTTATTTTATCATACACAATAGACAAGTGTAATTCCAATTAGACAACTTGAATATGTATTGAAATATTTAAATATTATTTTATTATCTTTGATGTTCATTCTTATGCATAGGGCTGATACAACTACTTCAAATGGCCCCATTGTATATAACAAAAATAAGTCCTATTATAGGTAGCAACAACACATACACATTATGATAGTACTCGAGTCCCAATATCTTCCAAGGTAAACAAAATTAGCATCTGACATTACTTTTGTTTAAAATACCTTTATTATAGTAGAAAATGGCTGGCTCTTGTCCTTTTTTAGATCACTCAAATTTATTTTGTCTAGGAGGAATAAAACAAATATTAGGTCTTAAACTAAATTTACTGCAATGGTAATGAAAACTATTATCAGAGTTTTATCTAGTAGAGAGTGGAGGGGGGAACCTTCTCTTCCTACTCAGCTAGCCTCCTTAAATTTTACAGTTTCTTTCCTTAAATGCTGTGTGTAGTATACCTACAGGTTAAATCCATATCAACAGTATTTAGCTCATTATTATTTCTTGCTTACTACTCTCATTGATTTATAGAGAATATAAGTTTTGGCTTGAGATGTAGTATTATAGAGACCATAGACTTGGGGAAAAAACTCACCAACAATTTTTCTAGATAAAATTCCGTATGTTTTCAATTAAGGATTATATTGTGTAAAATTATATTGCTTTACTAAAAGTTGTGCTAAACTTTTTATTCCACTGCATACTTGATATTGAGTGCTTAGAATTCAAGCAGCTCCAATAGTCCTACTTCTTTGTTCTCTGTAAGTTTATTGAAGTAAACAATTTACTACATCTGAGCTAACTTTGTTGGGGCATTAGTTCTTGAGTTTGATAGCCTAGCTCTTGGATTAGTAAGTATAGAGCCTGGTCTTCCGGATTACCTTGTGATAGGTATAGACTCTTAGTGGCAGCTATACTCTGGAGCTGTATCAAAGAATTGTTTCGCTCACTACTAGTCATTGTCATCAATACTGACACACAAGCATTGTATTACATACAACAGCTTATAAAATGAGTCTGTCAAATAATCAAATTTTGCAGTTATGAATATCACAAATTATATATTATTTATAATACTTGGCAGTCTAGGGATTATCCACAATCTCAGCTGATATTATAGAAATAGGTACTCCACTGTTAAAAATGAGAGGAGTTAGAGTAACTTCATGGGGGAGTAATTTGGGGGGAGTAAATCAGTAAATGAGTTAGTGGAACTCTATGTAGAATAGTTAAGATATTTCAATGATTTCATGAGTCTAGTAAAACCCAACACAAAATTTAAAATGCTATACCTAATATAAAGCCAGTTTTCACTCTGTGACCAACACTGGAACACGTAAGTTAACAGAGAAGCGAATGGTAAGTACCACAAGGAAGATAGATGTTAAGCATGGGATGAAGAAACATCCTTATTTTACTTTACAGAAAACTGGTAAGTTAGGCTGGTTGCTGTGACTACTACGATGACGAATGTAGTGGGGTTGACATGGTTGTCCTAACCCACCTCCCTTTTACACTACCAAACCCCCAATTTCTTTCTTACTACCTCCACTTAATTTTTGTCATTTTTTGTCTTACCCTCTTACAAGGGTAGCCTAGTCTTAGTTCATTGGAATGAGCAGATTTTTAGTAAGCAATTGAATAAATGAATCACCGAAAAAATGAATTTTTTATTCTTTTGTTACGCTTAATAACACAGATATATGTAGTATACAGCTAATATAGTAGCCTAAGTCTTGATCATGATGAAAGTGAATAATGAACTTGTCTATGCATCTATGGCTCCCACTCCCACTTTAGTCGCTGGATCATTATCACTATTATAGAGTAACTGAAAAAAAAAACTTTGTCCTGAATTTCTGGATTATTACAATAACTCAAGTGTTGCTTAGTAGCTTCAAAGACTGATCCACAGTGTCTGGATACTTTTGTGCCTAATCCAGCTATGATACAAGAATAATAAAAATCTCATTGTATTTTTTGTTGTCATATTTAGTTTAAAACCATTGATATTTAGCAAGGGAAGGGAACGCCTCTAGGTTAAAACAGATCAGCTCCGCGATATATAACTCGACGTGAAGGTGTGAAGCGCGACAATTGCAACAGATAAGTACAAGCCGCAGGCCACTCTCTAGCTGCAATTTTCAGCTCACGTGATTATAACGTGCGGTAAAGGTGCGTCACCGGTAGCGCAATAGCACAACGATCGTATGTACGGCTAAAATCGACTAGCTTTTTCTTGAAAACTTAGTCGAAACAAAAAATTCTAGCACATTAAGACGACGGCCTTCCGGGCACTGAAACGATGTAGAGATTAGGGTGATGAGAGTTACAGTGAAGGTATCTATCTGTGTGTGTAGCTTGTCTGTACACAGTGGATGTAAACATACTATTCACTCTCTCTTTTTAATAAGCAATCCGAAAAGGTAGCTTACTACTTACTAAACAAATATGGAATTATTACGACATACATAGCGTAATAATTTGATTACTGTCTATGGTAGATATTCACACTGCAGAAGGTTTTACTAAAGTGAGTAACACTTTGTATAAAGTTAGCTGTAAAACCAGAGAAAGCTCCCTAACCCCCACCCCCTCTCCCTTGAGCTGATGTTTTAGCAGCTGCTCGGACCTGGTTGGGCAGGATTCAGTACAGGAGGGTATATATAAAAACTGGAAAACGTTAAACTAGGCTATTTCCTACAACTACTAGAGTAATAAAATATAATTTCTTTTTCTCTTCTTCCTGTAAAATATTTTCAATTCTTACGCAACTTGCTCGTTTCCAGCTATGTTTCTAGTTCTCTCTTCTTCTTTCACTAAAGGACTAAAAATATGCTCGAAAACATACTGGGAGAATAATAATGAGGGTGGAGTCCTTGCTTTTCTTCCCATAAATAGCTAGAACTAACATAGATGCATTAATTGCACTTCCATTCATTTTTGTTTAGGGTAACTATCCATATTCTGTAACGATCAGTGTTGGCAGAACTGCCTGAGGAGTTTTGCCACCATAAATATCAGAAATTGCCCGCGTGCTGTTAATGTGAGCGGAGTCAAAATTATCTTTGAAGCTTGATGGTTGTAAATATGTTCTCTATTATTATTATATTTATATGTTACCCATTGCCAGGGAAGGATTCGCGGGTTCAGTTGAAGAAGTAATTGATATAGCTACAACCCACATTTAGCTTGTGGAATATCGTCAGCTGTTCAATTGATACAAACCTACAATGGAATTCTCAGCTATCTACCTATTTTTTTCTTGAATATCATTCATACTTTGTATGTGGACAGACTTTAGGCTACCACGTAAACAGTTGCTGCTCTAATGATTTTCTTCATAATTGAAGCCAATCTCCTCTTCTATCTTAATTATCTATGAAAATTGTGATGCCCTAGAGATTATTGAAACTCAATCTCGCCCTCTTAGAAATAATTTACTGATAGTTATAAAATGGTTGTTTGAAGCACTGTATATCATCAAAATCCCACATACATTATAGCTATAATATCAGTGTTCCTTATTACATTCTAATCATGATACATTTGAATTCAATGTTCTCTTAGGGGTGTGCTATTGGGTAACAGGATAAAACAACAATAATTTACGTGAATTTAATTAATAATCATTGAATATCCTCTACATTAAAAAATTAAGTGAATACGTTTATAGTACCAATGAATCTCGTCATTTTTTGTTAACCAGACAGTTGGTATGTTAGTGGGAGGAGAAGACAAGATATATTCATATGACTGGGATGTATATATACAACAAAGACCAGAGTTACTCTAAGAACTAATAATTCTAAATTACTAACAGTTGCATTCTTATAGCCTCATATACTTTATGATGTCACTTATAAAGATGTGACTCATCACAATTGCACATAATTGTTAGTCTAACTAGCCAAGTCTTCGTGCTGCGAAACTAAAAAAAAGAAGCATTTTTATATTACTAATGAAGCCATCATAATTATGACACAAGTTGCTAGGTAGATAAGATAGCTGTGGTAGTAGTGGTAGTAGTAGTAGTAATAATAATAGTAGTAGTAGTAGTAGTAATAGTAGTAGTAGTAGTATTGTGTACAAACCTGAAAATAAATTTTTTTTAATATTGCCAGTCATAATGTCCTGCTAATCTTTGTGATCACATACTTTGTTTATATTATAATAAATGTCCTATCTTTAATAATTTGAAGCCTAAGAAAGATTAGCTTTGTCTGGTAGAATGACACATTTAAATTCAATGCTCTCTTAGGGGTGTGTTATTGGGTAATAACAATATTTTACGTGAATTTAATTAATAATCATTGAATATCCTCTACATGAAAAAATTAAGTGAATACTTTTACAGTACCAATGAATCTTTTCATTTTTGCTAACCAGACAGTTGGTATATTTGTGGGAGGAGAAGACACGATATATTCATATGACTGGGATGTAGGAGTATATGTGCTGACACAATCAAACTTTACATGTATACAACAAATACCATAGTTACTCTAAGAACTAATAATTCTAAATTACTAACAGTTGCATTCTTGTAGCCTCATATACTTTATGATGTCACTTATAAAGATGTGACTCATCACAATTGCACATAATTGTTAGTCTAACTAGCCAAGTCATCGTGCATGGTCTCCCACTAAGTTGAGATACTAAAAAAAAAGAATCATTTTTATATTACTAATGAAGCCATCATAATTATGACACAATTTGCTAGGTAGATAAGATAGCTGTAGCAGTAGTAGTAGTAGTAGTAGTAGTAGTAGTAGTAGTAGTAGTCGTAGTAGTAGTAGTAGTAGTAGTAGTAGTAGTGTGTACAAACCTGAAAATACTTTTTTTTTAATATTGCCAGTCATATTATGTCCTGCTAATCTTTGTGGTATCACATACTTTGTTTATAATAAATGTCTTATCTTTAATAATTTGAAGCCTAAGAAATATTACCTTTGTGTGATAGAATTTTTTTTAATTTCTCTGATACTTTAGCGGCTCCAGAGGACACTACATGGGCTCCAGAGGATACTGCATGGTGGGCTCCTAAGGCCAGTCTGGAATTTTCCTCAGGATTAACCTTTTGCCGATTGGCTTCCCAAGTTTTCATGATATTTCTAAATTCTTGTATTATACGGTCATAGTCCAAGGAAGTCTCGGCCATTTTGCTTAACTCCTGATATATATGCGATCTTAGCCTCTACCGAAACTGTCTGTGAAACTGTCTCACTCTGCTCGCTCGCCAACAAATTTCCCCGATTAACGCCACTGTGTAGTGTCTCCCTCGCTTCGCTCGCCCGCCAACAGCGGGCCTATTGCGGGGTAATATAAGCATGGGTTGGAGGGGGGTATTATTCACTTAAATGAGATAAATGTCCTGGGGGGGGGGGGGGGTAGGGATACAATTGCAAAGGTGACTAAACTCACCTTTACGACAGCCTAGCGCCAATGAGTCACCCCATTACGTACGCCTAGTCAGTTCCTGTCTAATTTTGGATACAAATCTTGAGAAGGAGAACTTAACTTGAAAATAAGGAATTAATTTATAGTGCCCAAGAATAACTGTGGCCATTATTTTTTGTTAGAGCTGCGAGCTTGTTCACCAAATTTGTAACTACAGAAGTTAACAATACTCAGGAAATTGAGGCAAGTAGTAATTCCTATTAAATTGTTGGCTAATATTACAAAAATAACACTGGCCATTTATTTTGTAGCTGAGAGCTTGTTCAAGAATTACTGGTAATTGAGTCAGAATTGCTCAAGTCTGATACTACAGAAATTATTATTACTCAGGTAAGAGTGTAATTTGGTATTTGTGTTTGTTACTGCTATTATACTGTTCTGCATTAATTAGGCTAAAATATAAATTCTGTTGTAACAATACTGTAGGCAGGCTCGCTCTCATTTTGTGCTCAAGAACAGCACTAGTTGGCGAGCGAGCGAAGCGAGCGAGACAGTATTAGGGGTGGATAATGAAAAATCAGGTATATGTTATATGTATATGTGTGTATAGATGGTACGTATGCCCTTTAAACGCCCGCGCGGGGAACTTTTTTCTCCTAAAAACTCGGCTTTTTAGGCTTGACCCCAGTTTATTCTGAAACTACAGCATTAAACAAGCCTTACTTTAAACGAAAGCTCCGAAGTATGAGAAAATTCCAGCGAAAACCCTTGTTTTTCAAGACACAAGAAGTTGTTGAGACCAGTTACTATGGCATTGAAGACCCTATTCCAAACGTAATTTCAAAACTTCGCCATTTTAGGGGGGATACGGAGTGCCGCTAGTTTGTTGCCAAGAGCCATTGGTAGTCACAATGCCGTAATGTTAATGCTAAGGAAGTTATTACTACTCCAGTGAAGCTGAGGTAAGTACGTAATTCTATTCTTCTCTTTAATTATTTTTGCATATATAGCTAACAAATTTTGTTAGCTATATATGTAAAAATAACTCTGGCCTTTCTTTTTTATAGCTAAGAGCTTGTTGTCAAAGGTGATTGGTAAATTCAAATAGTCAGAATGGCTTAAATTTGATTCTACGGAAGTTACTACTGCTCAAGAAAATGAGGTAAGAAAGTAATTTTGTATTTGTGTGCTAACATTGATTGTCTTTTGTTTTTGTAGCTGAGAGCTTGTTGTCAAGAATGTGAGGTAATTCACACAGTCGAAGTAACTTAAATTTGATATTACAGAAGTTATCAATACTCAGGAAATTAAGGTAAGTAGTAATTCCATATTTTGTTGGCTAAAATTACAAATAGTAACACTGGTCTATTTATTTATTTTATATCATAGCTGAGAGCTTGTCCAAGAGTTACTGGTATCAGAATGGCAGATGTTTGATACTACAGAAGTTACCATTAATGAGGTATGAGAGTGATTTTGTATTTGTTTGCTGATAGTATAGTCTTTGCATGAACTAAGCTAAACATAGTAACAATACTGTAGTTTTATGTTACCTAACTATCAGGCTCGCTCGCAATTTGTGCTCAAGCACACCACTAGTATATATGTATGTATGTATGGATGGTACGTATGCCCTTTAAACGCGCGTGCGGGGAACTTTTTTCTCCTAAAAACACGGCTTTTTAGGCTTAGTTTATTCTGAAACAACAGCATTAAGCAAGCCTTACTGTATACGCTCCGAAGTGTGAGAAAATTCCAGCAAAAAGCTTGTTTTTCAGGACACCAAAAGTTGCTGGGACCGGTTACTATGGCATTGAAGACCCTTTTCCAGACTTCATTTCGCCGTTTTAGGGGGGTATACAAAGTGCAGATTGTTGATTGTCAAGAGCCATTGGTAGTCAGAATGTCATAATATTAAAGCTAAGGAGGCTACAATTACTCTAGGGAAGCTGAAGTAAGTACGTAATTCTATATTACTTAGCTAAATAAACAAAAATAACTCCGGCCTTTCTGTTATGCATCTAAGAGCTTGTTGTCAACAGTGACTGGTAAATTCAAATAATCAGAATGGCTTCAATTCGATATTATGGAAGTTACCACTGCTCGGTAAGAAAGTAATTTTGTATTTGTGTGCTAAAATTGATTGTCTTTTGTTTTTGTAGCTCAGAGCTTGTTGTCAAGAATTCACGGTAATTTAGACAAAGTAACTTAAATTTGATACTACAGAAGTTATCTATACTCAGGAAATTGAGGTAAATAGTAATTCCATAATTGTTGGCTAAAATTACAAATACATATTAACACTGGTTTATTTTTTTATCGTAGCTGAGAGCTTGTTCAAGAGTTACTGGTAATTGAGATTATCAGAATGGCAGATGTTTAATACTACAAAAGTTAACAAATCAAGTAGAAGAGTGATTTTGTATTCGTTTGCTGAAATAAAAGGTCATAACTGCTATTATAGTGTTTGCATGAACTAAGCTAAAACATAGTAACTGTAGGATGCGGAATGGCTAATACCCAAGCCAAGATACTCTTTCCCAACCAAGTTGCTGGGCAGCTGATGCTACTCTCATTAACTGGGGCGTAGCTCCTAACCACTGGTGTCACCTTCGGAGTCAGTTCTTTATAACTAAAATATTTAATTATGAACTATAAAGAACATATGCCAAAGGCACCGAGAGCACTAAGTGAAATAGGACTGTAGTCCTTACAAGTAAAAGATGAAACCAAAAATAGACAGTTTAAATATAATAAGTAATATCGGTGATATAAAAACTGGTTGACTACCTTGGATGAGTTCTTTGGCTGTAAAACAAGGGTGAGACAATAGATGACTAAGAATAACAAGCGAGAACTGAAAACTTGAACTATGACAACTGTTTATAATGTTAGGGGATATGCATGATGAATAGTTCGAGGTATAAATAGCTCGAAGTCATGAAGAGCGATAATTGACGACGAGAACTCTGACGAAGACATCGACGAGGAAACTGAAGGCAGAAAAGAAATAAAGATAAGGAAAGGAAATAAAGTAAGTGAAATAACATGAAATTAATAAAGTATACAAATGAAAGAAGATTATTTCAGTTATAGCTTCAACAGTAACAATACTTATTTTTATGTTACCTACCTATCAGGCTCGCTCGCCATTTGTGCTCAAGCACACCACTAGTATATTATATGTATGTATGGATGGTACGTATGCTCCTTAAACGCGCGCGTGGGGAAACTTTTTCTCAAAAAAACACAGCTTTTTAGGCTTGACCCCAGTTTATTCTGAAACTATAGCACTAGTGATGTGCTTGAGCACAGACTATACTATTTTAATGATTTTGACTTGTAACACTGAAGCTACTGAAAAAAAAGTCCAGTTGTTAAATTTCGCATACACGGTAAAGGGATTTCAGTGCTATAGTAACAACTCTCTGCAACTGCTTGAATTGAAGGAAAAAAACAACAACAAAACAATACACGTTTGTAAACGTTTTCTTTGTGATATTCTTTAGCTAAGTAGTAGTTGTAACACACAATGTTTTGACACAACTGGACATGCACCTACACAGACTTACCTTAGCGGTAGTCTTGTGGACAATGTATTTTCAAGTAAATACTGTTGAGCACGGCTTATAACCATGACAAAGAGCGCATTGACTTACCACCGCCACTAACTCGAATAGAAATGGAAGTCCCTTAAGTTTTCAAGTTTGAACTGCACCCGCAAAAGAATTCAAAACGGTAAACAATTCAATTTCTAGGGTGATACGGGTACTGATCCATAAACCAGAGGATTCTGTCTAGTGCAATTTGGGACGGGGTCGACCACATAACTAACACAAATACACGAGGGTCAAAGTACAAAATGACATACGTACGTCCATATATATAAATAAACTAGTGATGTGCTTGAGCACAAATGGCGAGCGAGCCTAAAGACTATACTATTTTTATATGAATGATTTTGACTTCTAACACTGAAGCTACTGAAAATAAGGTCCAGTTTTTAGATTTAGCATACAGGGTATAGGGATTTCAGTGCCATAGTAACAACTCTCTGCAACTGCTAGGAAGGAAAAAACAACAACAACAAAACAATACACGTTATTTAAAAGTTTTCTTTGTGATATTCTTTAGCTAAGTAGTGGTTGTAACACACAATGCTTTGACACATCTGGACATGCACCTACACAGACTTACCTTCGCAGTAGTATAGTGGACAATGTATTTTCAAGTAAATACTGTTGCGCACGGCTTATAACCATGACAAAGAGCGCATTAACTTACCACCGCCACTAACTCGAATAGAAATGGAAGTCCCTTAAGTTTCCAAGTTTGAACTGCACCCGCAAAAGAATTCAAAACGGTAAACAATTCAATTTCTAGGGTGATACGGGTACTGATCGATAAACCAGAGGATTCTGTTTAGTGCAATTTGGGACGGGGTCGACAATCGAACTAACACAAAATGCGAGGGTCAAAGTTCAAAATGACATACGTACGTCCATGCATATATCTAAACTAGTGGTGTGCTTGAGCACAAATGGCGAGCGAGCCTGATAGTTAGGTAACATAAAGTTCATTCTTAGTTCATGCAAACACTATAATAGCAGTTATGACCTTTTATTTCAGCAAACAAATACAAAATCACTCTCCTACCTGATTTGTTAACTTATGTAGTATCAAGCATCTGCCATTCTGATAATCTCTCAATTACCAGTAACTCTTGAACTAGCTCTCAGCTACGATAAAAAATAAACCAGTGTTATTATTTGTAATTTTAGCCAACAAATATGGAAATACTACTTACCTCATTCTTGAGTATTGATAACTTCTGTAGTATCAAATTGAAGTTACTTTGACCATCTGAATTACCTTGAATTCTTGACAACAAGCTCTCACCTACAAAAACAAAAGACAATCAATTTTAGTACAGAAAAACAAAATTACTTTCTTACCTCATTTTCTTGAGCAGTGGTAACTTTTGTAGTACCAAATTTGAGTCATTCTGACTATTTGAATTTACCAGTCACTGTTGACAACAAGCTCTTAGCTATAAAAAAGAAAGGGGCCAGAGTTATTTTTGCATATTTAGCTAGCTAACAAAATATGGAATTACGTACTTACCTCAGCATCCAGCTTCCTTAGCATTATGTGCTTACATACGATTTTAGTAGTGATAGCTCTTTTAGTACTGACTACAGGTGGCTCTTGGCAACTAACAAGCCGCACTTAACCGGAAAAAAGGCGAAGTTTTGAATTTAAATCTGGTAAAGGGTCTTCAATTCCATAGTGACCGGTCTAATCAACTTTTTGTTTCTTGAAAAGCAAGCATTTTCGCAGGAATTTTCTCACACTTTGGAGCTTAAGTATAAAGTAAGGCTTGCTTAATGCTGTAGTTTCAGAATAAACTGGGGTCAAGCCTAAAAAGCAGTGTTTTTTGAAGAAAAAAGTTCCCCGCGCGAGCGTTTAAAGGGCATACGTACAATCCATACATACATACATATATACATATATACATATAACATATACCCGATTTTGCATTATCCACCCCTAATACTGTCTCGCTCGCTTCGCTCGCTCGCCAATAAACTAGTGGTGTGCTTGAGCACAAATGGCGTGCGAGCCTGATAGTTAGGTAACATAAAATGTTACTATTTTTAGCTTACTTCATGCAAACACTATAATAGCAGTTATGACATTTGATTTCAGCAAACAAATACAAAATCACTCTCTTACCTGATTAATGGTAACTTTTGTAGTATTAAACATCTGCCATTCTGATAATCTCAATTACCAGTAACTCTTGAACAAACTCTCAGCTACAATAAACAAAAAATCAGTGTTATTATTTGTAATTTTAGCCAACTAATATGGAATTACTACTTACATCAATTTCCTGAGTATTGATAACTTCTATGGTATCAAATTTAAATTAATTTGACTATCTGAATTACCTCAAATTCTTGACAACAAGCTCTCAGCTACAAAAACAAAAGACAATCAATTTTAGCACACAAATACAAAATTACTTTCTTACCTCATTTTCTTGAGCAGTGGTAACTGTTGTAGTACCAAATTTGAGCCATTCTGAATATTTAATATACCAATCACTGTTGACTACAAGCTCTTAGCGACAAAAAAGTAAGACCAGAGTTAATTTTGCATATTTAGCTAACATAATATGGAATTACGACTTACCTCATTCTTGAGTATTGATAACTTCTGTAGTATCAAATTGAAGTTACTTTGACTATCTGAATTACCGTGAATTCGTGATGACAAGCTCTCACCTACTAAAACAAAGGACCATCAATTTTAGCACACAAATACAAAATTACTTTCTTACCTCATTTTCTTGAGCAGTGGTAACTTTTGTAGTACCAAATTTGAGCCATTCTGACCATTTAATATACCAGTCACTGTTGACAACAAGCTCTTAGCGACAAAAAAGTAAGGCCAGAGTTAATTTTGCATATTTAGCTAACAAATATGGAATTACGACTTACCTCATTCTTGAGTATTGATAACTTCTGTAGTTACTTTGACTATCTGAATTACCGAGAATTCTTGATGACAAGCTCTCACCTACAAAAACAAAAGACCATCAATTTTAGCACACAAATACAAAATTACTTTCTTACCTCATTTTCTTGAGTTGTGGTAACTTTTGTAGTAGTACCAAATTTGAGCAATTCTGACTACTTGAATTTACCAGTCACTGTTGACAACAAGCTATTAGCTAAAAATCAGAAAGGCCAGAGTTAATTTTGCATATTTAGCTAACAAATATGGAATTACGTACTTACCTCAGCTTCCCTGGAGTAGTAGTAGCTTCCTTAGCATTAATACTACGGCATTCTGCCTACCAATGATTCTTGACAACCAACAACCGGCATTCTGCCTACCAATGACTCTTGACAACCAACAACTGGCACTCCGTATTCCCCTTAATTATAAGGAGAAGTTTTGAAATTAAATCTGAAAAAGGGTCTTCAATGCCATAGAAACCGGTCTCAGCAACTTTTTGTGTCCAGCGTTTTTCGCTGGAATTTTCTCACACTTCAGAGCTGAAGTTTAAAGTAAGGCTTGCTTAATGCTGTTGTTTCAGAATAAACTGGGGTCAAGCCTAAAAAGCCGTGTTTTTAGGGGAAAAATTCCCCCCCCCCCCGCGCGCGTTTAAAGAGCATACGTACCATCCATACATCCATACATACCTACATACTAGTGGTGCGCTCAAATAGCGCAAATGCATGGCGAACGAGCTACTCTTTTTACAGAAAAATAGGACAGAAATTACATCTAACTGTAGTGCACAGTGCAACCCTTTCCATTCTCAGTTAGCATCAGAGAATCTAAAGTTTCTGATCCCAGACTAAACTAACAGAATTACCTGAATAAACTTCGAAAGCAGTGACAAAGAAGCGCAGCTTGACAAAGACTTCACAATTGTTTCAAGAAGAGAGTAGCTGTAAACTTTTTGGTTGAAACAAAGTTGCGTCTGCAGCAGGATTCTCCACGCTCGTTAATTGAAAAATAATGGAACTGTGAACGCTTTACCTAACTTACGTAATTAGAAGCGCGGGCGAAAACAGAGGTCTCACGTACCCCATAAACAGATAAATAAATTAATATAGCGAAATCTCGATAGAGTTACCCCTGATAGTGTCTCGCTCGCTTCGCTCGCTTGCCAATAAAGTCAGTTTTTAAATTACGCTTATACGGTAAATGGGATTTAATGCCATATTAACCACTCCCCTCAACTGTTTGAATTGAAAAAGAAGCAACAAAATCAAGTCACATTATTTAAAATTTTCTTTGTGATATTCTTAATAGTAGTTGTAACGCACAATACTTTCATTCAACTGAACATACCTACGCAAGACTTACCTTCGTGGTTCGTCTAGTGGACAATGAATTGTCAAGTAAATGCTGTTGAGTAGGGCTTATAACTGTGACAAATAGCGCATTAACTTACCACCGCCACTAACTCGAATAGAAATGGAGCTCCCATAAGATTTTGAGTATTAACTGCACCCGCAAAACAATTCAAAGCCGTAAACAATTCAATTTCTAAGGTGATACGGGTAATGGTCGCAAAACCAGAGGATTCTGTTTAGTGAAGTTTGGGACGGGGTCGAACGCCGAGCGAACACAAAAATACGGAAGGTCAAAGTACAAAATGACATACATACGTCCAAACATAATAAATAAATAAATAAACAAACATCCCCGATTTTCAATTGTGTTACCCCTGTAAGTGTCTCGCTCGCTACGCTCGCTCGCAAATTAACGCTTTTCCAGACTTAATTTCTAAACTTCACCGTTTTAGGGGGTATACGGAGTGCCGATTGTTGGTTGTCAAGAGCCACTTGTAGTCTGAATGCCTAGAAGGTATGATCAATACTCAGGAAATTGATGTAAGTAGTAATTGGCAGAGATAGTGGTTGACAGTCATTGGCTGCCATCTCTGACATTGTCGGTTGTTCTTCAGCGCGGGTCCGGCCCGAACAATATGTGCATAAATTTTATTTGTACTTATATTTATTATTTGTTTTTGCTGGCTAGGCAAAAGATCAAGCAATTACAACGATAATAAATAGCTAATTAAATAAAACAGGATTAGGTGGTAATTGCTCCCACTGTGAGAGCTGGAAAAGATGGTCTCTAGCCCCTTGCTGTATATATAAGGAAATGATGTGTTGTAAAAAGCGCATTTTTAACAGTTAAACAGTGAAAACTCAAAGAAAAGTGACAAACATTCAATATCAGTAAACATTAATTTGAAGTGATGACTACAACTGTGCACTAAAACAGCATAACAAAAAATGCAGAAGTCTGACATAATCTAATGTACAGAATAACCCTACACTGTCAGGGGTTTGGGCAGAAATTTTGAGAACGGGATTTCATCAGCAAGAGATCAAAGTGGAAAGCACAGCTACTTTAGCTAAAGTTATAGCACAGATTCTAAAATCTATATTGCTCTCACCCTTGTACATATTTTGTACAGTTAATAATAGTATTATTCGTTCTAATAGCCTAAATATTATGGTAATTACAACTTGTGGCAAAGTCCATCACACATTTTTAGACACCACAAACACCACTGTAACTGAAAATCAAAGTAAGAATTACTCCCCTAATTCATACTCAAAGTCAAAAATTTGGTAGAAAAAATAATGACATACAAGGATACCAATATTATAGGCAATTAGGTTGATAGGACAACTGCATGCTAATTTAAGCTCTTCATTGATAAATAAAATTATATACATTATTTTATTCAATGATTGTAAATTTTCTCGTTTTTTACAGCCAATAATTGTTAATTGAAACTTAACCCGACATTTCAACTTCTTGGTCCTCTTCAGGGGTATGTATATATTATTTGGGCCCTTTCTCATCATTAGAGCTGGGAGGTAAAAAAGTATCTCTTAATAAATTATAAATGCACAAAATACACATATTTTAACATGATAACATATTAATATATATGATAATTTTGGTGAAATACTCTTCCACACAAGCTTACTACAGAGAACAATGATTAAACTTTCAGTAACATAATATTAAGATTTTGAACTATAATTAACCTACCTTGCCATTCATTATTTATACATCTTACATTTCACCCTATTCATCCCATTGCTACTTCCCATGTACTCTTAATGCACCACTTGTATGCTCACATCACATACAATTCCTGGTTGGTTTTTTATACATAGGCCAACCCCACTTGTAAAGGTTCTGTTGGGATTGTATCTAATAGACAGCTATGACCTAAACATTAGTTTGTAATGAAATAGAAATTTGGACTACCAACTTTAATGTCAGAGAATTTATCCATATTCTAAGTATTTTTCACTGTGACCACTAACCAGAATGCTTATGAGTTTTTAGCTTCTGAGTCTGTTTAGTCTCTTCTGGTCTCTGTAGTCTCTTCTTGTTTATTCTAGTCTCGTTAGTCTCTCTAACCTCTTTAGTCTCATCTAGTCTCATCTCTTCTAATCTTTTCAGAGTCTTTTGTCCTATTAGTCTCCTAGTCTCTTTAGTCTGTTCTAGAGTCTATAAAATTTGTCTATAAAATGTGTAATATTATTTCATGTACGTGGTGCTAACTAGATGCTATAATATTATAGTCCAACGAATTTACTGCAGCTATCATCTTTTGACATTTAGAAGATTTTTAAACAACTTTCTTCAAACATGAATGTACCTAACCTTTCTGTAATGCGTATGCTTTTCAATTACTAATTGATCACTCCTGAGCTGTTCTAGTCAAATAAATTGGTGAACATGAACTTTACAAATATTACAAATATAGCATCATGTCTATTAGATTTGGCCAAAAGTTGGGGACATGGTTATCCAGTTCCGTCCCCCTGCCTAATCAGGAATTACCCTTATGCAATACAATGAATGGTTATCGTATTATCATTTCCCCTAAACTATTTCTGTTGCGACTAGTACTCAAAAGTAGTAGCTGACATCTCTGAATAAGAAAATTGAAAATTGAAACTGAATAATATTATATAGAGAGTGTGAAACAGTTATCATATTTTTTGTATAAAAAAGTTACATGCTAAGCCTAATACTAAAAACAGTATTACAATCCGAAATATAATCTATTAAAGAAAACATGTATAAAAAAAAACTGAAAACTAAACAAACATATAAAACTAATCAGCTACCAATTACTCAGTTATTTGTTATTATTATACCCTAATATTGTTGGATAATTTCTTTCATGAACTCAATTTTGGCAAGATGTTCACGAATTCTTTTCCTTTCCTTTTGAAATTTTTCTAAATCTGCGATTCCCTAATAATAGTTAGTTTTATCAAGTAAAGTGGTTAATTTTGAATATTTAATAATATAATCAATAATTGTTGGTATTAATTGAAGAAAATATTATGTTCTATTAAGGATATCTCATTTACTTTTAAGTTCTAAAGTAGTGACATCTCAATCTCTCTATAAAAGTGTATTAATATGATATATCAAAAGATGTGGACAAATTAACAATAATACTTTATAACTAAGTTTGTCTGTTCGTCCATTTTAATTTTTACATAGCAATGTTTAACAAACTCAAAACAATATATTATTACAATCAAAAAAGTATTTATTAAAGAAAACATTTATAAAGATAAACTGAACACTAAACAAACATACATTACTAATCAGCTACCAATTACACAGTTATTTGTAACTATTATACACTAATGTTGTTGGATAATTTCTTTCATGAAATCGATTTTGGCAAGATGTTCACGAATTGTTTTCCGTTCCTTTTGAAAATCTTCTAAAATTTTGATTTCCTAAAAACATTAGCAGTTATTAGCAAGTAAAGTGGTTTATTTTTAATACAAATAAATAATATTATAATAATTATTGTGGTATAAAATATTATGTCCAAGTATTATTAAGGATATCTCATTTACTTTCAAGCTCTAAAGTAGTGACAACTATAGAGTGTATTAATATGATATATCAAAAGATGTGGACAAATGGAACAATAATATTTTATAACATCCATTACTAAGACACATGTACATCTGTTTGTCGGTTTATCCATCTGTCTGCTTATGATGTATGTTTGTGTGTATATATTTTGTGAGTGAGCAAAGCAAGTGAAACACTATCTGTTGAAAGTCAGGAGTATTTGTGTATGAATAACATGTATGGACGAATGTTTTGAACTATTTTGCGGATGTAGTTAAAACTTAAAACTTTAAAGGCTATAATTTATTAATGTAGGTAATGACTTTAGTATGATGATATAATATTATGTTCTATTAAGGATATCTCATTTACTTTCAAGTTCTAAAGTAGTGATATCTCAATCTCTCTATAAAAGTGTATTAATATGATATATCAAAAGATGTGGACAAATTAACAATAATACTTTATAACTAAGTTAGTCTGTTCGTCCATTTATGTTTATGATGTATGTTTGTGTGTATGTATTAGACGAGTGAGCAAAGCGAGTGAGACTATAAGGGGTAATACAATGGTACTTTAGGGTTGTTTGTCTATTTATAATATATAATTATGTTTGGACGTAATATTGAACTCTTTTGCGGATGCAGTTAAAACTTTAAAGGATAGAATTTATTACTTTAAGTGATGATGACATTAGCATGGTTTTGAAAAGGAAATATATGCTTGCCATCAAATTTCCTTTACATAAGCTGTTAATCATTGCTACATGGAAACTAAATGTGAAACTATACAATATTGGCAATGGATAACCATAGATCATAGTTATATCACTTTCAATCTCATTACTCAAACTAAATGTTAAAAATAATTGTTTTCACAGAAAACCCATAGTTCTGTGTGAAGTAATTTGCAATGCACTTATATATGTGTATATTATAATGAAACACCAAAAGTGCAACACAGCTTGATAAAAGTTCATTTACAACATAAAATCCATAAATTGTGTTGATTATTCTAATTAACATTATTTTACAAGCCTATAGAGGTTAACAAACTATAATATGTAAAGATGACTTGGCACAAGCTCGGTAAACGAGGAATGCACTCAGTTAAAAACGAAAGCAATTTAGTCACGAGAACTAATTCCAATTGACGTGCGAGTAAATCAATGTTCACACGAAAAGGGGCGGCTACTCGGGTGCACATTATTAACCCTCAGTGCGCATGCGCCTGAGGGTATATAGTAATCAACCTGTCAGTCATTCAGTCATTCACTCATTCAGTCATTAACCCTTAGTGCGCATGCGCCTGAGGGTATATAGTAGTCAACCGGTCATTAACCCTCAGCGCGCATGCGCCCAGAGGGTTACAGTAGTCCTAGTGTCATTCAATCATTCTGTCACTCTGTCTGTCAACAGGCACTTCTGGAAGGTAGGAACCAGCCAGGCTCTGAAAGCGGCATCAAACAGTAGTATTTCATGAAGTAAGTTCCTTTAATATGCCAGAATTTTGATTTTGGACTTCATTTTCCAGAAAAAAGCGAGTCTTTCCAGAGCCGTGCGATCGTAGGCTTACAGCGGGAACCGCCCCTTAAAAAACGTGCTTGTCACGTGAGCCAGCTTGCAGGTTTCTAATCACTTTTAAATAGCTAACAATTACCTGCATTCAGCGTGAGGTGTTGCGTTGCGTAGTTGTTGAGTGAGCAAGTACCTAACCTAGAAGTTTCTGGTTCAACTCCAAGTCGACGCTAATTTTTTTTTTTCTTCTTTTTTTTTTTTCATCATGTTTTTTTTCTTTTTTTCCTTTTGTCTTCTTGCCTTATTTTTCTTTATAAGTCGACGCTAATTTTTTTTTTCTTCTTTTTTTTTTTCTTTTTTTTTTTCATCCTTTTTTTTTTTTTTTTCCTTTTGTCTTCTTGCCTTATTTTTCTTTATTTTCCTCTTTCTTCCTACTGTTTTTATTTCTTTCCTACCTTTTCCTTTCTTTTCCTCTTTCTTTCGTGTACTGTTTTTCTTTCTTTCTTCTTCCTTTTTCTTTTCTTCCTACCTTTTTTTCATTCATTCTTCTTTCTTTTCATACTAGCTAACTAGCGCTGAGGGTTTGCACTTCAGTGCTCTAGTTCATTCATTCATTCAGTCAACAAGGGATCTCGAAGAGTACGGCTACCTGGGCTTTGAAAGCGACATCAAATTCTAGCACTTCACAGAGTAAGTCCCTTTAATGTGCCAGAATTGTTAGTTTTGACTTAGTTTTCAAGAAAAAGTGAGTAGAATTTCAGTCCTACCATCGTACGTTACGGTAATGGGAACCGCCCCTTAAAAACGTGCTTGTCATGTGAGCCAGATTGCAGGTTGCAAATCACTTTATCATACTAGCTAACTAGCGCTGAGGGTTTGCACTTCAGTGCTCTAGTTCAGTCATTCAGTCATTCAGTCAACAGGGGATCTCGAAGAGTACGGCTACCCAGGCTTTGAAAGCGACATCAAACTATAGCACTTCACAAAGTAAGTCCCTTTAATGTGCCAGAATTGTTAGTTTTGACTTAGGTTTCAAGAAAAAGCAGTAGAATTTCAATCGTACGTTACGGTAATGGGAACCGCCCCTTAAAAAACTTGCTTGTCACGTGAGCCAGCTATCAGGTTGCAAATCACTTCATACTAGCTAACTAGCGATGAGGGTTTGCACTTCAGTGCTCTAGTTCAGTCATTAACCCTCAGCACGCATGCGCCCAGAGGGTTACAGTAGTCCTAGTGTCATTCATTCATTCATTCATTCTGTCACTCTGTCTGTCAACAGGGCACTTCTGGAAGGTAGGAACCAGCCAGGCTCTGAAAGCGGCATCAAACAGCAGTATTTCACAAGTTAGTTCCTTTAATATGCCAGAATTTTGATTTTGGACTTCATTTTCCAGAAAAAAGCGAGTCTTTCCAGAGCCGTGCGATCGTAGGCTTACAGCGGGAACTGCCCCTTAAAAAACTTGCTTGTCACGTGAGCCAGCTTGCGTTGCAAATCAACTTTTAAATAGCTAACAATTACATGCATTGAGCGTGAGGTGTTGCGTTGCGTAGTCGTTGAGTGAGCAAGTAACTTGTCGACGCTTTTTTTTTTTTCATCTTTTTTTTTCATCCTGTTTTTTTTCTTTTTCCTTTTGTCTTTTTGCCTTATTTTTTTTTTATTTTCCTCTTTCTTCCTACTGTTTTTATTTCTTTCCTACCTTTTCCTTTCTTTTCTTTCGTGCACTGTTTTTCATTCTTTCTTCTTCCTTTTTCTTTTCTTCCTACCTTTTTTCATTCATTCCTCTTTCTTTTGTCCCTCTTCATTGTCTTTTTCTCTTTCCTGCCTCTCTTCATGCCACTTCTCTTTCTTTATATTTGTTTCTACACTTTTACTTTGTTATTATTTTCTTTATCATACTAGCTAACTAGCGCTGAGGGTTTGCACTTCAGTGCTCTAGTTCACTCATCCAGTCATTCAGTCAACAGGGGATCTCGAATATTACGGCTACCCAGGCTTTGAAAGCGACATCAAACTATAGCACTTCACAGAGTAAGTCCCTTTAATGTGCCAGAATTGTTAGTTTTGACTTAGTTTTCAAGAAAAAGCGAGTAGAATTTCAGTCCTACAATCGTACGTTACGGTAATGGGACCGCCCCTTGTCACGTGAGCCAGCTTGCAGGTTGCAAATCACTTCATACTAGCTAACTAGCGCTGAGGGTTTGCACTTCAGTGCTCTAGTTAACCCTCAGTGCGCATGCGCCTGAGGGTATATAGTAGTCAACCGGTCATTAACCCTCAGTGCGCATGCGCCTGAGGGTATATAGTAGTCAACCTGTCATTCATTCATTCAGTCAACAACGGATCTCGAAGAGTACGGCTACCCAGGCTTTGAAAGCGACATCAGACTATAGCACTTCACAGAGTAAGTCCCTTTAATGTGCCAGAATTGTTAGTTTTGACTTAGTTTTCAAGAAAAAGCGAGTAGAATTTCAGTCCTACAATCGTACGTAACGGTAATGGGAACCGCCCCTTAAAAACTTGCTTGTCACGTGAGCCAGCTTGCAGGTTGCAAATCACTTTTAAATAGCTAACAATTACATGAATTGACCATTAGGTGTTCCGTGGCATAGTTCGTGAGTGAACAAATAGCTAACCTAGAAGTCTCTTGTTCAAACCCTAGTAGACTATTTTTTTTTCATTTTTTTTTTTCATTTTTTTTTTTTTTCTTCTTCTTGCTTTATTTTCCTCTTCCTACTGTTTTTATTGCTTTCCTACCTTTTCCTTTCGTTTCCTCTTTCTTTTATCCCTCTTCATTGTCTTTTTCTCTTTCCTGCCTCTCTTCATGCCACTTCTCTTTCTTTTTTTTTGTTTCTACACTTTTCCTTTTCTTTATACTAGCTAACTAGCGCTGAGGGTTTGCACTTCAATGCTCTAGTTCATTAACCCTCAGTGCGCATGCGCCTGAGGGTATATAGTAGTCAACCGGTAATTCATTAACCCTCAGTGCGCATGCGCCTGAGGGTATATAGTAGTCAACCCGTCATTAACCCTCAGTGCGCATGCGCCTGAGGGTATAAGTAGTCAACCGGTCATTCATTCATTCATTCATTCATTCATTCATTCCGTCAACAGCGGATCTCGAAGAGTACGGCTACCCAGGCTTTGAAAGCGACATCAAACTATAGCACTTCACAGAGTAAGTCCCTTTAATGTGCCAGAATTGTTAGTTATGACTTAGTTTTCAAGAAAAAGCGAGTAGCCTACAATCGTACGTTACGGTAATGGGAACCGCCCCTTAAAAAACTTGCTTGTCACGTGAGCCAGCTTTCAGGTTGCAAATCACTTTTAAATAGCTAACAATTACATGGATTTAGCGTGAGGTGTTCCGTGGCATAGCTGTTGAGTGAGCGAATAGCTAACCTAGAAGTCTCTGGTTCGAACCCAAGTAGATGCTCATTTTTTTTTTTCATCCTCTTTTTTTTTTTCTTTTTTTTTCTTCTTGCCTTATTTTCTACTTCCTGCGGTTTTTGTTGCTTTCCTATTTTTTCCTTTCATTTCCTCTTTCTTTTGTCCCTCTTCATTGTCTTTTTCTCTTTCCTGCCTCTCTTCATGCCACTTCTCTTTCTTTTTTTTTTTGTTTCTACACTTTTCTTTTTCTTTATCATACTAGCTAACAAGCGCTGAGGGTTTGCACTTCAGTGCTCTAGTTCATTCATTCATTCATTCATTCATTCAGTCAACAAGAGATCTCGAAGAGTACGGCTACCCAGGCTTTGAAAGCGACATCAAACTATAGCACTTCACAGAGTAAGTCCCTTTAATGTGCCAGAACTGTTAGTTTTGACTTAATTTTCAAGAAAAAGCGAGTAGAATTTCAGTCCTACAATCGTACGTTACGGTAATGGGAACGCCCCTTAAAAACTTGCTTGTCACGTGAGCCAGCTTGCAGGTTGCAAATCACTTCATACAAGCTAATTAGCGCTGAGGGTTTGCACTTCAGTGCTCTAGTTCATTCATTCATTCATTCATTCATTCATTCAGTCAACAAGGGATCTCGAAGAGTACGGCAACCCAGGCTTTGAAAGCGACATCAAACTATAGCACTTCACAGAGTAAGTCCCTTTAATGTGCCAGAATTGTTAGTTTTGACTTAGTTTTCAAGAAAAAGCGAGTAGCCTACAATCGTACGTTACGGTAATGGGAACCGCCCCTTAAAAAACTTGCTTGTCACGTGAGCCAGCTTGCAGGTTGCAAATCACTTTTAAATATCTAACAATTACATGCATTAGGCGTGAGGTGTTTTGTTGCGTAGTTGTTGAGTGAGCAAAGAGCTAACCTGGAAGTCTCAGGTTCAATCCCGAGTAGACGTTTATTACTTTCATTTTTTTTTTCATTCTGTTTTTTTTTTTTTGGTTTTGTCTTCTTCCTATATTTTTCTCTTCCTACTGTTATTATTTCATTCCTACCTTTTCCTTTCATTTCCTATTTCTTTCCTGTACTGTTTTTCCTTTCTTTGTCTTCCTTTTTCTTTTCTTCCTACCTTTTTTCGTTCATTCCTCTTACTTTTGTCCCTCTTCATTGTCTTTTTCTCTTTCCTGCCTGTCTTCATGCCACTTCTCTTTTTTTTTTTTTGTTTCTACACTTTTTCTTTTCTTTATCATACTAGCTAACTAGCGCTGAGGGTTTGCACTTCAGTGCTCTAGTTCATGCATTCATTCATTCATTCATTCAGTCAACAAGGGATCTCGAAGAGTACGGCTACCCAGGTTTTGAAAGCGACATCAAACTATAGCACTTCACAGAGTAAGTCCCTTTAATGTGCCAGAATTGTTAGTTTTGACTTAGTTTTCAAGAAAAAGCGAGTAGAATTTCAGTCCTACAATCGTATGTTACGGTAATGGAAACCGCCCCTTAAAAAACTTGCTTGTCACGTGAGCCAACTTGCAGGTTGCAAATCACTTATCATACTAGCTAACTAGCGCTGAGGGTTTGCACTTCAGTGCTCTAGTTCATTAACCCTCAGTGCGCATGCGCCTGAGGGTATATAGTAGTCAACCGGTCATTAATCCTCAGTGCGCATGCGCCTGAGGGTATATAGTAGTCAACCTGTCATTCAGTCAACAAGGGATCTCGAAGAGTATGGCTACCCAGGCTTTGAAAACGACATCAAACTATAGCACTTCACAGAGTAAGTCCCTTTAATGCGCCAGAATTTTTAGTTTTGACTTAGTTTTCAAGAAAAAGCGAGTAGAATTTCAGTCCCACAATCGTACGTTACGGTAATGGGAACCGCCCCTTAAAAAACTTGCTTGTCACGTGAGCCAGCTTGCAGGTTGCAAATCACTTTTAAATAGCTAACAATTAGGTAGATTTAGCGTGAGTTGTTCCGTGGTATAGTTGTTGAGTGAGCAAATAGCTAAATTAGGTGTCTCTGGTTCGAACCCGAGTAGACGTTGTTTTTTTTCATTTTTTTTTTCATCTGGTTTTTGTTTCTTTTTTTCTTGTTGCCTTATTTTCCTCTTCCTACTGTTTTTATTGCTTTCCTACCTTTTCCTTTCATTTCCTCTTTCTTTTGTCCCTCTTCATTGTATTTTTCTCTTTCCTGCCTCTCTTCATCCCACTTTTCTTTTTCTTTTTTTGTTTCTACACTTTTCCTTTTCTTTATCATACTAGCTAACTAGCGCTGAGGGTTTGCACTTCAGTGCTCTAGTTCATTCATTCATTCGTTCGTTCTGTCACTCTGTCTGTCAACAGGCACTTCTGGAAGGTAGGAACCAGCCAGGCTCTGAAAGCGGCATCAAACAGCAGTATTTCACGAAGTAAGTTCCTTTAATATGCCAGAATTTTGATTTTGGACTTCATTTTCCAGAAAAAAGCGAGTCTTTCCAGAGCCGTGCGATCGTAGGCTTACAGCGGGAACCGCCCCTTAAAAAACGTGCTTTTCACGTGAGCCAGCTTGCAGGTTGCAAATCACTTTTAAATAGCTAACAATTACATACATTCAGCGTGAGGTGTTGCGTTGAGTAGTCGTTGAGTGAGCAAGTACCTAACCTAATAGTTCCTGGTTCGAATCCGCGTCGACAATATTTTTTTTTTTTCATCCTGTTTTTTTTCTTTTTTCTTTTGTCTTCTTGCCTTATTTTCCTCTTTCTTCCTACTGTTATTATTTCTTTCCTACCTTTTCCTTTCTTTTTTTCTAACTAGCGCTGAGGGTGTGCACTTCAGTGCTCTAGTTCATTCATTAACCCTCAGTGCGCATGCGCCTGAGGGTATATAGTAGTCAACCGGTCATTCATTCAGTCAACAGCGGATCTCGAAGAGTACGGCTACCCAGACTTTGAAAGCGACATCAGACTATAGCACTTCACAGAGTAAGTCCCTTTAATGTGCCAGAATTGTTAGTTTTGACTTAGTTTTCAAGAAAAAGCGAGTAGAAATTTCAGTTACGGTAATGGGAACCGCCCCTTAAAAACTTGCTGGTCACGTGAGCCAGCTTGCAGGTTCCAAATCACTTTTAAATATCTAACAATTACATGGATTGAGCATGAGGTGATTCGTGGCATAGTTCTTGAGTGAGCAAATGGGTAACCTAGGAGTCCCTGGTTCGAACCCTAGTAGACGCTTTTTTTTTTCATTTTTTTTTCATCCCGTTTTTTTTTTTTTTTTTTTTTTTTTTTGCCTTATTTTCCTCTTTCTACTGTTTTTATTGCTTTCCTACCTTTTCCTTTCATTTCCTCTTTCTTTGTCCCTCTTCATTGTCTTTTTCTCTTTCCTGCCTCTCTTCATGCCACTTCTCTTTCTTTTTTTTTTGTTTCTACACTTTTCCTTTTCTTTATCATACTTGCTAACTAGCACTGAGGGTTTGCACTTCAGTGCTCTAGTTCATTAACCCTCAGTGCGCATGCGCCTGAGGGTATATAGTAGTCAACCCGTCATTCATTCATTCATTAACCCTCAGCGCGCATGCGCAAGAGGGTTACAGTAGTCCTAGTGTCATTCTGTCACTCTGTCTGTCAACAGGCACTTCTGGAAGGTAGGAACCAGCCAGGCTTTGAAAGCGGCATCAAACAGCAGTATTTCACGAAGTAAGTAAAGTTAATATGCCAGAATTTTGATTTTGGACTTCATTTTCCAGAAAAAAGCGAGTCTTTCCAGAGCCGTGCGATCGTAGGCTTACAGCGGGAACCGCCCCTTTAAAAACTTACTTGTCACGTGAGCCAGCTTGCGTTGAAAATCAACTTTTAAATAGCTAACAATTACATGAATTCAGCGTGAGGTGTTGCGTTGTGTAGTCGTTGAGTGAGCAAGTAACTAATCCAATAGTCTCTGGTTCGAATCCTTGTCGACGCTATTTTTTTTTTTCATCTTTTTTTTTCATCCTGTTTTTTTTTCTTTTTCCTTTTGTCTTCTTGCCTTATTTTTCTTTATTTTCCTCTTTCTTCCTACTGTTTTTATTTCTTTCATACCTTTTCCTTTCTTTTCTTTCGTGTACTGTTTTTCATTCTTTCTTCTTCCTTTTTCTTTTCTTCCTACCTTTTTTAATTCATTCCTCTTTCTTTTGTCCCTTTTCATTGTCTTTTTCTCTTTCCTGCCTCTCTTCATGCAACTTCTCTTTCTTTTTTTTGTTTCTACACTTTTCCTATTATTTTCTTTATCATACTAGCTAACTAGCGCTGAGGGTTTGCACTTCAGTGCTCTAGTTCATTCATTCATTCATTCATTCAGTCAACAGCGAATCTCGAAGAGTACGGCTACCCAGGCTTTGAAAGCGACATCAAACTATAGCACTTCACAGAGTAAATCCCTTTAATGTGCCAGAATTTTTAGTTTGGACTTAGTTTTCAAGAAAAAACAAGTAGCCTACAATCGTACGTTACGGTAATGGGAACCGCCCCTTAAAAAACCTGCTTGTCACGTGAGCCAGCTTTCAGGTTGCAAATCACTTTTAAATAGCTAACAATTACATGGATTCAGCGTGAGGTGTTCCGTGAAATAGTTGTTGAGTGAGCGAATAGCTAACCTAGAAGTCTGCGGTTCGAACCCAAGTAGGTGCTCATTTTTTTTTCATCCTGTTTTTTTGTTTTTTTTCTTCTTGCCTTATTTTTTTCTTCCTACTGTTTTTATTGTTTTCCTACCTTTTCCTTTCATTTCCTCTTTCTTTTGTCTTTATCTCTTTCCTGCCTCTCTTCATGCCACTTCTCTTTCTTTTTTTTTTGTTTCTACACTTTTCCTTTTCTTTATCATACAAGCTAACTTGCGCTGAGGGTTTGCACTTCAGTGCTCTAGTTCATTCATTCATTCGTTCGTTCGTTCTGTCACTCTGTCTGTCAACATGCACTTCTGGAAGGTAGGAACCAGCCAGGCTCTGAAAGCGGCATCAAACAGCAGTATTTCACGAAGTAAGTTCCTTTAATATGCCAGAATTTTGATTTTGGACTTCATTTTCCAGAAAAAAGCGAGTCTTTCCAGAGCCGTGCGATCGTAGGCTTACAGCGGGAACCGCCCCTTAAAAAACGTGCTTGTCACGTGAGCCAGCTTGCAGGTTGCAAATCACTTTTAAATAGCTAACAATTACATCCATTCAGCGTGAGGTGTTGCGTTGCGTAGTTGTTGAGTGAGCAAGTACCTAACCTAATAGTTGCTGGTTCGAATCCGCGTCGACAATATTTTTTTTTTTTTCATCCTGTTTTTTTTTCTTTTTCTTTTGTCTTCTTGCCTTTTCTCTTCTACTGTTATTATTTCTTTCCTACCTTTTCCTTTCTTTTTTTCTAACTAGCGCTGAGGGTTTGCACTTCAGTGCTCTAGTTCGTTCATTCAGTCAAAAGCGGATCTCGAAGAGTACGTCTACCCAGGCTTTGAAAGCGACATCAAACTATAGCACTTCACAGAGTAAGTCCCTTTAATGTGCCAGAATTTTTAGTTTGGACTTAGTTTTCAAGAAAAAGCGAGTAGCCTACAATCGTACTTTACGGTAATGGGAACTGCCCCTTAAAAAACCTGCTTGTCACGTGAGCCAGCTTTCAGGTTGCAAATCACTTTTAAATAGCTAACAATTACATGGATTCAGCGTGAGGTGTTCCGTGGCATAGTTGTTCAGTGAGCGAATAGCTAACCTAGACGTCTCTGGTTCAAACCCAAGTAGATACTCTTTTTTTTTTTCATCCTCTTTTTTTTTTTTTTTTTTTTTCTTCTTGCCTTATTTTCCGCTTCCTGCGGTCTTTATTGCTTTCCTACCTTTTCCCTTCATTGTCTTTTCTCTTTCCTGCCTCTCTTCATGCCACTTCTCTTTTTTTTTTTTTTTTTTCTACACTTTTATTTTTCTTTATCATACTAGCTAACAAGCACTGAGGGTTTGCACTTCAGTGCTCTAGTTCATTAACCCTCAGCGCGCATGCGCCCAGAGGGTTACAGTAGTCATCCTGTCAGTCATTCCGTCCGTCAGTCAACAGGGGATCTCGAAGATTACGGCTACCCAGGCTTTGAAAGCGACATCAAACTATAGCACTTCACAGAGTAAGTCCCTTTAATGTGCCAGAATTTTTAGTTTTGACTTAGTTTTCAAGAAAAAGCGAGTAGAATTTCAGTCCTACAATCGTACGTTACGGTAATGGGAACCGCCCCTTAAAAAACTTGCTTGTCACGTGAGCCAGCTTGCAGGTTGCAAATCACTTTTAAATAGCTAACAATTACATGAATTGAGTGTGGGGTGTTCTGTGGCATAGTTGTTGAGTGAGCAAATAGCTAACCTAGAAGTCTCTGGTTAAAACCGAAGTAGACGCTTTTTTTTTCATTTTTTTTTTCATCCCGTTTTTCTTTTTTTTCTTTTTTTCTTCTTGCCTTATTTTCCTTTTCCTACTGTTTTTATTGCTTTCCTACCTTTTCCTTTCATTTCCTCTTTCTTTTGTCCCTCTTCATTGTCTTTTTCTCTTTCCTGCCTCTCTTCATGCCACTTCTCTTTCTTTTTTTTGTTTCTACACTTTTCCTTTTCTTTATCATACTAGCTAACTAGCGCTGAGGGTTTGCACTTCAGTGCTCTAGTTCATTCATTCATTCAGTCAACAAGGGATCTCGAAGAGTACGGCTACCCAGGCTTTGAAAGCGACATCAAACTATAGCACTTCACAGAGTAAGTCCCTTTAATGTGCCAGAACTGTTAGTTTTGACTTAGTTTTCAAGAAAAAGCGAGTAGAATTTCAGTCCTACAATCGTACGTTACGGTAATGGGAACCGCCCCTTAAAAACTTGCTAGTCACGTGAGCCAGCTTGCAGGTTGCAAATCACTTTTAAATAGCTAACAATTACATGGATTGAGCATGAGGTGATCCGTGGCATAGTTCTTCAGTGAGCAAATAGCTAACCTAGAAGTCTCTGGTTCGAATCCTAGTAGATGCTTTTTTTTTTGCTTTTTTTTTCTTCTTGCCTTATTATTCTCTTCCTACTGTTTTTATTGCTTTCCTACCTTTTCCTTTCATTTCCTCTTTCTCTTGTCCCTCTTCGTCTTTTTCTCTTTCCTGCCTCTCTTCATGCCACTTCTCTTTTTTTTTTTTGTTTCTACACTTTTCCCTTTCTTTATCATACTAGCTAACTAGCGCTGAGGGTTTGCACTTCAGTGTTCTAGTTAACCCTCAGTGCGCATGCGCCTGAGGGTATATAGTAGTCAACCGGTCATTAACCCTCAGTGCGCATGCGCCTGAGGGTATATAGTAGTCAACCTGTCAATCATTCAGTCACTCATTCAGTCATTCTGTCAACAGGGGATCTCGAAGAGTACGGCTACCCAGGCTTTGAAAGCGACATCAAACTATAGCACTTCACGGAGTAAGTCCCTTTAATGTGCCAGAATTGTTAGTTTTGACTTAGTTTTCAAGAAAAAGCGAGTAGCCTACAATCGTACGTTACGGTAATGGGAACCGCCCCTTAAAAAACTTGCTTGTCACGTGAGCCAGCTTGCAGGTTGCAAATCACTTTTAAATAGCTAACAATTACATCGTTTCAGCATGAGGTGTTCCGTGGCATAGTAGATGCTCATTTTTATTTTCATCCCTCTTTTTTTTTTTTTTTTTTTTTTTGCCTTATTTTCCGCTTCCTGCGGTTATTGTTGCTTTCCTACCTTTTCCTTTCATTTCCTCTTTCTTTTGTCCCTCTTCATTGTCTTTTTCTCTTTCCTACTTCTCTTCATGCCACTTCTCTTTCTTCTTTTTTTTGTTTCTACACTTTTATTTTTCTTTATCATACTAGCTAACAAGCACTGAGGGTTTGCACTTCAGTGCTCTAGTTCATTCATTCATTCATTCATTCATTCAGTCAACAAGGGATCTCGAAGAGTACGGCTACCCAGGCTTTGAAAGCGACATCAAACTATAGCACTTCACAGAGTAAGTCCCTTTAATGTGCCAGAACTGTTAGTTTTGACTTAGTTTTCAAGAAAAAGCGAGTAGCCTACAATCGTACGTTACGGTAATGGGAACCGCCCCTTAAAAAACTTGCTTGTCACGTGAGCCAGCTTGCAGGTTGCAAATCACTTTTAAATAGCTAACAATTACATGCATTAGGTGTGAGGTGTTGCGTTGCGTAGTTGTTGAGTGAGCAAAGAGCTAACCTGGAAGTCACAGGTTCGAACCCAAGTAGACGTTTTTTACTTTCATTTTTTTTTCATTCTGTTTTTTTTTCTTTTTCGTTTTGTCTTCTTGCCTTATTATTCTCTTCCTACTGTTATTATTTCTTTCCTACCTTTTCCTTTCATTTCCTCTTTCTTTCCTGTACTGTTTTTCTTTCTTCCTTTTTCTTTTCTTCCTACCTTTTTTCATTCATTCCTCTTTCTTTTGTCCCTCTTCATTGTCTTTTTCTCTTTCCTGCCTCTCTTCATGCCACTTCTCTTTCTTTTTTTTTGTTTCTACACTTTTCCTTTGTTATTATTTTCTTTATCATACTAGCTAACTAGCGCTGAGGGTTTGCACTTCAGTGCTCTAGTTCATTCATTCGTTCGTTCGTTCTGTCACTCTGTCTGTCAACAGGCACTTCTGGAAGGTAGGAACCAGCCAGGCTCTGAAAGCGGCATCAAACAGCAGTATTTCACGAAGTAAGTTCCTTTAATATGCCAGAATTTTGATTTTGGACTTCATTTTCCAGAAAAAAGCGAGTCTTTCCAGAGCCGTGCGACCGTAGGCTTACAGCGGGAACCGCCCCTTAAAAAACTTGCTTGTCACGTGAGCCAGCTTGCAGGTTGCAAATCACTATTAAATAGCTAACAATTACATGCATTCAGCGTGAGGTGTTGCGTTGCGTAGTCGTTGAGTGAGCAAGTACCTAACCTAGTAGTCTCTGGTTCGTATCCTCGTCCACCCTAATTTTTTTTTCATCTGTTTTTTTTCTTTTTCCTTTTATCTTCTTGCCTTATTTTTCTTTATTTTCCTCTTTCTTCTACTGTTTTTATTTCTTTCCTACGTTTTCCTTTCATTTGTTCTTTCTTTCCTGTACTGTTTTTCTTTCTTTCTTCTTCCTTTCTCTTTTCTTCCTACCTTTTTCATTCATTCCCTCTTTCTTATGTCCCTCTTCATTGTCTTTTTCTCTTTCCTGCCTTTCATGCCACTTCTCTTTCTTTTTTTTGTTTCTACACTTTTCCTTTGTTATTATTTTCTTTATCATACTAGCTAACTAGCGCTGAGGGTTTGCACTTCAGTGCTCTAGTTAATGCAGTAATTCAGCTTGAGTTTAGTCAAGGCTATTTGGCAGTTCTAAATAGTTATTTCCTGGCACTGTTGTGTTCACAGGTATGTACCTAGAGAGAAGAACCTGAAGGAGTCAAATTACCAGCCAGAGAAGACTAGGGCAGCCCAATATTGTAAGCTTCTGAGAGTATTGAAGCATATATGGCGGATATCTGTGAGAATTGTGCTGTAGTTCACAAGGATGACACTGATTCAGTCATCCTGGGCTGAAATAAATATAATAATAGGAAATATTTCTATTTTTAGCAGCCAATATTTTTAATTATAACTTAAATAAAAAATATTGGTTGTTAAAGAGAGAATAATTTCCTATTATTAAGCATGACACTATTGTCTTTGTCTGAAATTTGTGCTGTTGTTTAAGCCAACTTTTATTGTCAATTATTTCATTTATATATATATTCACTGATCACTACATTACAATAAAATTATCAGAACTATAAATATTTACAGAACAAATAGTACAGAAATAAGCATGATAATGAAAGCTTGGTACAAGCCAAGGATGCGTAGCTGCTTCCGTTCTAAAGTTATTCAAGTTTTTCTTGCTGCCAACTCAATTTGAACATACTATATATTATATCAACATATTATACGCTAATTAAAGATTTTGTTATGATTGTCAATGGACACTTTTCAAGCAGCGGAACCTTCAGCGCTGTTAAACACTACCTTATCCCAATATAATCTCCTTCCAAAAGAACAAGCAATCTGTTAGCTATTTTAATAAGGCATCAATAAAGCTCAAGCAGCAATGAGATCAGTACACTGAAATACTTTCTTCATAAGAGAAGCTAGACTAGCCAGAAACACCAACCACAAACACATTTTCAATGCGAAACTTTCACTTCTTTAAACTCAATTAACTTCCTGAGCATAAAGCAAACTTCACCGTTGGCAGCAAGAAATTATTTACTCACGTGATTACAACATGACACAGGGTGTTATTCATAAAAGCTGATACCCACCCGGAGCTGAAAGATTCCTGTTTTCTCAACAATTATCTCAAAATATAAAAAGTAGCATAATAAAAGGTCCTAAATCTTCATGATGAGTAAGTTCATACCTAAATCAACAATTAATTGTCATTAATCTACAAAACTAGAGCACTGAAGTGCAAACCCTCAGCGCTAGTTAGCTAGTATGATAAAGAAGAGGAATGAATGAAAATATGTAGGAAAAAAAGAAAAAGGAAGAAGAAAGAAAGAAAAACAGTACAGGAAAGAAAGAGGAAATGAAAGGAAAAGGTAGGAAAGAAATAAAAACAGTAGGAAGAGAAAAACAAGGCAATGAGACAAAAGGAAATAGAAAAAAAAACAGGATGAAAAAAAAAGATGAAAAAAATAAAATACCGTTGACGAGGATTCGAACCAGATACTATTCGGTTAGTTACTTGCTCACTCAACAACTACGCAACACAACACCTCACGCTGAATGCATGTAATTGTTAGTTATTTAAAAGTTGATTTTCAACGCAAACTGGCTCACGTGACAAACAAGTTTTTTAAGGGGCGGTTCCCGCTGTAAGCCTACGATCGCACGGCTCTGGAAAGACTCGCTTTTTTCTGGAAAATGAAGTCCAAAATCAAAATTCTGGCATATTAAAATAATTTACTTCGTGAAATACTGCTGTTTGATGCAGCTATCAGAGCCTGGCTGGTTCCTACCTTCCAGAAGTGCCTGTTGACAGACAGAGTGACAGAATGAATGAATGAATGAATGACACTAGGACTACTGTAACCCTCTGGGCGCATGCGCGCTGAGGGTTAATAAGAGTGTGACAGACAGAGAGACATACAGACAGGAGGACCACTATAACTCTCTGGCACATGCGTGCTGAGGGTTAATACATAGTTTTTAATCTATCCTTAATAATACTGTGACATTTTTAAATAAACAATAAGGACAATAATAATGTAAATTTACCTCATTTAATTGGAATTTGCATGATGACAGGTTTTTAGAATTATTAGTGTCAAAAACCTTCAATGTGGTAATTGAAGTCTCACAGAAATGTTGATAATATTGCTGCAAAATAAATATTTTACATGATTCATTTTAATTACGGTATAATATCTTAAGTATTCACTGTCATAAACCAAACTTAAATAAAATGAACTGTGATTCAATAATTTATTATTGATGAAGAACTTCATACCAATAAATAAAACATAGAAACAGATTGAAAAATAATTCATATTGTTTCATAGAGAAAAATCATATTAATTTTTGTTGCCACTGTACTTCTTCATTCTAATGTGGGAATTATATTAATAGATATTAGATTTTTATGTACAATTATACTTATTTGAATATTTTCTACGAAATAAGCTCCTCACCAGGTCAAGAGTAAAAAGAGCTAGAATTTACAATCACAGAAAGATTCTCAACTCTAGAATGTGATAAGGAAAAGTTTGAATTACACTGTAACCATTGTAAAAGCTTTGTATTTTTTGCTAAGGGATTAATAAATATAATATTTACAATGATATTATCATTAAGTATAACACCACAATTATATTCATGCTTGTCCTATTCACTATAAATTAGACATAATAACCAAACAATTAGCTTCTAATCAAACCACTGCCAGGTTAATGGACCGCTTGTAGTCTGGGGTAAGTTTGCGACAACCACTTATTTTTTTTTATTAAACTTAGCCAATGTAACAAGTTATTTACAAGTATTTCATAACATATCCAACATAATACAATGATTAGGATCATAAAACTAATATAAAATCATTTTTTGTCACCATTTATGGCAATATACTTAGAATAATTTTCAATGCGTTAGTACAAAGCTCGAAAGTATATACATTTTGAGAAATTATTTAATGTTTTAACTGAAAAGTTTGCTCAATATAATGTTCTTATTTATTTTAACATTATAATATATACATATATATAATATAGTTAAACTTACTTTAACAACTTTTTCTTCACAAGTTCTAAAATAATTGACTATTTTTTTCCCAACTTCTTCCTGTATGTTCCTCATTAAGCCATCAAGTTCAGAATTCCACCTCCTAATATATTTATATACATAGATTGTTTTACCAGCAAGGTTAAAGTATGATAAAGATATAGCATCGCTAAATTTATTTATTTTATTGCATAGACTTTTGCAATATTATATTAGTTAGGTTATTTAACTTGTATGTTTGTGCCATTGTTAAGCCAGTGACACAGAATAATGTCCTCAGACTGAAAAGTATTCTTTTTTCTTTTCAAGAAAATTCATACTATGTCAAGCAAAATATCCTCATAAATACTTTTAATCTACAATTATAATATTATTCAAAGTCCAAACTATAGTTATCTATTACAGAAATAATGGCATCATTAAGTTTTATCATAATAAAAATGCTTTCATTTTGTCCAGTAATAAATAAAGAAATAATTTAATCATATTAATTAACAATATTGGCTACTAGAAAGAAAAAATGTGCTATTATAAGAAAAAAATAGGACTCACTTGTATTGTTTGTTTTGCCTTGATCCACGATTAGACTTTAATCTATAGCTATAATCATTTAAATTAAATTTGATAAAAAAAATTTTTTTTAATCTATGCTTACAATTCAGGTTCTTCATGATCAGGAGGATCATCATGTTCCTCTTCATTTGATAATAATTGTTTTGTGGAGTGACATTCTGTAATAATTGTATTAGGTATATTTTATCACATAATATAGCGTTGTTGTTTTTTACCAGCACTATCTTGATTTTCTTGATTATTGTCACTTTGGTTATGACTACCTTCTTCACTGCATCAATAAAATAAACATATTGGGCATTCTATGTTTAATAAAATATGTTAAACGATACCTTAAAAAAAATTACTAAATTACTTAACTGATATGAAAAAAACCCTTGGTAGATACATATCAGTGATTTAATAAGTCAATTATATAGACGCTTGAAATATGCCAATGCTGCATTTCCACACACATCAGAGCACTAATTTTATTAGTGACTATGTAAAGTTTAAGGTTGTGTCAATAATGATTTATCATAATTTAATTTATTCTGACTTCTGAAATACAGCTTTTGACTAATGGTGGGAGTTTAATTAATCTTAAATATTGATAATATCATGACATTTACTTGAATGAATACAAGTACATGATAAAATGGGCATTGTTCTTATTGATCTTTAGGAGATCACCGCTTTGATTTGCCCTTTGTAGAATTTAATTAAATGTAGTAATTTATCTACATGAAATACCTATAATATATCCATAAATCTACTTACGATATAGAGAATGTAGTTTCAGCAAAGCTGTCATTGATATTAATGTTCACTTTTAAGTCATCACCATCTTGTTCATTTGTAGCTAATGAAGAATTAGATACTAATGCAAAACATACATTTCAATATAATACTTACTACTACTATTATTAGGAAGGATATCAATATGGTTCCTCGCTGAGTTCTGTAAAGGATCCGATATAGTTCTAAACAGAAGAAATTATTGATAATTAATTAGGTAGACAAATAATATTTAATTTACTCATCTAATTGAGCAGATTCTTCAATATTAGCAGTCTGAATATTGTCAGCCAATAATTTGCCACTTAATGTTTCTTCATTTGCTAATAAAAAATAGAATAGTTATACTAATGTGTGTGGCTGGTCACTCAAAGTGATGTGAGAAACTATAATGTTTTTACTCTTAAGGATATGAATGTCAAAGTAAGTTTATTACCATTCATGATTTTAAACAAAGAGTATACAATTATAGTTGTGTTCTGGTAAAAAACAAAAGATGATAACTGTAGCCCTAGCTTTTTAATTGGCACTGAAGCACATCACAGTCATGATCTTGAATAGATTATACATGTATATAATGTGTGCTTAATGATAACTTTCAGAGACCCTATTATACTATAATCAAGATCTGTACTGGTTCACAAACTAATATTTCTCAGATAATGATGTTACTATTGAAATAGTATATATAATTAATTTTCAGACTCACCTGTATGTTTAATGCTAGTACCATCGTGAATTTCTTCAACTTTTAAACAATAATACAAAATTTACATAGCCAATAAAAATGATAATGCCATCTTACCATTAATTTGATGAAGTTTAATGACATTGTCTTTTATTTTAGCTTGATCTGATAAAGTTCTAGCATATAATATATGCAATTAACATTATATCCAAATATACACTGTTAAAAATGGGGAGTTTAGAGAACTTAGTAGCTATTGGTGTTAACTAGGAGGCACTGCTCAGACACCCCAGTTTAAACCCTCATATTGTCTCCATATTAATAGTCATTAACAAAATATTATATTTTAAATGAAGAAACTAGAGGTTATAAGCTATCAATTGCACATGCTCATTGAGTATAAAATGTATTTGTGTGTAAGTTATAAGGGCTCAAAGTGGGGTGTTCAGACAGCACCTCCTGGTAAATACCTTGCGAGGTGTTATTGAAACACTCCATTTTAACAAAGTAATAATTGCATACTCATTAATATACTACTATATATTGTTGCTCCACTATTTACAAATCTTTAATGTAGTAAATACAATTTAATAAAGACATCTAAGATATGATTTTTTTGGATATAAATTTTTTTCAGTCAGTAAATTGTTCATTTGTCTAACAAAATTGAAAACTATATACTACAAAAATACCATGCCTATATCATCGCCATAAATATATTAACTTTGAATTCCTTTTATACACTACCCCAGACAAAAATAATAAACGAAATAACAATATCTGTATAGCTACTCCCCACATTGACATGACAACTAAGAAATATGTAGCATTATAAGTATATTGCTTTAAATACTTCTAAGCAAAATATACATGCTATAATGTTGAGTATAAGTTAAGCAAAATCGAATTAGCTATCTTCATAATTTAGTGACATTAGTGTCTTGCATTAAATAAACAAAAGTGAATCATAACATCAAACAAGAAATCAAATGTTAATTAATTTCAGTGTTATTATTGCAGACACATTAATCACACTATTACAATAATAATTATTATTATACTATCAATATTATTATTTTAATAATAATATTTATATTATTATAATTATTATTGTTAGCTGTTATTATCATATGATATTCTTATTTTTTAGCCAATGCACTTGTCAGATATTTAATTGCCTTTTTCTAGTGAATGAACTTTTATAGTATGGCAATAATTATGTTTAGGATCTACACATTATTACATTATTAGAAAAAACTTAAAAAATATGCCTTTACAGAAGAAATCTGCACTTCATTTGTGTGTGTTAACTATTTATGAGCTAGCTATTGAACCTGTAGTATGACTAATCAATGAGCGTGTAGAGTGGGAAAACAATGTTATTTTAACAATTCTTTGCAGGCTCATCAATAATATAAACCTGTTGCATTTGATACATTCGCATATCACCATATTTTTTATGATGTTAATCCCACGTATGAGGTAGCTAAATCAGTGAAAAAAGATGAGGTTTTATATTTTAGTTAATAATATTTAATCTATAGCTAAATCAACTAGCAAACTAGTCTTAATGAAAAAATTTGCCATTATTTGTGGCAGAATAATAATATTGTGATTTATCTGCTCAATTTAACTGTCAAACAATTATACAGTAGTAAATACTTACTGATCAGATAAACTATCTTCAGAAGTGTTACCTACAATTATCAGTCTCCATAAGTGTTAAAATACTACATGTATAAATAACAGCATACCCTCAAAAATACTGACTTTGTCTGTTTCTGGCAACTGAACCAATGATCTGCAACAAATACAATAGTAGTTCCTAACTTACTAAATCAGATAATAAGTACCATTTTGAATTAATTTATAATATGCAACTAAGCTCTCAAAATCTAGATGTAAAACAAATTAATTTAATTACTATTATTAGCTATTTATTTATCGTTATCATCACAATCATTAAGTGACAATTCAACCATATAAAACCAGCCATAATTAAAAAAAATTATTAATAATCATTTACATTATTTTCCAAAGTAAAGCAGTTTTTAACATTATATATATTATAAAAAGACTTAAAAAGAGCTCTGTGCATATCTCTTGGCATAAATCTTTTTTTATTTTCTCACACCTAGCACATTTGAGCTGAAGTTAATGTTTTAAAGTCAACATGCTGAAGTCGAAGCACACATTTACTCTTAAATAAGTTATTGCTATTCGTTGCTAATATTTTCTACCACTTTGTAGAGTTGCCTTAATCTTCTTTTCTCCTGCATACAATTTATCATTTTAAACATTATTATCAAAAAATAAAATAGGCAAAAAAACAGCTCTCACACATACATCTAAGCATTATTTGTTTTTTATTTCTTATTAAATTGAAATTGGCTGACAGCTGAAGTTAAAGTGCCCACATTTGTCGTATAAAGTACTAAAGTTGTCTCTCATGATCTCATATCTTCTACCAATGCTAAAAAAATAAATGGAGGTGACCAAACTGTAATGGTCATTGAAGTTCAAGCATTCAAATCTAAATTATGGCCCGCTTTTCAAGGTAAAAAAACAATGTTAATAGTGGTCAAAATAGATTACTTGAATTTTTTCAAAATACTTTTCAAATTTACATGCTTAGATGTGCATGTGAAAAAGGTTGCACATTCCATTAGCATGAACATCTCAATTGAAATTACACCAAATTATTCAACATTACTCGCTATTTAGTAGGCTCTAATCTACACATTGAAAAGAATTATTGATGCAAACTCAAGCACTTCTACTTTTTGTTCATTGTACCATTGTTATTCAGAGTTAAATGTGCGAAATAATTATAAGCATTATCAAATCTACTCAAGTATATTAATATTATTTTATACAAGCATGTACATATCTCAGTACTGAATTATCGATTACATATTAGATTCAATAATTTGTGCAATGCTTACTGTTCAGAAGAACTTCTATAATAGTCTTTAGAATCAACTGAATCTCTTGTAATTGCTAATTTTACATATATTCATTATAAATGAAATTGTACATTAATAATTCTTACCATCAGAATTACTGGCTGAGTCTGCTTCCTGAGACTGGTTCAATGTTTTGCTGTTATAAAAATGTTTACATATGATGCATTTGTTATAGGGTAATAGCTAATTGTATGAGTGGTAATAGCACAAGTAACACAGTTAAAATAGTGCAGTAGAAACCAAGTGGTACTGATCCAGAATAAAACAAGTTACCCAAGCTATCACTTGTTAATAGCAGGCCAGCTTTTTTGTTCTAACCATTTGCACTGTAGCTACGTACTGTATCATACACTCACTAGCATTATTTAATTCATAGAAGTGATAGTACATGCACTGAAATGAAATATATGGCCATAACTTTCGGTATTAATATACAAAATTTTGATTTTATAAATTCAAAGTTTGTGTACAAAGAATTATTTTTAAATCCATGTTCAATGTTTTTTTCTTGAAGATTTGGGATGATAAAAAATCAATTATATTTACAACAATGTAAAACTTTATATTTATTTATATTAGGATATTATAATACTTAATAAAATGTCACTGCAATATAGATTAATCATAGTTTATTCATGGTATTACATTACTAAAATACAAAGCTGTGATGAATATATTATATAGAAAAATTGACATAATACTTACGAATCTGTGTAATGTTCTTCAACTGACTGTTTTTTAGTTGTTGCTATATAGTAAAAAGTAAAATAGTAACATATTCAATGCAACATTCTGGACAAGTTTAAGAGATATATATATATATAACTTTATTATCTAATAATGTTCTTAAACTACTTCTAAGAATTATGTGGTTGCAATTGTACTTACAAAATTATGTGAAGCCTTAACGTAATCATTTAGCCAGATAGCTAGTAAGTATTCTTAGTGTTCCTATTTTATAATATATAATATATTATATATTATTATAAAATAAAATATATTATACATGTATGTAGTACTTATTACATGAGTCAGAGTATGATATGGCAAAATATTTCATGAGCAGGCTAATTTATTTTCAAGAGCCAGAACAAACAATCAACACTTAATCAACAAAACAAGTGATTGCACAAACAACGGATGTATGGAAACATGTTTACAACATAAGATAATACAACAATAAAATATAGCAATAACATAAAAGTTCTAAGTTCACTTGAGCGATGAGGTGGGGCAGATGCCACACCTCTCTTATGCCCGACCCCTACTCAGGCTTTATTTTCACTCGCCTCACAGAGTCATGTGTTGTTCGTGCCTGCGCTGCAGTGAGAACGAAACGCTGTAGTGCAGGAAGTCACGTCATCGTGTGTCATATTGTGGGCGTGTTACCAATTCTCTATATAAGCATTGTGTATCATTTTAAATTCAGTACCTCGTGCCTTACACTTTATAGACATAGATTTAAAACTCTATTCAGTCTATTGTTGGGGCTGGGGAAGAACTCTGGTGGCAGCGTACCTTGCGCCCTCCTTGAGTCCATGAGTAAAGTGAATCTCCTCTGAGTCTAGTGCGAGCGGCGACCCACAAAAGCCCACACTGAGAGTGAAATATCTTGCCATATCACTCTGACAAGTGTAATAAGTGGTTTATTCCAAACTAGATATCATCTTCACTACTGTAGTTAGTACTAGGGGAAGGGTAACTTACAGGTAAAGTTAGTTGTACTATTGTTTAAGCTTAATTTTTATTGTCAATTATTTCATTTATATGTAGTATCACTGATCACAATATTACAATTAAATTTCACGACTATTAATGTTTACAGAACAATAGTACAGAAATAAGAATGATAACGAAAAGCTTATTTAGTAGCTAACTCGAAGTGAAGGTGGAATCACTTTGAATTGCCACTAAATATCTAGGCGGAAAAATTAGTGGAAGGGTAAGAAATCTGCACAATAAAGATCTAACAATCACACAATTGGGATATGCTTCTGATACTACAGCTATATTACACTCTGCTAGCTAAAATGTTAGCATTATATCTATTTACAGCTCGGCATTAGTTGTTAAAACAGGTTTACAAATTAAATCTAACTGCATATTAAACTTACCTGTATCCTAGTCTCAACAACTAAAGACCCTTTGGCGCTTATAGCATACACTAGTTTGGATTACATGGCTAGACAGTCTCACTGGAGAAGGGACAAGTTTGTTGTTTACAAGCTCATTGAAAACTTTACACGTGATTGATTGAACCGAACCATGTGACAAAATTTGGGCGTGTGTAGAGCGGGAATGCTGTGATTTTTCTATTCCCATAGACTTCTGTATTGAGTTTAGAAGTAGCACTTTCCCTCCGGGTTAGGAGTTTACTGAGGGAATACTTTTAACCGTTTGGGCTCGAGCTTTCCAATGGTGTAAACCCACCAATGGTGTATAACCCCGGATCTGCTACCATTCTAAAGTTATTCAAGTTTTTCTTGTGGCCAACTCAACTTGGACAATAGTACAGCTAAACCAATTACAATAAGCTACATTGTAATATATTTCCGAGATTGTTCTTCGTCTCAAAATGTTGTAAGGCCTCACTTACTCGTGCTGGTATGCTCAGATATCTCAGTTGAATTCATCCATTGTAATCTAAAAAAAAAAAAATTCTAGCATACATTATTTTTAATTATACAACTTAAAAGAAAATTTGATGTAATTATAACATGAAGCATTTGTAGCTATAACTTAGTCGTGACACTTTTATATAAAGATTGTTAATATTTTTTTTCACAATCCTGTTTAATATATTAATTTTTACAATTTCACTGACAGCTAATAATAATAAATTCTAAATACAATTATGGCAATAATGATATTGTTCTGTAGCACTTGATTAATTTAATATTACTGTAGCTACCAATAACTGGAAAATTACTATAACTTCAATAAGTGCCAAATAATAAAATATTTGCCCTTTCCAAAGCTGGGAGAAGGGTACAAACATAACATTATAGCTTTGCACTTATACTTATGCAAAATAGATAATTGTCAGGCATTTATGTGCTGGCAATAAATGTGTTGCAGTATATATGCACATTCTATTTATAATAATTTTATAAAAAAAGAATTATAAAGAGACAAAAATAAATCTACATAAATATTTTTTTATGCAAGTAAACAGGCTGCCCAGGTATGCACAATTCAATAATTTTATTAATAATAAATATTTCAAGATGGGGAGGCTCTTGTAGCAGTTATCAATGATAAGGAACTGAAATGTGTAGAAATAAAACAAACAACATACAATAGGGTTTCATACAGAGGTGGGGCACCCTGGGATTTCCCCCCAGCTTGAGTTCCCCCCTCCCAGAATTTCATGAAACAAATTAATAATATTTACTACTTAATGGTATTCTGTGGTTATGATTTATAATGGTATTCTGTGACTTTTTTGTTTGTGTATATCTAATATTTGGTGATAGTTCACTTCAGTTAATTGAGGTTCTTCAATTGCAATACATATGAATCTTCCAAGATTGATGTCACTAATTCTATACCTGAGACGATTAATCAAATGGGTGTGGTTGCAGGGAAAGTGCCAAGTGAGATGCAAGGGGCGAGGCAAAAGATTATGGATCCATGTGGCAAGTGATCAAGATGGCATGCTATCAACGAGGTCTGTCAGGGTGGTAGCTTGATTGGAGTGGTATGCCTGGGCGACAATTTTTATCCCGCCCATCCGCACACAATAATGATAAGGTAATGGTTGTTAGTGGGCCGCATGTGTAGCTACCAGTGATCACCTAACAATAATGATGTGTGAACAGATGCTCGTATTCATTATACACATACACCACACTAACTCCACTCTGTTGAGTGTGATTGCGCATGTGGCCATTGCACTCATCTTCCAGCTACATGCAGTGTGCATCCAAGTGCCTGGTTCAACTCATGGGTTAGAATATTTGTACACACATACACTCCCCAAAATACAAATAGGGAAACAGTAAGGTAGGGCAAACTGCAGAGGAGGTTAAGAATGAAGTAGGTAGTGGAACAGGGGGTTATGGCAGGGGCTAGCGAGGTTGTGCTAGCAGGGGGCGGGTAAGCAGTATCTGCTGGCAGGTGCTAGCAAGGATGGTGCTTGCAAGAATTAGCTGTGGCGCAGGACCTGGTACCAAGTATTGGCTGGAAGGGAGGCTCCTGCACATTAACAATCCCCTCCTTTCAGTAATGGTTACGGAAGTAGATTATGTGGGACAGGGTGTGTCTGTGTGGAGGGGAAGGGGAGTGGGGATGTGGGTATTGGTAATTAGAAATGACAAGGTTAACTTAACTATAATAGTCCAGAAAATGTGAAAATGTACATGTCTTTCTTTTGAGTATGAATATGCACTTACAGGATATTCGCATCATCTGAAATCTGTTTACTTGATGGTGCAACTTGAAGCTGATAAGATTTTTTTATTATGTCAACACCAAATGCTTCACTGCAAAGGAAAATTATTTATTTTGATATGTAATAGCATTGTGCACAAAGAAAATGCACAATTATTTTACATGAATGTACTGATATAAATGTTTATTTTTGTTAAAACAACATAATTTATTTAAAATAACTTACTTCAAAAAATATAGAAACTTTTCAATCATTGTCAAATTAACCCTACAGTAATTATATAATACATTTATAAAAAATGTCCTACAGCAGCATCAACATTTTCTATTATAACATTTCTTTATAACAACTGCTATTTAATTATTTTTATAAATCCTTCTGTTTTTATTAAAATAAAATTATAAACATTTGGTATCAACTTATTTCAAATTTCAATAAAAACAAGAATTTTTATAATTTATTACTCCAACATATACAATACATTGTTATCTTAAAGTACCATGAATAATTTATATTGATGGAATATAATAATATCAAATTTTCTCATTCTAACAGCCAATATTATGTTATTTAAAACTTTACTCGACATTTAGACTACTTGTCAAAGCCTTCTTCAGGGGTCAATTCTCCGTGGTGATATAATATACACAATGTATACAGCAAGACAACTGGAGGGTAAGCTTGCTGTTCATTATAATTCTGAAGAATGATTTGCCCTTAGCATAGACAGTCAGCATCTGGAAAGCTCTAAACCTATGTCTCTGTTAAACTGATTGTTGTCTGGTGTCATCTGTATGTGTAAATCCTTCTTGATTATTAACTCACTATTCTTACTGGTTCTGTCTACAACTCTTACCTCTTCCCATTTTATGGGGTGATGTTTCTGCCCAAAATGTTCAGCTATAGGTGAAGCCTTCTCGTCACCTCTCTTGCAAGCATCCTGATATTATTGCACTCTCTGCCCAAGCTTTCTAGTTGTTTCAATATTATTACCACTGCTGCAGAGTGTGCTATACATTATAGATGACTCTGTGCTAATGGGTGCAGTATCTTTGACGTTCATAAATTGTGATCATGAAGTGTCACCCGATTTAAATGCTGCCTTGATGTCAAGATCACATCCTATTAAAGTCAAACATACTATACCCCACAGAATCATTGATAATGTATAGTATACCCTGCAGCTACTGAAAATCAAGGGAGTTCTACACATACAGCATCCTGATGTTCTTTCACTCTCTGGCAGATGACACCTGACAACAAGTTTAACAGAGACATAGGTTTAGAGCTTCCAGGATGTTGGCATCTATGGTTCATGCAAGTTACCCTTCAGAATATAATAAACTGTAACCGTACCCTCCAGTAATCTTGCTATGTACATAGTGTATATTATATGAACACAGAGAGAGTTCGACCTCAGTTGACTACTCAAAAGGTCTTCAGCAAGAGGTCGAAACGTCAAGTTAAGTTTAAATGTACATAATACTGGCTGTTAGAATGAGAAAATTTGCTATTATTATAATTATTTCAGCCAAGATTGACTGAACTTATGAAATATAACTATCTTCTTCCAAATTAAACATGAATTATTAAGTTTAATCAACCATATACTTTTCTATTTGACCATTATTTAAAACTAACAAGTACCCCGCCACATGTGGCGCTTGACGTACTGCAAAGTATGAATTCAGTTACCTTGTTCAATTATCATTATCCACCATTGCTTAAGGCTATATAAGTTTCCCTCTCCTGTTCTGTTTCACCTTCCATTTTGAAAATAACGCCTCCTTTATTGTCTCTTCCACCCACTTTTTAGTTACAATTAGTTAATCGCTCGCCATTTTGCCTTATCCTCAATTCTCTGTTAAACCTACGCCCCCTTACCAACTACAACTGCTATTTACAATTAATCGTTTTTTGCCTTCCCTTTCATACTTTCGGGAAACCTATGCCACCTTCTCTCGTCTACTATTACAACGACTTTTTAGTTACAACTAGTGGTATGCTTGAGCACAAATGTCGAGCGAGCCTAAGACTACACTGTTGTTAACAATTGGTGTTAACTTCTAACCCTTAAGCTACTAAAAAATAGTCGAGTTTTTAATTACGTAAATCATACAATGCCATAGTAACCACTCCCATTTGATTGAATAAAAAAGCAACAAAATCAAGTCACATTATTTAAACTTTTTCTTTGTGATATTCTTTATAGTTGTAATCCACAATACTTTCACACAACTGAACATACCTATTCAAGAGTTACTGTTGTGGTTAGTCTAGTAAACAATGAATTTCAATACAGTTACGTAGTGCTTATTACTATGACGAATAGTGTATTAAGTTACCACCGCCACTAACTCGAACAGAAATGGAACTCCCGTAAATTTTTGAGTTTTAACTGCACCCGCAAAAGAATTCAAAGCAGTAAACAAGTCAATATCTAGGATGATATGGGTACTGATCACTTAACCAGAGTGTTCTGTTAGTGAAGTTTGGGACGGTCGGACACAGAGTTAGTACAAAATGACATATGTACATACTTCCACACATTATATAAACAAACAAATATCCCTGATTTTCAATTGTGTTACCCCTGAAAGTGTCTCGCTCACTCCGATCGCTCACCAATTAAACACTTTTTACTGAATATGACGACACTTTTACAGAAGGTGACGACACCTTTACTGAATGTGACGACACCTTTACTGAATGTGACGACACTTTACCCACTACTGCAATTGATGATGACGCTTTACCAAACTGTTTAAGCACATGAATTATTTATGACTACATACACAGTCATCATTACTGACACACAAGCGTAGTATTATAGATGAGTCTAAAATATTTAAACATCGCTACTATGTAATAGTTAGAGTATAATCACTTAGTTTCCTGTGGACCTTTAATTATGATGGTTTACGACAACATTCAATTCTGGGAGACAGACTTTCCAGTGAAAAGTGTTAAAAAGACATTTTGGAGTAGCAAGATAAAGTAGTTCAAAGTGAAGGTACAAAAGATTAATGAAAAAATATACTCACCCATAACAACTAACAAAATTAATATTCATTGTATTATAATTCATTCATCTATTATCAACAGCAATTATGTACACACAAATTTCAGAGATATACTGCTATTTTACCCTTTCTGATATAATTTCAAAGAATACCACATAGCTAAATGGTGTACGTTGTTGAGATAGTATGCATAGTAACAGTATCTATTGGCTATATATACATTATAATACCGCAATGAGATCAATAATAATAAAAAATTATATCAAAAGTTATGTATACTAAGCAATATATACCTGTAACAATATTATCTGTTTAAAGTATGTAGACAACCAATCTTCAAAAGTAAACTAGGAAGTTGAAAAACAAAAATAACTCACGGTATCTTAAGTTGCAGTGATAGATGTGGACCTTTGATCTTTGAAGGAGATATTGGAGTAACTACCAAGCACATAACATGAATATACTAGTATAACTATTATATTTCCTTCTCTCATAACGAGATGAACAACTGTGAATAAATAAGTAATGTTTCATATATAACATTATAGTTTATTAGTACTACCTACAAAATTTGTATTTGTCACAGGTGCAGACATCAGTCATGTAAAAAAAATTTAAATAATTTCTACAATATATTTGGGCATATAAAAAAAGCGCTTAGTTAATGGCAAATTTCACAAGAATTATAATAGGATGTTAAGTTTAAATTTATAAGTTGGATATTAAACATTGAATACTACTTTTATTAACTCTGTTATGAATGGCTTAATTATAAATGTTACGACAATAAAAAATATTACCAGGTTAAGTAAATATATATTTACATAGTTTGGATGTTATTTTGACAAATTATTATTCAACTATCCCTTGGCTTAATAAATATGCAAGTGCTATAGGCATGAGTTTAAATGTGGCAAGTCAGACATGTAATAATGCATGTATTCAATAAAGAATATAATAATATTATGTACTGCTCAAGCATAAATACCATACTAATGTTTCCTGTCCATTGAACAATATATAAACCAGGGGGGGTGGATTTAACACAATGCAATAACAATAATGAACAAAGGGGATATGGAAAATGCCTTAAGCCAAATCATGCTAATTTTAATGCATTTCCTGTATGGAAACAGGCAATAGGCCATGTTTAGAACACTAAACTGCTTTTGCTATGTCCATGACATATGGCTAAGTGTTAATGGAAGAGGAGGATGCTAAACAATATTTTATGAAAACGCTGCTTCCAAATTGCCTTCACTAAAACCTGTGAAGTTTTATATCAAACTCAACGATTTGTCTAGGGTTGACTAAATATTATCCAACATAAAAACGCAATAAAATACAAATTACGAGTCACTTTATACTACAATGAAATAAAAATGAATGCATGATATGATTGTGAAAATTTTGAGAGGCATAGTGACGTGGTTTAGATAATTCTATAGTTAGTTGATATTAGCTGGACTATGCACACATCAATAAACTTTAATTCTTGTGCAACATTTCGACCAAGTTTGCTGGTATACTTCAGGTATATAAATACAGAAAGTGGAGTGACATGATTGGTGGATGCAAGATGCTATGTCTATAGTTGCCTTTGTTTATCTAAAGTTGCCGCCCACCCAAATTGTATTTTAATGTGCCTGTAGCAACTGATGTGCATGTTAATAAGTCATCGGGTTCAATAATAGCAGGCTTAAAAAAACTGCTACAATAGGATAAACCAAATCCATGAATGGCAGACAAAATATACAAGTGCTATTGGTCCAGGAAAATTTGAATGTGTTAGCACATATAGTAGTTCATCATATCATTATTGTTTGCAGATTTGATTCCCAAGATCAATCACTACTACGGCCTACAATTTTCATGAGACTCAGGGCCAACGCATAATTACTTAATCATACAAAAGTACTGACATAATTATATCCTTGTTGCCTACAAATGGGCACAGATTTACAATGCTGAGATTGTGTAATAATACTACCAACAAGGAGTTAAAACATCGGGAAAATTTTCTTTTTATATAATAATAAACATTGTGGGCATTGCCAGAAATTAATAATGTATGACCCATATGATAGAATATATATTTTTATAATGTGTGTGACAAAATAATAAGAAGCAAACACGTAAAAGTTCACAATGTACTGACAATTTCACAATTGTTTACTTACCTAAGTTACCCTCAGCCAGGCTCTCTTTATTTTCAATTAATTTCATTAATCTACTTTCCAAAAGTACTGTCTTCTTGAATACTTTCATTGCCGCCTGATAATATTCTTCTGATAATTTTTTAAATGCTTCCACATTAATATATGTATCCACTATTTTTCTTAAGTCAGCCATTAATTTCTTAATATCTGAAACATAAAGCTATATGTAAACCTATTGAAAAAAAATTATATTATTTTTCCCACTGCATTATACCCTGTAAGTGTCTTGCTCACTACGCTCGCTCGCCAATAAAATTTTAACTAGCAGTATATTACTATCACTATTGTCTAATTTATCAACACACTTCACTAACTTAATTAGCGGCACGGGCAAAAAATCGGGTCACATGTACCATACAAATAAAACAAATTAAAAATAATAACTAAATCAATGAATACCACGGAAATTCAATGTAACATAATATTATTACAGTTATTTTACCTGCTTCCAAGTTCTCAGGACGATACTTTTGAGTTTCAATTTTTCCAGAAATCTCCAACTTGAATTTTTCCATATGAATCTCTATGCTACTAATCAAATCTTTAGAATGATCTTTCTGAGGAAATAAACATAATGTAGGTATATTATATGACAACATATATTTTATTAGCATTGTTGAAGACCAAAGAAGTTAATCTCAACTGGACTCTATTAGCTAACTAATTATCATTCACTTTTACTTATGCATCATTTCACACTTACTGAGCATGCTCAATTCTTCTTTTAAGTACATGAGTATTACTATCATATTTACGTATCACCATTGTTACCCGTGGTCTCTTTCTCACTTCTCGTTGTTATTTAAACCATTTTACATCTGAATTTTAACAAGCCACAGCTATACTGTATAATTAATACCTAGCTAATTAGCAAGAAGTCCGGAGTGGGGAATTGTTTCCAGTAAACGTTCCCAGTCTGCTACTGAGAGCGGAAGTCTCAGACATCAACCAAGAGGCCAGCCTTATAACCTGACTCGCTAGAGGTTGACTGTGTGTGAGTACTCCCCTCTTCGAGCATAAATGCAATCATATTACTTTATATTAGATATTTCTAGGAAATTCAAATTTGAGTAATGAAATGAAGGATTTCAGTTTATTTTTTCCTCCTATTTTTCCAATGTTTATTTTAATGATTAACATGTCTGATCATTATACTCTTTTTCCTTTTTTTTTAAGGAACAAAGAGAAATTAATGTGAAGGTGCAAACCCGCAGTACTAGTAAACATTACCTAGCTATTACAGTATTTATAATCTCAGACCAAAGAATAAGCAATCTATTAGCTATTTTAATTAGACACCAACATAGCTGGTGCAATGAAAATGGTACATGGAAATGCTGTCTTCATCAGAGAAGAAGCAAAAACATGCCAGATGTTTATTAATATGTATTTGCTAAGAAGAGCATGTTTCTGTGGCAATTTATTTTTGTAGAGCAAAGTTTAGATATCTTTAGAACAGTAAACAAGGACAAAAGTTATTATGAAACAGTAACATAATCGCTAACCAGTACTTATGTTTTGTTTTAATAATGTAAGTCTGATGTAGAAAATAATGCAAAACTTGACAGATCATTGTGTGACATGCCATAAGCTATATTAATATAGCAGCATGAGAGTTATTCTACTAACTTGTGTTGCGACAAAGATATTGACTTTACTTGATTATTTTTGCGTTATAATCGTCAAATGGGATCACTTGACCTAAGTTATTTAATACAGTTATACTACTCCTTAATCCCAACAAAAATTTTCTAAGAAGCAACTGGATTAATTATTAACACTATTATGTAGTGTAACATTACACCAAAGAGATGTGGCTTTGCTAGAGTAACTACAAAATCAATTAGCCTGCCATCATCAATGGATCTCAATGAAGGTTATGTCCCAGCATTGAAAACATTATAAAACTGTTGTATTGTTAAACTATCCATAATTATTGTAAATTTGTTCATCAGATAAAACCTAGTAAAATTTTGCCACATAATCTTTATACCTTGGATAAAGTCCCAAGTGTCACATCAAAATCAAGTGAGAAAATAATTTACAGTTGCACATTATTCATTTAGCTATTGCTGCGAAGTTTACGGAGTACCAAATATGTTAGTGCGCTTGCACTCTATTGCAGACATCTCTATTTGTAACAGGAAGTGCACATATCTAGTTAATTCACTGCACAATTTATTGAACAATTTATTAGCAACTAATTAGGAAATGTCAGAGAAAAGTTTTATGTCTGATTAATAATTTTTAATACTTAGCTAGAGAACAGCAATCCACCTATAAAGCTCTAGTGTGTATTGTATCAAGTAGTATATAATACTGTTACTTTAACACAATATTGTGGTTGTAATTTTATCATGAACATTTTATTCTAATTTTCAAAGTAAACCATACCTTTAAATCTTCCTGACAGGCACTCATGAACTTCAACTGTAGAGATGAAAAACTTCCCTTTTTTTTGCTTTCTTCTTTGTGCCTCCTGGCTTCATCATATGTATCATTAAGATGCACCACAATTTCTTTATATGGCTTAAGTTTCTCAAGTTGTACTATAAATAAATCATTATCAATAGTTAGATATTCATTTGGTTGCCATTAAAGCATAGCTTAGTCAATAATTACTGGATGTATGACGCACAATAGCAATAATAATTGTGACGCTACTAAAAGTTGTAGAGGACTCTGAATCTTAAAAAAAAACACCGCTAAAGGTAAACTAATCAGGCTAAGTAGTGTAATATATATTTTGTAGATACCAACTTTTAAGTGAAATGGTGCAATTCAGAGCACTAAATACCCTTTATCATTTTAGTCTAAGTCCAACTAAATCAAAGAAAATACATTATTAACTTTGTATAGAATTTCAAACATATACACAAAATATACTCATGAATTACACTAATTAGTTACAGCTCTTGTGTAGGGACTTGTGTTTACTATGTAACTTGTGCTTCATTTTCTTCAGTTACAGGCATTACACCTGGAATAACTAGTGTTGTGGTTTTCCGGAAATATCTCAAAAGTGAAACAGTCAATCTTCCAAAAATCATAACTTGCTCTCACTATATTTTTTACAGAAATGTTTGTATATCATCTGAAAGTTCTTTTTCTACTCTTGAAAGTGGAATACCAACTTTAAAAAATATATATATTTAGAAAAATCTGGTAGTACTTTGACGGTGACGCCTTAGAATTCTGGTGAGTGTGGTTTTCTGCCAATATTTTTAGCTCATTTAGAAAAGCTTCAGATGAGTAATATTTTAAGCTTCAAAGTGAAAAAAAATATGCATGCATAGTAAAGTTATGACAAAAAATATAAAACCACAATTTTATTACTATTTACTATACCCTTACTACTGAAATGCTGCACTTAAAACTATAGATCATTACATCTTAATAACCAAACCTCACACACTAAGTATCTATTGTTTTCCCATCAACTTTGTAGTGTCTATTTAACGACATAGCATACAACAATGTTTAATTAGATAACTTATGTTTACCGGATACTTTGTCAAATGCAGTCTTATCTTCATTCATCAAATACTCTCGAATCATATCAAGATGAATTAAAGCATCACATTTCATTTTATTACTCCAGATAGAAAAAGAATCAGCTGCCATATCAAGTAATCTGTTTAAAAAAAACATTTTTGTGTTAACTACTGTCAATAAGTTCATGTTATACTGTTCAGTACTATGCAAGTAATGGCTTAGATAGGTAGGTAAGGTGTGTGGGTGAGTATGTGGGTGGATTGGCAGGCATGTAAGTAGGCAGGTAGGTAAGTAAGTCAATGTGAACTTATTATCACTGTGCTGTAAACGCTAGCTTATCACTATGATATGTAGGTAGGTAGGTGGAAGGGCATGTAGGTAGTCAAACAAGTAGAAACGCAGAATAGAATGTAGGTAGATAAGTAAGTAGGTGAGTAGGTAGGTAGTTAGTTAGATATGTAGGCATGCAAGCAAAATAAGTAGGTAAGTAGTTAGGTATTTAGTGGGTAGATAGATAGGTAGGTAGGTGAGTAGGTAGGAAGAAAATGGTTGGTAGATAAATTAATGATAGGTAAGTAGCACTATTGAAGCAAATTACCTTCTCTCTAGGCAATCCATATTGCTGTGTTTTTCTAATTCTTTTGCTTTATCTTCAGTACTCATTTCTTTGATCTCCTTTTTTTCTTCACTATTCATCTTAACAACAGACAATAGTGATTGTGTTTCCATCTCCACATTTTCCACCAATTCATCATCCGCTGGGTATTTAGATAACAGACGTGAATAATATGCCCATTGACCACAAACCAAAATAATGCAATCATCCGGGATGTCTTTGTCCTGACATTGAAAAACTTTACAGCTCAAAAAACTTCTAACATTTTGTATAATTTTATCCTCAGTTAAACCTTTTTGACCATAATTTTTCTTCATTGCGGAATCCATTTTATTTATAACAATAGTTAATCTTTTAAACTTCAATATATCTGTAAAATATATACTACAATTAATAGCACAATATTTATAAAACTTAAATTACCTTTATTTTGCTCATACATCATTTTTAAAATGTTTGATGATTCCAAATTTTTGTAGGTACCGATAGTTGTGATAAATACTAAGCCAGAACTCACAGCACGTGCTATATTAACACTCTTGGAAATTTGTTTGGTACCAAATTCATTACAGCCTGGATTATCCTTCAACATGAAATTCATCCGATCATTCATTCCAAGCTTTGAAGATTTTACCATTAGACATGCTTCTAAAGAATAATCTTCAATCTATTGTCCAAAGAATGTAACAATATGTGCAGAATATGGTAGGAAAAGCAGAACAATTGTATAATTTTAAGTTCAAATTCAACATGCAATTATCTATTATTTATACTGTTATAGCTACAGAGTAATTTTAAGTAATAATGACTTAAATGACTCTATTTAATTATATATATTATATATATTTATATTATAATATATATATATAATTATATATATTTATATATAATATGTAATATATATTTATTTATTTAATATTGTATCATAACTGCTGAAACCTTACTAAATTCCTTGAACTAATTCAGAAAAAAGCTCCCATAAAGCACCTATAATCAAGTCAAAATTGGCTATTAGTGGTGGGCGCTTTCATATCCTAATAATCATTTTCATCAATTATGGTAAGCATACTAAACAATAAGATTAAAAAAAGGAAACTGGATATTATGATGTTTTGTACAGTTAAATATCATCACACTCATATCAATAGCCTCTGGAAGCATTCAGCTATGAATCTTGAGTATTTTGAAAAAAAATAATCACCAAGCCGATCATTGTTTTTACTGCCAGCAATTATATATATCTGGTTAAGTTGTTGTCCAGATAATCTCCAGTTAAATAAAAAAGCATAGTCTGATTGCTGTATTTTTATCAGTTACTACATGTAATGACTGCTAGTAATTGTACATCTGCACATTATTTCCAGTTATTGCTTAATAAAATATCTGAGGATGCATATGAAAATAAACTAGTACTGTACATTTACTAAGATAAAATTGACAGGTCAAAATGTATTGAATTGAAAACAAAATAATTTGAAAGCAAGAAGGCAGGTTTCCACTATTTGAAAAAAAATTATATCATTACTGCTTTGACAACATCGGAGAGTAAAACAATTCCAGAATTTTTGTCGATCTGTTGAGAGAATTGGAGTGTTACTTTGCAGGCTGATTGTCATGGCTCAGTGGCCGAGCACTTGCGCATTATACAAGCAGTCGTGGGTTTAATTCCTGGTGGCGACCAAATATTTTTAGTTCAGTATTGTTTAAACAAAAGCCTATGAAAGAGAACGAATACATCTAATATCAGTATTCTTTCAATAATTCGGTTATTCTAGGCTGAAACAATTATAATAATAAAAAATGTGCTCAAATATTATGTTCATTGAAACGTAACTCAACAGTTCTACTTCTTGCCGAAGTCTTTGTGAGGGGTCAAGATAGTCTAAACCCTCCACGATGATGTAATAGACAAAAAGAAAAAAAGAAAAAGAAAAGATTACCAGAGGGTGTGCTTACTGTTTGCTGTATCGTAAAGGCTGATCTGCATGCAGCATAAACTGCAAACAGAGAGGAAACTTGCCATTGCCTGGTGTCATTCGTATGTGTAAAGCTTCCATAACATATAACTGGCAGTTAGAACAAGAAAATTTTCCATTAATACCGGTATCGTTTATGAAATTTCAGAACATAGATCTCAACAAACAGTATGAGATATAAAATATAATTGATTAGTAAAGTATGTGGTTATATACACAGAATGTGAGCTGGCTCTTCTCAGCATTGTAATAAAAAAAACAATAAAAAACTATGCATAATTAAATATTTACGATTAGTAGGGATATGGTACTTGGAACTATGAATAGCCTAGTATAGAAAGCTCTACTTAAATTTAAGGAAACACCAATTTGCTGAAAAAAAAGAAGGAAGTAAAGTGCTAATTATTATGTACAGACTAAGACAAACTAGTTCTATTTGTAGATTGTTTTGTAATGATTAACAGTAATTTATATGGCTGCAACAAACTATGCAAACATTTTTTCTCTAGTACATTATCATTCAGCAATAATTAGAAATCATATCAGATTAATTGTGTATGATTTCATATGCAGTCACTCTGGTAACTCACTGTATCTTTTATTTATAAGTATACTTTAAACTCCTTTTCAATTGAACACCCTTAATACTACTATCAGCACTCATAATAACTCACTGATCTCATTTTTTCATTATTATCACTGAGCCAATCATTTATTTTTTCTGGAGTTGCTCCATGTATTTCATCAGATTTCCAGTCACACAGTTTCTAAAAAATATAATATAATTTAACTTTCATTTTCTAGGGTTAAGAATGGCTGTACATGACAAAACACAGGGCCCAAATTTTGGTAGAAAAAATAGGGCTTGATAGCTACATGCTGAAATATCCAACAAAGAAGCAGTTACTAAAAGATATTGACCCAGGCTTACTGAGCAGTCTGATTAAATGGCTACATTGCCGTGTAATAGAGTATTACAAATAATTTAACTGATTCTTCTACATAGCCAAATTCTAAAGTAAAAAAATACAGACTTGCAAACTTTCAAAATGTAGTTCAAGGACACTAAACTACATCCAAAACCACAAACAAAATCTACCCTCAAACACACCGCAATAAAAGGACTAGAGTTGAAATCAGAACAGAATCTATTTTTAATTTTAATTAAGTACATAAAAAAAGGTTTGGTATCCATTTCTTTTTGAACAGCACTCATACATAACCATGAGTCATCTCCAATGATCAAGTTATTATTCAGTTTCACTTTGTCTATGCCAACCAGATTAAGTTTATCACCAACATTCTTCAGGGGGAAAATTGACAGCATAAATATTTGTAAGCCTTTATAATATCAGTATTTACTGAAAAGAACAGTTTCATATGGATGAACATGATTGAGAAAGTGAAGAATGAGCTTTGTTATTGGAATCTCAAGTCTCTCAGTTTTATTTACTGCTTTTGAACTTTGGTCACAAGAGTGAAAGTATGATAAATGACCATCAAACAAATTTGAATATCCTTGTATACAAAAAAGTAGACTCAATCACCTAATTTGGCAATGCTACAAGAGAACATTTGGTTCATTATTATAGAAGAAATGTTAAACATCACTAAACTGTTGGTTTTGTTTTTTGCTGCCATGTTGAAAGTAATAATATAGATGTCAATGAATTTGGTCTATATCTACTGGCAATGTAGCCATACTAGGTTGGACACACAGGTCAGCAATATAACATAATGCAACAAGCATATTAAACATGGGGGGTTTCCGTGCTATAAAATAATTTCAGAACAGCTGACTTGGCACATTAGAATTTTAGAACATGGATGTCTGAATGACAAATTGTACACCTTGCAATAGTGTCATTTGTAACTTTAGAAAATTTATAAACTATAAACTTTGTTTTTTCCTACATATTTTTATCTTATTGATAATAATATTATTTATACTTAGCTAATTGTTTAATAATTACATGTATTCCCACATCACTAATGAATTATAATATTATATGCTGCAGGAAATAATATCTATATCTCTTTTCATATAGGTTTAATAACTAAAATAATGTAACCTTTGTGACTTCGACTTATCACTTTCAAAGTGAGATAACACTTTTCTGCAAGTGGTGGAGAAGCCATACTATCAAGTGGTGCACAGAAACCGTTGGTAATGGTTGCCAAATTGAAAATCAGTGTACTCCAGCTACAGTTGAATTTGGAGCCGCAAATTTATTACACTGGCACTTTTACTCAGTCCCCAAACAAGAGTCAACTCTTCCCAGTCTACCACACCTAGACTAAGCGGTTGAATTCCGCCACTTTTTCATTTTCTTTTTGCTTTGGTTGCGGCCAAATTTCCTTACAAGTAGATGTGTACAACATTGGAATGGTATAGTAGAATTTAGTAGAATTTGCGAAGAAATAACTGATGTAAAAGAATTTTTATGATATACTTAGCAGCTGAACCAAGCAACTCAAGTGCAAGTTGCCAATGACGTGAATTTTGGCAGGAATTGTAGATGACCTCAAGTTTGAGGACAGTGATATATATTCATCATAGTCAACTAGCAGGGAAATTAGAGAGTATGACTAGAGTTTTGAGACCACACTCAAGCAGCTGCTTCAAGATCCCATCACAGCTGCTTCAATATCCATTATATATATGTGACCGTCTATAGGAAAATCGGGCACAACGCGGCCCCGATGAAAATTTTTTTTTGCACTTACATACTCCTCGGCAAGCAGATATTAAGCTCTCCAAGTTTTATCGCCGTAGCTTTAGCCATTAACGCTATATATCCCCTAACCGTTCCCTTCGTTAGGCTTATTTAATACAATTTTAGGAACTAAATCGATCTTTTTGCAACGTCTACGCATGCCGCGTTGTGCCCGATTTTCCCATAGACGGTCACATATATATATATATATTATATATATAATATAATATGTCCACTCCAGCATCTACAAGCTCAATCCCTGTCTTCTTTATCCACACACACTCAACACTCACAAACACATACAACTCACTCACACACACACAGACTCTCACACACTCATTTACACTCACACATACACACAAAGTAAATACTGTTAGGTGGGTAACACACTGCAAGCTAATCAGGCTTATACTCAACATGGTGATAGTAATTCACATGAAGAAGTTATAGCTGATATTTCACCAGAGTGCTTGACTGAGCTGACGTCTTTGAAGATAAGTAAAGAAAAAGCTAATTTAATTGAAATGATGATACATGGCTGTGGGGTCAGAGCCTGGAAGGAAGAAGAGAATGTAAGAAGAGAACGTAAGAAGACAAGGGACTGTACCTGTAAAGGAACTGTGTGTGTGTATCATCCATGTACTTACCATTTGCTTGTAGGCATTGTTTATATGTATTGTGAGATCATCGATCGTTGAGTGCTGTGCGTGTAATGGAATTCTTTTTGTTTATGTGTAATATATTTTTGCTGTATCATTGTCTTTCGGTTATTTGTGTCTGCTGTTGCGTGGGTGTTCGGCTGAAGTATATAAGGGCTGAGCACGCATGCGTCAGTGCCATTCTCATGCAAGACAATTTGAATTAAAACGTATTTTGTTCTGCCTGTGACGGACGGTGGGTAGCTAGGCCTTAGTAAGCCCGCGATCCTACTTACTCCTACGGAGAGACTTGGACTGGTGGCAGCGTATCTTGGGTTGGAGACATCGTCGCCCTTCGCCTCAACAAGTGAACGGTGATGGTAGCCACATTCCCCCCCACATCTGGTTGGCAGCGGTGTGCCTTCTACTTGTTTAAAACCTCGAGAAGGACTACAACCCATCACCCGTCGACCCCTACGGCTACGAACTTTAGTGGCGCTCAGTGTATTTTGTTTTTGTTTCTATTTGTGTATCACCACCACGTGTTGTGTAATTTTTGTGACTTTTAATTTTCTTAGCCACACTTTGATTTCGACTCTGTGTTGTTGTTCTTGTACTTACTAGTGCTTATTTTGTTGTACAGGTCTCTGGATTCTGTGGAACCAGTCTGCTGGATGTGGATGTCTGACAGGGGCGGATTGGAGAGAGCCTGTAAGAAGAAGAAGAAGCTCACTTCTAAGCCAATCAGAAAGGCTACAGCGGGTGGACCAACGTACTTCCCTTCTGGTACAGGGATCTTGGAGTCAGGCTTAGCTTCATCAGCCACTGGTGAGAGCTCAAGTGTGACTAGTTTAGGTGATAAGGGTGGTGCAGAGGAGATTGTTACCCGTGTCATTAGGAGTGTATTGTCTGACTCTGATTTGTCTGAGTCCTCTGTTATATTATCTGGTTTGTCTGACACTTGCTCAACTGGTGGTACTTGCCCGACTGGTGCTGGGAGCACTAGTAGTGGTGATCTTGTGTCTAGTTAGGTTAATGGTACTTCTGTGAATCAGTCTAGTTCATTGGGTTCAAGTATCATGTCTGGTGCGGAAACTGTATTGGAAAAATCTTTATCTGGGGCTTGTGGTAAGGATGGTGACAGGGAGAGTGATTTTGTGAGTAAGAAGTTGGCTACTCATGAAGGGAAAAAGAGGAGATGGAGAGTGAGCGACCCTTATGATGATTATATTGGCAGGGATGTGGAGTATGAGTCTGAGGAAGAAAGAGATGAGGTATTCTATGGGAGGAGACTGAGTGCTTATGACAGTATGGAGTGGCGTAGGCAGAGGGTCAGAGAGATGAAGGAAGACATTAGAGAGTTGGCCACATACAAGGATGGATCTGACATAGCCAGATACATTCAAAACCTCGAGAGTGACTTGAAAGATATCGGTGTCGCTGAAGCCAAATACAAGCGCATTTTACTGAAAAAACTCTCAGTTAAAGCTCGACATCTTGTTGATGACGTCCTGGATGAGGACGAATGCTCTTATGCTGAACTCAAAGCTGTCCTATTACGTAAAGTTGGCCTACATACCAAAGAGGTCTATACAAAGCTCTTTTCAACTTTTGAAAAAGACACTCGTCACCAGGACCACGTTAGTCGTTACCAATACCTAAAAACATTGATAGACAGATTTAGTTTGTCATGCACCAGCAAGCGTGACATGGCCTTGAAAGTTGCTGTTGGCATATTTAGAAGCACGTTGACACAGACAGAAAAATGTATTTTTGAAGGCCGTACAATCGAAAAATTCGATGACCTATGTGTAATGGCTGAGTCTTTAAAGACTGAGGAGACTCCTCATCACAGGGAGAGGAGAGGTGGTAGATCTGACCATTTTAACTCGGGAGGTAGAGCTGAGCAGTCTGGTATTGGGTATAATGGTAGAAACCTGACAACTTGTTACAGGTGTCATAAGATTGGACACAGAGCTGTGGATTGCTGTGTAAGATTGGATAGTTCGAGTGTTGTGTGTTTTACTTGTGGGCAGACAGGGCACAAGAGCAATGAATGCTCTATTAAGGCTGGGAAACAGAATGGTATTAAGTCTGACAATAAGTCTTCACGCCCTTCAGATGGCAAAAGCAAATCAGGCTGTGCTGCTGTATGTGTTGTATCAACCGCTCCAATAAGAGGGTTTGTGAATAATAAGGCGTGTAGCATGATCCCAGACACTGGTGCCGACACGTCCACGTCCACCTCGTCCACGTCCACGTCCAAATCTCGGGCCTCCACGACAACTGTTTTCATTAGCGTCGTACCGAAGAGCCTGTTGAGTGAGGATTGTAAGATGGAGGAAACCGTCCATGTACGGTTGGCTTCAGGTGTGGCTGAGGAGAGGCCATTGGCTAAGGTAAAAATTGACGTTGATGATGCTTCATGTGAGCAAATTGTTATGGTTGCCCACGATGATGCGCCAAAGGAAACAGTGTTTTTCAGCGTTCCTTTGAGTGAGACTGAGTCGCACGAGCTTCTTTTGACTGCTGTCGAGACCAGTGGTAAAACACAGGGATCGACAGGGCAATCTGGTGGGACCCCAGACAGTCAGACATCTGGATTGGGTGCGGACAACCTCTCTGAGGTAGGGGAGAGCAAGTCCGAGGAGCAAACTGCAATGGTTGTGACCAGAGCTGCTGAGAAGAAGAGACGGCAAGCTCAGGAGTTGTCAGACAAGGTAAACTCTGATGGTGTGGTACCCATTTCTCTGGATAGTCTTCCTTCGGCCATAACCGCCGATGGTGAGGTTGATAGAGGTGTTGAGGGCAGAGTGGAAGAGGCAGTTGATAGGCCTTCTTCGAATGGAGTTGCTGAGGAATCGAGCTGTGAGAGCTTAGGCTGCCCAGATCTTGTTGAGGGAGATTCAAGAGAGTCGCTTCGGTGTGAGTTGAGGTCTGATGAGTCGCTCAGGTTTTGTAGAGACTTGGCAGATGGTGCGAGTCTGGGGTACAAGTGGGAGGATGGTCTGATGTACCATACATCCCTAGATCCTAATGATGAGACTGTTCACAGGATGGTGTTGCCTGCTAGAGTTAGAATTCGTGTCTTGAAAGTGTGCCATGAGCATTATGGACACACTAGTATAAAAGGTATGAGAACCTTGTTGAACAGGCATTTTGTGTGGCCTGGTATGAGTTCGGATGTTGCAAGTTATGTGAGATCTTGCAACGAATGTTTGAGGCACAATAAAGCAGGGCATAGACAATCTAAAATGGTAGAGCGTCCAGTAATTACAGTGCCCTTTGATATGGTGGCTTTTGATATCGTAGGCCCATTGGAGAAAGCAAAAGGTGGCGTCAGATATATTCTGACGTACATCTGCATGGTCTCCAGATGGCCAGAGGCAGTGGCTTTACGCACGGTAACTGCAGATAGTGTGGCCTCGGGAATAGTGGAAATAGTATGTAGGACCGGTATTCCCTCTAAAATGCTTACAGATAGAGGAACCGTGTTCACTAGTAGAGTATGTGAGAGAGTTTGCGAAGTCCTTGGGGTGGATAAAATACACTCTTCACCCTACAGGCCTCAGACGAATGGTGTCCTTGAAAGACTCCATGGCACCCTCAAGCCAATGTTGGCGAAGGCTAGAGAGAAAGGGGTGGATTGGAGTTTGTTCCTACCTTTGGCTCTGTATGCCATTAGGCAGATAGTGCACACATCTACTGGTTTTTCACCACATGAAATTGTGTTTGGAAGGCGTGTGACAGGACTTTAGATCTTTTGTACAGTGGCTGGTCAGATGACATGTATAAAGAAATGGAAGTGTCTGAGTGGGTGGAAAAGTTAAAAGACAGGCTGGCCATCATTGCTGATATGTCATTTGTCAATGAAAGTTCTGTGGGTGAGAAACGTGCACTTGTATTCAATCGTAACAAGTCTGAGAGGACTTTGAAAGTGGGTGACATGGTTTTACTTAGGACACCTGGTATCCAAGCTGCTCTTCATGCAGCATGGGAGGGTCTGTTTGTAGTGGATCAGGTTATTTCGAGAGTAACCTACAAAGTAAGGCGTGTTGAAGGTGACAGTGTAAGAATTGTCCATATAAATAACACGAAGTTGTATGAGGATCGCAAGGTGTGTTCATCAACTCTTGTCGCTGAAGAAGATAGCGAAATGGCAAAGTGGGACCAGAAGCAGATGTTGTCAAGTGAGAAGTGTAGTGGGTATAGTGAGGAAAGTTTGCAGAGAGTATTGTCGAAGTTAGAGTGCTACTTCAGTGTAGCACCTGGGTTGTGTAGATCTGGGGAGTGTTCTATTATTGTAGAAAGTGGAAGCGAAGTGGTCAATATCCCCCCCAGGTCTATACCTGTTCACATCAGAGAGGCTGTGAAGGTCGAGTTGGACAAATTGTTAGCAGCAGGGATTATTGAGAGGTCAAACTCACAGTGGTCCAGTCCGGTGGTGCCTGTCAGGAAAAAAGATGGTGCCATTAAAATCTGCATTGACTATAGGGCCTTGAACGCAGTAACGCCATTGCGTAGATTTTGGTTACCTTCCCTTCGGGAGATTCTGTATAAGGTTGGCAAATCGGGAGTATTGTCTAAGCTAGATCTGACGGCGGGCTTCCATCAGGTTAGGATGGCTAGTGACTGTAAGGAGATGACCTCTTTTAGCTGTCCTTTTGGTAAATTTCACTTCAACAGGATGCCGTTTGGTCTCCGGAATGCTCCGGCTATATTCCAGTCTGTTGTGGAGGATGTGTTGCGCCCTGTTAGTGACCGAGCTGCTAACTACATAGATGATGTGATCATTTTCAGTGCTGATTGGGAAGCTCACTTGAAAGACCTTGAAGGTGTTGTTAAGTGCCTAGGAGAGGCAGGTTTCACTATAAAACCGTCCAAATGTGAATTTGGTAGACGGTACATGTTGTACTTGGGGCATGTCATTGGTGATGGTAGGATGTCAGTGCCAGAGGCGCGTATATCGGCCATGAGAAATTATAGACGACCTAAAACGAAAAAACAGCTAAGGGCCTACTTAGGTTCGATTGGATATTATCGGGAATTTATTCCCAACTTTGCTCATTGGTCGTCGAGGCTCTCTCCGTCCGTATCACTGTCAGCTCCACTGGTGGTAGAGTAGTCTCTGCGGATGACGGAGGCCTTCAGTAAGTTGGTCAATCTTTTGTGTGATCATATTGTTCTTTTTGTCCCGGATATTAGTGATCGGTTTATCCTCTGTACGGATGCGTCTGGCTCTGGGATAGGGGCATGTCTACACGTCAGGCGGGATGCCAAGGACTACCCCGTCGCCTTCTACAGCAGGCAGCTGCGAGGAGCCGAGTCAAGATATACTGTGACAGAACTAGAAGCTCTGGCTATTGTGGATTCAGTATTACATTTTGACTTTTATCTTTATGGCACTGATGTTTTAGTTTACACAGATCACAGGGCATGTGAAGCTCTGGTGTCAGGAGAAAAGTTAAACAAGCGACTGACGAGGATGTCTTTGAAGCTGATGGACAGAAATGTGTCCATTGTGTATAGACCTGGTCGTATGAACGAGAACGCCGATGGTTTGTCTCGGCAGGACTGGGAAGAAGACTTCCATCCAGTCTCCTCTGTGTGTTACCAGCCTGGCCGGTTGGGCTCACGCTTAGCGGGGGGACCTGTGGGGTCAGAGCCTGGAAGGAAGAAGAGAATGTAAGAAGAGAACGTAAGAAGACAAGGGACTGTACCTGTAAAGGAACTGTGTGTGTGTATCATCCATGTACTTACCGTTTGCTTGTAGGCATTGTTTATATGTATTGTGAGATCATCGATCGTTGAGTGCTGTGCGTGTAATGGAATTCTTTTTGTTTATGTGTAATATATTTTTGCTGTATCATTGTCTTTCGGTTATTTGTGTCTGCTGTTGCGTGGGTGTTCGGCTTAAGTATATAAGGGCTGAGCACGCATGCGTCAGTGCCATTCTCATGCAAGACAATTTGAATTAAAACGTATTTTGATCTGCCTGTGACGAACGGTGGGTAGCTAGGCCTTAGTAAGCCCGCGATCCTACTTACTCCTACGGAGAGACTTGGACTGGTGGCAGCGTATCTTGGGTTGGAGACATCGTCGCCCTTCGCCTCAACAAGTGAACGGTGACGGTAGTCACATTCCCCCCCACAATGGCCAATCTGATAATGATCGAAGGAGAATAACTACCAAACATAGCACAAAGACAGAAATGATTCTGCATAATAATATTCTATGGAAATTGAAGCAACACGATATGGAAAAAGAATGTAAAGGTTTGCAAGTGACAAGTGTTTGCTGTATCACAAAAAAAATGGAATTCTGGCTTTGAAGTACGTATCACTAGTCTGGTTATTTGTACAGATAATCCTTGGCTTGCTGCAAGCCCAAACGATTGTGTACATGACCCCAACACAACTCCCTATTTTAAATCCCTTTTGCCAGAATTAGCTTTTCTACGTCATCGTAAAGGAGGACTATGGGAACCTAAACATAGTGCATGAAATTTTCCTTATAAAGAGCATCAATGTTTTTTTCAAATGTGTGTTAATCTGATTTTTTTTACAAATACATGTATGTAACATGCAATGTACGGGGAGATAGCTACAAAAGTTAATAATGAGATTCATATACTGTGTACACATGAGTGGGTGGATTAGTCCTTGGTTACCACCCCATGGTTTGGAAGTTGTATAGTTGGTTAATACTACGAGGTTTTTACTGACATTCAAGGCACAAAGCACAGATGAGTGGGCTGAACAGGTACCCCAAACTTAAGGTTTTACTCGTTTATACATTAATTCTTCGAAAGGCCTTTTGGCTTAATATAATAATAAAGCTAACAAGTAACTTGGCTATAACTACTCATAGCAATCTTTATCCTTGATATTATCAATTTCTTATATGTAAATAATTCCTCCTTGATTTCCAGCACATGCAATTTGTTTATAATAATGTGTAACAAATGCAACATTTACCATGAATACGTGAATGAATTAGAGAAAGTATAACATGAACTTCCTTCAAGTTTCAAGTTTAGTATCTGCTGCTATTATCACTTGGATAAAAATGTAGCCAAAAATTTTATATAGCTATGACAAATTATTCCTATTTACTTTGCTGCAAAACCAAATAATGTAAAGCCCCACAATTTGTGTGCCTTGGATTATACATTGCAAGCATTGTGACAAATAAAATACATTGACAGAGGTTAAGCTTCCATAACCTATAAATCGCTCACCCTTTTCAAGCATGCAGAAGACTATTATACAATTTTACACATTGTCAGTGCTTAAATACTGCCCAACAAATACTGTAATTACACAAATTTTCAACAAATATTATATTCCATTCATGTAATAGTTAGTTATATTTTTTATGATCTTAACAATTAAGTAGATGAAATACGTGTTACAGCCTAAACTTAATGACATAGTATGATGATTTACATATTATTTAGTAAGGTAATATAAATGGAATACAATAATTAACCATCTAACTATTTTTAATAACTTATATTATTTCTTTCAATAAACTCACTGCCTCAATGCTTGATTTTTCTGTGGTACTTGCTATTTCAGAAGACATGAATTGAATATACACAGGTATAGCCGTTTCTGTTTCGCTGGCCATTGGAAGGTATCTAAAAAATATGAGTTCTATGAGATTAAAAACTGATTTTATACTAGTGTAGAAGCTTCATTTTATTGCGAACATTGTCAAGTAATTGGTGTATTACTTAATTATGGTATAATTGAAAAAATTAACAAGTGAGGCACAATGAGGGGTGTATGCCCTAGTCACAAATCTGGTATGCATGCATATATCTTGAGGTGTTGTTATTTCTGTATTAAATTGGCACAAAATGGTCATTTATGACATAAGAGACCAAGCACATTTTTACTTCTTTGTATATCAAACGTTCCAGTTAGTTTTCATTTGGTTTTATAAGATGGGTTTCAGTCTGGGAAAATAGTATTCAAGCAAGGTGAATGAGAATAATTATATTAGACCTTCAGTGCACTCCAAGAAGTTGACTGGAATTCAATTTTACATTATCCATAAAAGTAACTATGTACAGTAATATTAATACAATAGCTAATTATAGAAAGAAACAAGTCTGTCAATTGCTATGAAAATGTTGGAGACAAAATCCCGTAAAATGCATGTATAGTATGAAATAGTAGTGAACATTCTTGAATTTAGTCAGCTATTATGACTTGAACTGTAACTATGAGTGAGTTTCACACTAAACAAGATGGACATACTGTAATAATACATACCTATCTCCCATGATAGCATTTAATAAAGTACTCTTTCCAACATTACTTTCACCATAAAAACTTATTATAACTTGACTGTGGTCATGTTGGAATTTTGTTTCTTCATATTGAGCTTTGTCAACTATGTGCATTCCATATATTTCCATAAATATATCCAGTTTCTTTAATATGATCTATTTTTAATATAACAAAAATCTAAATTATTTTACTAAACAATGTTTGTCATCCAATAACAGATTAAATAATGTTCAAAGTATTGTATTTGATTTTTATGGAAATAATGCATAGAATTTATATAATTCTTGAACAATTATGAAATTCATTATTAACTGCTTTGTATAATCTTCAGGTATAAATTTTACAATGATTGGCAGAATTTTGCAGTACAATAATTTATAATATAATTTATTTGATGATGGTTAAACATAATAATTATAGTTAAACATACTCCAAATTTTTTTAATCATAAATCCATTGTAATATTTCTGTTTGGTGGAATTCATTCTCATTTAAAGGGCTTGCACTAACATTCTTATACGAATTTGATCATGTAATTTATATAACTGATTATTTTACAAAGTTATTGTAAACAGAGTAGTGGCGGAAGATTAAGCACACATAAACAACTTTGGCACTAATATTGGTGAGTGAGATATTGTAAGGTATAACTCTGGTGCAACCAAGTTTAGATTGGGATAGCTATACACATGAAATTGACAACACAGCACTAATGGATCATTTAAACTGCACCAACCGCTTTAACTCCACTCACGTAAAAATACATTGAGGCGCTCTTCAATCTAAATTTAGATTTTTGAACAAGCTGTGAATATCTTTCAGTAACTGACAAAAAAATTTTTTTTATCACACACAATAGACAAGTTTAATTCCACTAAGACAACTAAATGAGTGAATATGTATTGTAATATTTAAATATTATTTTAATATCGTGTTGTTACGCATAGGGCTGATACAACTACTTTAAATGACCCCATTGTATATAACCAAAATAAGTCAATTTATAGGTAGCAACAACAACATAAACATTACACAATATCTTCAAAGGTAAACAAAATTAACATATGACATTACCGTATTGTATAAAATACCTTTATAATAGTAGAAAATTGCTGGCTCTTATCTTTTCTTAGATCGCTCAAATCTATTTTGTCTAGGAGAAATAAAGCAAATAGGTACAAATTCACTGCAATGATAATAAAAACTATTATCATGGTTTTATCTAGTAGAGAGTGGAGTGTGGGGACCTTCTCCCCCTTCTCAGCTAGCCTCCTTAAATGTCACAGTTTCTTTCTTTAACAGCATGCTGTGTGCAGTATACCTACAGGTTAAATCCAAATTGACAGTATTTAACTCATTATAATTGTTTATGCTAATTACTCTCACAAATTTATAGAGAATATATCAGTTTTGGCTTGAGATTTAGTATTATAGAGACAATAGATTTGGGAAAAACTCACCAACTAATTTTTCTAGATAAAACTCTGTACGTCTTCAATTAAGCATTATATTGAGTAAAATTATTTTGCATTACAAAAAGTTGTGCTAAGCTGTTTATTCTGCTGCATATTTTATATTGAGTGCATAGAATTCCAGCAGCTCCAATAGTCCTACTTCTTGGTTTTCTGTAAGTTGATTTAAGTAAGCAATTTATACATCTGAGCTAACTTTCTTGGGGCATTAGTTCTTAAGTTCGATAGCCTAGCACACATGGATTAGAAAAGTATAGAGCCTGGTCTTCCAGAGTACCTTGTGATAGATGTAGACTCTTGTTGGCTGCAAACTTCTACATTCTGGAGCTATATCAAAGGATAGTTTAACTCACTACTAGTCGTTATCATCACACAAGCATTTTATTACATACAACAGCTTATAAAAAGAGTCTGTCAAATAATCACGGATTTATACGGAATATATCAGTTTTGGCTTGAGATTCAGTATTATAGAGACAATAGACTTGGGAAAAACTCACCAACTAATTTTTCTAGATAAAACTCTGTACATCTTCAATTATTTTATAATACTTATTATGAGTGTGATATGGTGAAATATTTCACGCTATTTGTTTTGACAATTAAAGGAAATTAAAAATAAAGCCTATGAGTGAAATAGCTAGCTGACAAGTGTGTGAAATAGTTATATATATTCACTGCAGTACATACTTCGTACTAGTGTTGGTAGCTCAGGGTGTCCAGTTGGCTCTAGGGACTCTCAACAACCTCAGCTAATATTACAGAAATAGGTACTAGTGAAATACAGAAAACTACTACAGTGTCGGATCCAGTGGGATTGACTTGGTTGTCCTAACCCACCTCCCTTTTACACCACCACACCCCATATTTCTTTATGACTACCTCCACTTAATATTCGTCATTTTTTCTGTCTTACTCTCTTACCAGCAGGGTAGCCTAGTCTTAGTTTATTGGAATGAGCAGAATTTTAGTAAGCGGTTGAATAAATAAATGACAAAAAAAAATTATTTTTTTATTCTTTTTACGTTTAATAACACAGATATATGTAGTATACAGATAATAGTAGCCTAAGTCTTGAACACGATGGAGAAAGTGAATAATCATGAACGTATCTATGCATCTGGCTCCCATTCCCACTTTAGTCGCGCTTGATCATTATCACTACATAGTGTAACTGCAAAGCCCACTTTGTCCTGAGTTTCTAATAACTCAAGTGTTGTTTAGCAGCTTCAGAGACTGATCCATCAGTGTCTGGATACTTTTGTGCCTAATCCAGCTATGATACAAGAATAATAGAAATCTCATTGTATTTTTGTTGTCATATTTAGTTTAAAACCATTGATATTTAGCAAGTTTCATTTTTTGCTAGCATTTACACACAGACAGTTACTATCCTATATCAAAGCTAGACAGTTGCTACTTGCTACGACGATACAAAGAAAGAATCAAACAACAGAACGAAGGGAACGCCTCTAGGTTAAACAGATCAGCTCCGCGGTATATAACTCAATTTTAGCCTCCTTACAGGCGTGAAGCGCGACAATTGCAACAGAGCAGTACAAGAGGCCACTCTCTTGCTGCAATTTCAGCTCACGTGATTATAACGTGCAGTAAAGGGGCGATACCGGTAGCGCAATAGCACAACAATCGTACGTACGGCTAAAATCGTCGTAAAACCAGAGAAAGCTCCCTAATCCCCACCCTGCTCCCTTAAGCTGATGTTTTAGCAGCTGCTCTGACCTGGTTGGGCAGGATTCAGTACAGGAGGGTATATATAAAAACTGGAAAACGTTAAACTAGGCTATTTCCTACAACTACTAGAGTATTAAAATATAATTTGTTTATCTCTCCATGCTTGCTCTTTTTCTCTTCTTCCTGTAAAATGCTTTCAATTCTTACGCAACTTGCTCGTTTCCTCCTATGTTTCTAGTTCTCTCTTCTTCTTTCACTAAAGGACTAAAAATATGCTCGAAAACGTACTCGGAGAATAATAACGAGGACGGAGTCCTTGCTTTTCTTCCCATAAATAGCTAGAACTAACATAGATGCATTAATTGCACTTCCATTCATGATAACTATCCATATTCTGCAACGATCAGTATTGGCAGAACTGTCTGAGGAGTTTTGCCACCATAAATATCAGTAATTGCCCGCGTGCTGCTAATGTGAGGTGAGTCAAAATAATCTTTGAAGCTTGATGGTAGTAAATATGTTCTCTATTATTATTATATTATATGTTACCCGTTGCCAGGGAAGGATTCGCGGGTTCAGTTGAAGAAGCAATTGATATATAGCTACAACCTTCATTTAGCTTGTGGAATATCGTCAGCTGTTCAATTGATACCAACCTACAATGGAATTCTCAGCTATCTACCTATTTTTTTCTCTAATATCATTCATACTTTGTATGTGGACAGACTTCAGGCTACCACGTAAACAGTTGCTGCTCTAACGATTTTCTTCATAATTGAAACCCATCTCCTCTATCTTAAATATCTACGAAAGTTGTGAAGCCCTAGAGATTATTGAAACTCAATCTCACCCTCTTAGAAATAATATACTGATAGTTATAAAATGGTTGTTTGAAGCAGTGTATATCATCCAAATTCCACATATAGCTATAATATCAGTGTTCCTTATTACATTCTAATCATGATACATTTAAATTCAATGTTCTCTTAGGGGTGTGTTATTGGGTAACATGATAAAACAACAATAATTTACGTGAATTTAATTAATAATCATTGAATATCCTCTACATTAAAAAATTAAGTGAATACGTTTATAGTACCAATGAATCTCGTCATTTTTTGTTAACCAGACAGTTGGTATGTTTGTGGGAGGAGAAGACAAGATATATTCATATGACTGGGATGTAGGAGTATATGTGCAGACACAATCAAACTCTACATGTATACAACAAAGACCAGAGTTACTCTAAGAACTAATAATTCTAAATTACTAACAGTTGCATTCTTATAGCCTCATATACTTTATGATGTCACTTATAAAGATGTGACTCATCACAATTGCACATAATTGTTAGTCTAACTAGCCAAGTCATCGTGCATGGATTAATTAAGTCTCCCACTAAGTTGAGATACTAAAAAAAAAGAGATTTGTATAAAATGAAGCCATCATAATTATGACACAAGTTTCTAGGTAGATAAGATAGCTGTAGTAATAGTAGTAGTAGTAGTAGTAGTGATAGTAGTAGTAGTAATATTAGTAGTAGAAGTGTGTGTGTGTGTGTGTGTACAATACAAACCTGAAAATACATTTTTTTTAATATTGCCAGTCATATGTCCTGCTAATCTTTGTGGTATCACAAACTTTGTTTATATAAATGTCCTATCTTTAGCTAATAACTTGAAGTCTAAGAAAGATTACCTTTGTGTGGTAGAATTTTTTTAAATTTCTCTGATACTTTAGCGGCTCCAGAGGATACTGCATGGGCTCCAAAGGCCAGTTTGGAAAACTCCTCAGGATTAACCTTTTGCCGATTGGCTTTCCAAGTTTTCATGATTTTTCTAAATTCTTGTATTATACGGTCATAGTCCAAGAGAGTCTCGGCCATTTTGCTTAACTCCTGATATATATGCGATCTTAGCCTCTGTGAAAGGTGAGCAGAAGGTGGGCACTATAAATTAACTCCTTATTTTCAAGTTAAGTACTCCTTCACAAGATTTGTAGCCAGAATTAGACAGGAACTGACTTGGCGGACTAGGCGAACGTAATGAGGTGACTCATTGCCGCTAGGCCGTCGTAACGGCGAGTTTCCCCCCCCCCCCCCCCCCCCCAACTCCCCCTACCCCCAACTCCCCCTACCTCCACTTGCGGCTAAGGGGGAAGTAAGTTAGCATTGGTAAAGATCGTCAAACGTTACGCAGTTGTGGCTAACACGCTGCAAATCAAGGCAAGGAACAGTTATGCACCGATGGTTATAGTTTCTATTAATTATACCTAGCTAGCTCATCTAGCCCTCTTTGTTTATTATCTACACAAATATTAGCTGGCTAACCAAAATAATACCTTGTATTTTTTTAGGAAGGTGATTCATTTCATTATTTTGTTAAAATGCTGACTGTGAAGAGTATCCAATACAAACCACCTTATATACTAGGTTATTGATACACAAGCCATTATGTTTTATAATTGATACATTCTACCACTGGCATATGCCTATTTTATGAGCTATTCATATTGTAGATTGGAATATGCTAAATTTAGTGTAACTTGTGAACCATGTGAAATTATATAGAAGTTTAGATGTATAGAAGAGAGCCTATGTTCGCTATAGACCCTTTGCGGTTACGTCATTATGATTACGTCAGCCGTACTAGGAAGCCATATTGAGTGTCAATCGCTGCGTGCGTACATACCCTGGACTACTGCAGATGGCTGAGCAAAATTATTCTGAATACTATGAAGGCTTGTATGGAGATGCTAAAAGAAGGTATAGAGAGAAATTAGCTATTCTTGGAGACCTTACAGACCCCTACCTTGCCATGATTGGCGATCAATATAGCTTAGAATGGCAAGACTGGCCTGAAGTTCAGTATCCAGACATTTATAACAATTTGATAGCTACCCCCAGTCCTTACACAAAAGAAGATATGAAGGCTTATAAATGTTTAGAAGGCTATAGGCAATTTGTTGATGGCTGGGTTAATAATATCAGTGTTTATTTGACAACCCGTGACAGTACCTATCTTGTAACAGCCCAGGTGAAACACTCACAGCGGCTTTCTGTCCCCCCAGCTAAAGCATGGATTGCAGCTGAAGGTAATGGTGTAGTCATCTGTGCACACTGTAATTGCATGGCTGGACTGGGAGAAGCTTGTTCTCATATTGCGGCTATTCTTTTTACTCTTGATGCCAATGTACAAGCAAGAAAGTCAATGTCATGCACATCAATGCCTTGTTCTTGGTTGCCACCATCCTTTAAAAGTGTTCCCTTTGCTCCAATATCAGACATAAAATTTTCAGCTCCTGACAAAAAGCTGAAGACCAGTTTGAAAAACACAACTCCTAGTTCAAGTGGTAGCAGTGAAGTAACTGATAATTTATCTGGTATGAATAAAAAAATAACTCCATCTTCAAATGAACTAAATGTATTCCTTGAGAAGTTATCACATACCGGAAAACCTGTTATTCTCTCTCTTGTTCCTGGTTACTCAAAGGCATATATACCACTGTACGAACAAGGAACACTTCCAAAGCCCCTAACTGATTACTGTGAGGAAGAATATTTAAACCTCTCCTATCCTGACCTTTTGAAACAATGTGAACTTTTTTTTGACCAGTTGAAAATAACACCTGTTCAGGCGAAAGAAGTAGAAATAAGAACTAGGAAACAGTGAGGTTCTAAGGTATGGTTTCAGCAGAGAGCAGGGAGAATTACTGCCTCAAGGATTAAATCTGCAGTTTGTACTGACATAACACAGCCATCACAGTCGTTAATCAAAACAATATGTTATCCTGAAAGCAACAAATTTAAGTCTAAGGCTACTGAGTGGGGGTGTGAACATGAAAGAATTGCTTTGCAAAAATATATAGAAGAAGCTGAATTTGATCATGCAGGATTGAAGGTGTCAATGAGCGGATTAATAATCAACACTTCTTATCCTCACATGGGTGCATCTCCTGATGGACTGATAAACTGTGATTGTTGTGGTAAGTGTGTCATTGAAATAAAATGTCCATACACGTGTGTGGATAAGTCATTTCAGGAAGCTACTAGTCAGCAAAGTTTTTTCATGGAGCTTGTAGAAGGTGAATACAGTCTAAAGAAAGACTATGCTTATTTCTATCAAATTCAGATGCAATTAAAGTTCAGTGGAAGCGTATATTGTGACTTTGTAGTATGGCGAGAACAGGAACTAATCGTACAAAGAATCTCTCTTGATCACCAGTTTATTGAATCTGCTTTGGATAGAGGTACTAAGTTTTTTAAGTATGCCATACTTCCAGAAATTCTAGGCAAATATTATTCTAAGTTGCCATCACAACCAGAAGCTCCCAAGGAAAACGAATCCTCAACTGCAAGCACATCTGCTCAAGAGGTGGATGAAAGTCCAAAGTTATGGTGTTATTGTCGGACTGAAGAGTCTGGAGAAATGATCCTGTGTGAGAGTGAACAATGCGAAATTGAATGGTTTCATACACATTGTCTTCGAATCACTTCTATTCCAAAGGAAAAATGGATATGTCCTGATTGTAGGAAAGAAAGGAGCACTAAACGAAGAAGAACAAAGTAATCACATTTCTTATATGCATTATAATTATTCATTATTAATAACTTTATATTTTATGCTCACTTTAATTTTTCTGATTAAGCTATTAGCTACTTGCAAATTACAATAACAATTCAAATATAATTATCTGTATCATATCTGACGAAAGTTTATATATGGTAAATATGATAAAATCATACATTTTCAATCAAATGGCACCACAGATTCACAGCAGTTGCATAAAGCACTGCACACAGTGACAATCTTGTCTATAGAACTATATTCTTCTCCATTGCACTTTATGAAACTAATAGGAAGTATTCCTCTCAAAATTTTATACTTCAGTTTTAACAAGCCGATGACCCTCTCCACGTGTATTCTAACTCTTGATAATTGACGTGCTTTATCTACTTCACGCTTGCTGAGCTGCTTCTTTCCCTTTGTGAAAGGTGGAAGTTTTACTTCTGCACAGTATAGACCTGCAGCATCTTGAACATTAAATCCTCTATCTGCAAGCACAAGGTCTCCTGGTAATAACTTATCCAAAATACCGCAATTTTCTGTCAAATAACGATCCGATACACGCCCCCCCCTCCTTTGGATATAAAAGTAATAGATCCTTGGGGAGCTATTCCAATTAAAAACTTGACAGTATTATGGTGTTTGTAGTTGGACCACGTTTGAGCTCTTGCCATTAATCCCTTTGGTCTTTCCATAAAAACTTCAAAACAGTCTATCACAACAACACATTTACTGAAATTTTTTCTAAACTCCCGGGGCATAGTCTGATACAGTTGCTCATGATCAGGCCACTTCACAAGGGGCTTCAACATCCAAAACATGACATCAATCCATTTCTGGAAGTACCGTGTAACAGTAGACACATGCACATTAAACAAAGAGGACAGGAGACCATTATCTGCATTAAGACGCAACTTCATCAATACCATCACAAACTGCTGAAATGCTGGAAGTACTGAACGTGAATTCGGTACATGGGGAGATATATAATCAAAAATTGCTCTAACTGTTTCTATCGATGGTAATCCAGTAAAATAACATACTTTTTTAATATCATTAAAAAAATTATCAATAATTGTCTTCAAGCTTTTCAGCTCCTGCTTCATTTTGAGGTTTTCTTCTCTCAATTTATCACATTCCCTTTCTAAGTCATTAACACTATTCACAGTCATATCCGTCATGACAGAACAAGAAGATTGCTCACATGAATCAGTCACATCCTCACTTACTTCTAGTTCACTACATGTCATTGAATCAGTTTGTTCTGGTAACCCATCAGCTTCTTTGTCTCGCAACATTATAGTACTGGCTTCCAAGAAGGTATTACTAGCAGCTTCTTCACACTGAGCTTCCAGACGTCTTTTTTTAAGCATTCCAGTACGCTCATACCTCTCTAGTTGACACAATGCTTTTCTCTTTGCTGGACTCCTCACATACTTAAACAAAGTTGAAACATAAGCTGGAGATACTGGATCATCACTCTTCTTACCTCCTACAAAATGAGTTCTGCATATCCAGGTAAACTCCGTTGGTTGCCAGTCTTTTCTATTAACTGCAGCGACCCAGCTGTTTTTTCTCTCAGGATTGACAGGAAAGCGGTAAAAGTGAAGCCCGCAGCCTTTAGAGAATCTGTTAGAACATCCCATAACACAGCAACACTTCCCCATCCTTAAACAATCTACTTGACCTTCCTGACACTCAGTTGAACTCGCCGTTGACACTCAAAATGGCAGAGTAAATAAACGCACAGGTCTATGACGTCAGCCGCAAAGGGTCTATTGTCACAGTGACTTTTTATTGTAGGTTTGTGTGTAACTATAAATATGCCTATGTGTATATATTAATTCATTAAAAATTGAAATGCCACTGTTTTGGCATAGCTAGAGCTTCATTAAAAAATATAACTACTGATATAAATATGAAAACAATAATAATAATCAATGAAACGACAATAAAGATGTGTGTATTCATTAGCTAAAGTATCAAAGTTGGTAAAGCATCATCAGTAATAACGACAATGTGTTAGGTTGGTTGGTAAAGAATCGTCTGTATAGACAATGGTGGTGGTGTGTGGGTCAAGAAAAGAATCAGACTGATGTAACTAAACCATACTTGTAGAGAAAAATAACAGTGGATTAAAATACCTTATTGTGCTCCACACCTAATTTGTAGAAGTTTGTACGTATATGAAGCGCCACTGTATTGTGAGGTACTTGCAAGTTATAATATGAGTCAAAGGACTGGGTGAATTTATTGTATTTTTGAACATTTTAGGTAATTTTGCTGCATTTGAATAAATAGTAAACTGTATAATATAGCTATATATACTCAATGAGTATTAGATAATCTTAATAATACAGTATACAAGTTTCAATAACAAACATGTTAACATAGAAAGGACTTAATACTTTGTTATTATGATAATCATCTTGAATAAATAAAGTGACAATTTTCATTTTCCACTTAGATGTAAATAGAAATCATAAACTACATCACTCGGGACAGGTGTTAACTGTAAACATATCTCAGTGAGTTTGTAGCCAATACCAATGTTTATGCCATCTGTGACAGACAGCATGTTTGGCACAAGCATTTAAAAGGATAATAATAACTTAGAAAATTTATTGGACTCACCGAAATATGTGGTCAGTACATACATTACTTTCCAAAATATTCGCAGACAACATGATGAATGGCAGTCACATGATTTAGGGGAGTCCACCAGAGGCTACACAAATATGTGAAGCTTTTGTATTTGATTTCCGGTAATTAAATAATTAGTACATTGCAAATTGATGGGACAGAGCAACGGATAATTAAAGCGAATAATTATAGCAAAGTTGGTGGGTATTTAGCTTATGGACTATATATAGTGCAAAACATGAAATAACTGTAGAAAATTCAATTAGTTACTCCAAGTGTACATTACATAAAACCCTTTATTATTGTAATAATATTAAAGTTCATTGCTATCTGTATTTAGTATCCTGTACAGTCATGAGTATAGCATGTGTAGTATATTTAATGATTATCAATTAATTTCAGGTTTTAGTACAAAAGGTGAATGATTGATTCAGAAAGAAAATCCTCAGTTAGCCATATTAACTTCCACCTTATCTGTACGGCATCTGCCATGAGCATGTGGTGGTAGAGATTTATCATGTCACTGAAAACCATCATTCACCACAATAGTGGTTAAGATCAATTAGAGTCTATCCACTTCATTGTGAAAGCCACTTAAAAGCTGAGAAAGAAATTGTGAAGTAAATAGCTATTAATGGAATTGGTGTATATAGAATATTTCTGAACAAAGACTTTAGTGTAACAACGAATAAATAAATTGTATTCTCTATGCAACAGAGTAAATATTGTTTGCTATGTCAATTTGTTTTGCCTAAAACAAATATTATTATGAATTAAATCTATAGATAAGTTACTCACTGTATACTTTGCATTTATAATGTTAATCTCTGATTGATCCTGAAATGATAGAATTTAATATGAACTCACTGAAATTATTAGTACTCGTTTGCATCAAAGTTCAAATATGAAGTGTACGGGTTCTCAAAAATGATGAATACATAAATATTACGCCAATATTGGCTAGCAAGTGAAGTGAGCGAGATACTATCAGATATTCTTAGTATGCTTAGTTGTCTGCCCGAAAAGTGTCTATTGACAACCAAAACAGAATCTGTAAATTAGTGTATAATGTGTTGATAACTACTTTGTTAACCTCTACAGCCTTGTAAATTTTGTGTTAACTCTAATTACCAAGACAGTTTATAGATTTTGATTATGGTCTCTTTTCACCCTGTGATTTTTTAATGACTGTACTATCCAAAGAAATTCAATTATTCAATATTGGAATTAGGCTGTTCCTGAATTTTGTAGAAGCAATTAGGTCTTACATACTAACAGGAATTAACTTTATTATTAATTGCTGCGGTTCATTATCTTGGTTAATGTGCTGTCCTTCATAGCTGTTCTTACTTGATAAACTCATTAAATATGTCAAGTCACCAAAAGAAAGTCTTGTGTGGGCAAATGTATGTAAGAGAGTGTACATTAGAGTGTTGTATGTAAAACAGTGTACATAGAGTGTTGTATGTAAGAGAGTGTACATAGAGTGTTGTATGTAAGAGAGTGTACATAGAGTGTTGTATGTAAGAGAGTGTACATAGAGTGTTGTATGTAAGAGAGTGTACATAGAGTGTTATATTTGTTGCAAAAATAAGAATATTTTGGAGCAACCAGCTGCATATTAAATAAAATATAATTTATTATTCTAGCTTCTTAGGCTTCCTCCAAGTTTCTTTTGCTAGTAACAAAATCTTGTTCAAAACCTAAACATTAAAGTTTTTTCCCAATACGCAATTCAAAAACTTGGCCATGCTTCAGCAGTTTCATGTCTTTTGTCAGGAGCTGCTGGTAATTTAGATAGTAGGAATCTTTTTAAATAATGTTTTTGAATTACTCGCTGTATACACAGTGTCTTGCCTACCATTTGTGCAGAAGCACATATCCTATTACAAGCAGCCAGTATTTAAGGCAGTACCAGTGGTTACTGACTGGCTATGAATATGCTTACTTGATGCAGAGTTGCACAGCTTCAATAACTTCATCAAAGACTTACTATATTTTGGTGGTAGAAAAATTGAGCATTACTAGCTATATAGCAAAGCTTTTTTTTGAGTATATAGCAATGCATTACACCAACGAGTTTATCTACATATTTAATTAAACTTACCTCTTGGATGTATCATGAGAGAACCACACCCACACTTCCACCAAATTCGCCAGGACTTCCGTAGTTTGTGAGCTTCAGTTCAGTTTTGGTATTTATAGTTAAAGAATATAACGGCCTACACCCACGTTCAAATCCCTCTCTGTCTTGCAGAAAGCAATGGATGCCCAACTCTATTAAAACAATGCTCTGGAACAGGTTTTACATTGTCTTTAATCGTAAGTATGCAAGCAGCTTAGTTTCTTGGCATGCCACCTTTCACGAGGAAGAGCATAACGAATAGAGTAATTGGATGAAAATTTTAATGATATAAATGTCATGAAGAAAAGCTGAATCAAACTATAGAGGTAACCTTCATGCAAACAAGTTATCATATTCCACTTAAAAGTCACGCATAAATGCATTTTCACTGACTGTTGCATCATGCGCTAGTTAATTAAATATTTTTTTAAATTTCATTTAGTAGAGGGAAGAGAGGAGTGAGTAGGTGGATGCAAGTTAATTAAATATTCATTTAGCAGAGGGAAGAGAGGAGTGAGTAGGTGGACGCAAGTTAATTAAATATTAATTTAGTAGAGGGAAGAGAGGAGTGAGTAAGTGGATGCAACTCAATTATGAAAGAATATATAAAAAATTATGGTTTAATATAATGGTATCTGATACTTGTGTTATTCATTAGTTTGGAATCTGTAAACTGTTGAATGTACAAATTCCAGAAGTTTGTGACAGATGATTTTGTTAGCCCAACCATCTCAACATAACAGGAATAATAGATTTAATAGCAATAAAAAAAGGATTAACAGTATAGTGATATTCATGAATAGCTCATCCAAAGTCCTATTAAGGTCAGGAATATTGGAAACACTCCTGTGTGAACCACTAGAGATAGAAGTTATGTTCCTTAGGTCAGTTGATAAGCTAGAATCTCACAAAGCATCGAGCTAGTTAAAGTGTGCAGTGATCACTGTCAAGCTCAGGATGACCAAAAGCTAGTAGTGTCTTATAAACTATGAATAGCATTGAACTGATATTGTCTCTTCTTATTCAGTTCCATCCTTATTTACTAAAATTCCAGTGCAATGGCAGTGTGCTAATCGCAGTAGCTTACTAATAATTATTCTTTATAGTAGTAGGTGAGACTATGAATATCATTAATTTGAAAGGGATGCATGCAACCTCCTGAAGTCACACCCTAACTTTGCCTGTGCTTGTCCCCATGAGGTATGTGTATTATATGAATATTTCTGAACAGACATTAGTGTCACTCATGAATAAATAAATCATACCAAGCAACTTCCTGCATACTTAGCAATTATATTGTCACTCTCTCATTAGTCCTGAAATGATAGAATCCAATATGAACTTACTGAAATTATTTCTGTTTGTTTGCATCAAGATACAAATATGAAGTATACGGGTACTCAAAAATGATAAATACATAAATATTAATTTATTATTAGCAAGCAGCAAAGCATCCAAATACTATCAGGGATTTTTTGTTTGCTTAGTGGTCTATACCGTGCCAAACACAATAATCAGAATTATTGCTTATAATTATTTAATCATATTATCCAAAGAATTTTTTTGGAAATCTTTGGAATTAGGCTGTTTCTGAATTGTGTAAAAGCAATTAGGTATTTCAAGCTAACTGCAATTAACTTTCTTACACTAATTGAGGTGGTACATTATCTTCGTTAATACGCTGTCCATCATAGCTGTTCTTATTGATAAACCCACTGAATATGTCAAGTCCCCAAAAGAAGTAATTGTGGCAAATGTATGAATGAAAGTGTGATGTGTTAGATCTGTTGCATAACTAAAAATAATTTGAAGCATATAATAAGTAGTATCAGCTGCATATTTATATTTTTTAATCTATTATTTTAGCTTGATAGACTTCCTCCCAGTTTCTTTTGTTAGCAAGAAAATCTTATTAATGGTTAGGTTCTAAAATGTGCGATAATTTCTTTATAATTGCTTGCGTTTTCAAGTCTCAAAAAGTTGTGGCAAGTGGTTACTATGACATTATACAGTGTTCCCAATATGCAATTCATAAAACTTGGCCATGCTTCAGCAGTTTCGTGTTTTTTGTCAGGAGCTGCTTGTAATTTAGATAGTCAGAATTGTTTTAAATAATGAATTTGAATAACTTGTACGCAATGGCTTACCCACCATTGGTGCTGAAGCACATTACTAGTATGTATTGTTATAAGCAGCCAGTATTTAAAGCAGTACCAGTGGCCACTGACTATATGCTTACTTGATGCAGTGTTGCACAGCTTCCATAATTTCATCAAAGACATTATATTTTGCTAGTATAAAAAGTGAGCATTACTAGCTATATCAAACCCATTTATTGAGTATTAGCAATTCATCTCACAAACATGCTACTGTTACACACATATCTACAGTTGAATGCTAATTTAGTTTATCTACATACTTAATTACACTTACCAGTGAAACAAATGTGAAAGCCACAGCCAAACTTGCAATGATGGTCAGCTATGTGTATTGTACTTCAGAATAGTCCTTGATACTTGATAGATATCAGTTGCTTGCAATTCTAGACAATAAGAAATGGAATTGGATTTTTCTCACATTCAGTCTCCAGAGGTCATGCCAGCCACCATTATTGATAAAGTAATTCCATAAATGACGTGGAGACTTATCAATTCTTTTATCCAGTCAAAAGTCAATACTTAAATATATTTTCACTGACTGTAGTAACCCCAGCTGTACAAACTAGGGAAAACACACATAAGGAACAAAAATCTTGAGCCATTTAACTATTATTTGTCAGGAAACATCCACAGCCTACTAACTCAGCTCCACCCCTTTTTTGAAACTGCATCATCAAGCAACGATATAATCTCAACACTGTGCTGTCACTCTATACTCTGAAGAATATCTTATCTTTTGAAAGTGTAGCACAACACTCAAAAAACAGAGGTGTTTTGTGGCACCCTTAATAAATGCAGTTGAATGCCCAAATTATTACTGTGTATGCTAATATGATGCATATATCAAACCTCTCATGTATAGTGCTACATATCACTTACATGGATATGTGGCTTTTTTAGGCCTTTGTAATAATATGATACATTCCTTGATTGTCTATATTTTAACAATGCCGCACTTCAGAGTTCAACTAAATGTGCATTACTGCAGCATCTAGATATGACAATAATTTCAATTTTAAGAAGGTTAGAATAATTTTAATTTGCTTCTTTTATATGATTGGTTTTCAATAATTGTAGTTGCTTTGAAGTCAGCTCACTAAAATGCAAAATTCCCATTAAAGGCCCAAGATAAGCACCCAAACTTGAAACAATTTTTTTGTACACTGTCAATAATATTCGAGGAACCTCTCTATACCACTTGTGAGAACAAAAATTGCTCAAAGCTGATATCTCTTCCTTATTCAAAATTTTTACCATTATTTTTGCTGCACATTACACAGCCATTCCTCAAGTACTGGCTACACTAAAACCCATGAGAGTGGATGTGGTTAGCTAAGTGCATTGACAACCACAACCAGAACATACTATCCAACTGAGATCTGGAGGATGTTAAACCTTTACGAAGTATTTATGCCACCCGCAGTTAATATGTCAAGGTTTCAAAACTTTGTATTTAGCTGTAAATATGATATGCAACCTTTGTTTGGATTATTCTATATCAACAAATAACTAAATGTGTAACATTTACTCATCTATAATGTACAATCAATGTTTATAGCTCACCTAACTTAAATCCGGTATAATAGCAGTAGCTCCACTCATTATAAGATAACTGGAAGAAGTCCCACTCAGCGCAATTAGAATACACAAGTGTTGTCCTATTTTTATTTTTTGAGCACGACGAGAGCCAGGCAACTATTAAATGGCTGGATTCTTCAACAGGAAGTGAGCGCAATCTTAACTGGCAGCCAACTACCACACCCTTACTACAGAGAGGATTGTTCAGTTATAGTGCTCGATTTAATATTTTGTCTTTTATATTTTTATAGCTGCTATGAAGCTGTATCAACTTGTGCTACTATTTTTCTTAATTTTTATTTTGTTAGACTTTATTATTTATAAATTAGCACTCCTTTTTTTTTTAAGTAATAGCAACATTTTTCCTGTTTTAATAGCTTTACACATAAAGGTTAACCCAATGTTTAGACTTCACACCCAAGATATTCTCATGAGTAAAAAAACCTACTATTTTTATTTTTTTAATGTTTATAGCTACTATCAAATAACACTAGCAACACTCTGAATGACTCACAAATTCAAATGTTATAGGTTATTTTAGTAGAATGTACAGTTCAGCAACATAAGAAGATGAATATTTTGGAAATTTCCACGATATATTTTTGGTTTAGAAGTATTGAGCTTAAAACTTATAAAAAAAATTATTTATGTAAAGTATTGGTTTATATATTCATTACATTGAACTTTTTTTTTTTGATACTTTCCATTCATTATAGTCTAGTAGATTTGAATTTTTATTGTTACAGACTGGACAAAAGCGTAAAACTTTGTACAGATGTTCATTTAGTATATAGATGAAATTCAGAAGGGGTACCACTAATTTTGTCACTACGCTTAGTAATTAATAACCATTGTAACAAACTTTTAATATGCAAAAAAATTCACACCTCATTAATTATTCATGATTACAATTTCCACAACAATAACATAGAGCAGTACATGACAGTCCAGCTTCTCGACATTTACATCTATGGGGAAGCCTTACATACACATTTCAGTAATTCTTGACAGGCTTTAGCAATTTCTGGAAGGTGTGTCCACACTGGCTTCCAAAGTGTATCTTGAAGCATCCATCCAAATCCTTCAGGGGTTGGGCAGTTTTGCTGGGGTATGAGGCAAGTTGTCCATATACAGGCTTGGTAAAGAGCTCTGTTAGTATGCTGGATAAGAGCTACCTATACATTATTAGAAATAATAATAAAAATGGTTATGAACTCATTTGTATACTGTAACAGACCTGAGTTGGTGGGATGTTTTCCATTAACTTGGCTTTATGAGAGAAAAGTTCTTGACGCAAGATATTCACTTTGCAGGTAGATGTGGTTTTATCATAAAGAACGCATGTAAAGCACTCAAGCGATTCAAACTCAGGAGACTCAATATTTAAAATTTTGAAGGGGTGCTCAGCTGCATACTGAAATGCTTTAGTTACAGCAGAGTGAGATGACCAGGCTACCCAAGAAGACCTCTTTCCTTTTCCCACAAATTGTGAGGTTGTATCACAGCCTGTGAAAGAGTGATAAAATGGTAGACCTCTACATCTTTCTTCTCCAAGGCTGTGACAAATCAAATTGATGTGGTAATTTTCAAAATGCTGACCCATGCCAAAAGATACCCATATATCAATATTAGGGTACATTCTTTGGAGTTCAAAAATACTCCAACAACTATAACAATCACATCTGTGTCAATGCTTTATCTAGAGCATCTTTCAAATGGACAAAAAGTCTAGTGTCTGCTTCCTCGTGATCACAATCTGGCATTAATTGCTGTGTGCCTCTGCAAATGACCGATGAACCTTAAAAAAAAAAAGGTATATATATATAATTTGCAATAAATAAATGTTGTTTAGTAACACAGTAATCAATATATCCTACGTACAGTAATAAAGGCATGTGCTCTATAGTATACACATTCATATTTATAGTACCTGATGTAATGTGGACTAATTTTACCGAAGGGTAGTCATGATTTGATACTTTGCAAGAAAGGAAGTCAAATAGTTTTTTTTGGTTGTTTGCATCACGTAAAAAATCCAAAAATTTTGAAGGTAGTTTGGCTTGGCTTTCCTCCTGATGCCTTTTCCCCTTTTCTGCCTAGTTGATTCTTTTAAACTTGATGGCTTATACACATCCCACACTATATCAATTCTATCACAGTTACTAAGTATGTTTGTGGTCCACGGTAAAAATACATCACTGAAATACTGATCAAATGTACTCACAAAAGCAGTGGGTAGAGAATGGATAATAACAGGACCATCAATTAATTTCACATCATATCTGCTAGGAGGTGGGTTGCTACAAGTTACTTCAATACAAGTAAGCAAATCAGATTTGCTAGTTGGAAGTCGAAGTCGCCCATGTTCAGATAGTGCTGGTGGCCATGGTTGATTTTCATGGGCAAAAAAGTCTTCCAAATTACCATCACGAAACTTACTTGCAATATAGAGATGACTGAACAAATTGCAATCACTCTTAAGGCTATATAGCCACCTGTTGCTTCAGTTTCATAGATTTCTTTGGTTGAGGCCTCTTGAACAATGCTAATGAATTTTTTTTAAATGGTTCCTGAATTTTCACACTTCGATCTTGTATAACATCTTTCACGTACTGCTTGTACTGAGTGGAACCTACATTTTCAACTGTTCTGACTGTTGATATGACATCCTCACTAGTACAGTTTTGACTGTCAAGAGTCAGAAGTTCCGGGCAATCATCTTTGAATGGGTTTCCCATATTGGAAATGACTTCAAACAATCTGTTCAGATTTGTTTGTGATGTAGATTCTAAGAACTGACTCTCAAATTCAGTTAGCAATCTAGACTGTTCTGGACCTGCAATCATCCAGGGTTTAAATGCTGAGGGGTTTTCAGTTAGTCCCACCAATCCACCAGAGCCCCTCAAAACCTCATTATTTTGTTCATGTGCCTGGTCGATAGGCATGGAAGAAAATTTGTTTTCTGTCTTTTGTATAACCCAGAAGTTTTTCAGTTGTTCTTTAACATCTGGTGACAAGGTCTTCATGTCTCGTATATGAATGGGAATCCACCTGGCATAGTTCACATGATCCAAGGCAAAAAACCATGGAACAATTGCTTCTAATGACTCCAAATATAGATCAAAGTTATTCTGCCTGTGGGCACGAATGAAAATAAAAACGAGAATTTTTGGGTCAATAACTAAAGTGTCACGTGAAATTCCACTATTAGTTGGTGTAGGAAATTGAAAAATACTGATTGCAGTACCGTGAAAAGCACCTTGAGATGTAGTTGCGGACGGATTGTGGTCAATATTGTCAAGCGCTCCAACCGTGAAAAAGCCTTTTCTTAAACTAGCTGGACACACTAAATTTTCTTCTTCAAATTGCTTGCAAGCAGAAGCAGCAAGAGATTTCTCTACTTCCAAAACACGATCATAACCAATGCTGAGTCCCAGTCTGACTCATAATTCTGTTCATTAGCAGCATCCTTTAGCATTTGCTGCAAGCCTTCATTAAAGACAAGTAAGGTGGCTTTACCATCAGATTGCTCCTGACATCTCTGACTAAAATGGGTAAGTAAATGCTGCTTCAATCTTGTTTTATTAATTTGTTGCCCACATTGAAGACTTTTCAAACGATTGACATAAAGTGTGTGTAACTCTGACAACTTAAAAATGAACTGACCATTTTCAATACCTTCTTCAATATGGGATATTAGTTCTACAAAACTTTTAGCCTTAACAATGCTACTGAATCTGTCCACAGTACAATCTTTCTTGGCTCTCTGTGAGCTTCGGTATTTATTTCTGTATGCTGAAAGGCATTTCAAGTGATACTTAGCCTCTATGGCAATTAAGTCACCCCCACCAATTTTAGCCAGCAAGGACGTATCCTGTAGTTCTTCTGCCATTCTTCTCAACTCATGGTCCAGATTCATAGTGGAACAGTTGTGAAGTTTACCACCTACCTCAGGACAAAAGATGCAATTTTTCACACTAGTAGCTCCAGTTTTTTGTCGTTTCAATATTCTTTGCCGAAAGCTAGCAGCAGGGCATTTCAGATCACCTCCACCACCACAAACAACACAGCACTTCCAATCCATGGTTTCTAATACTACCACATGGTCACCACATGGATTTTTTAATTTAATTTCGCGGATTTTAATTTCGTGCATGCAAATACATTATTCGCGAAAATATAAAGTTTCGCGCATATCGCAAATTCTTTGACTAAAAGTTAGTTTGGTTTGATGCCAAGTACAGCAGTAGTCATAATGATTTTTTTTGCACCCCTTCTGAAAAGGTTTAATAGACTATAAGGAGTCACAGTGCAGAATATTAAGCTTTTGTCCAGTCAGTAACATAATACCTTAAATATTTCCCCTGTAGAGGCTACAGCATCGGCTATATTTCTGGTAATTGTGGCAAACAGGACTTCTTTCACAGTGACAAAATACAGTGAGCCACTACACAACTGAATTATTCTAGAAGGTAATGTTCTCTCATATAAGCACACTAGTCAAAGTGATTATGTATGATCATCCTCGAGCTGTTTTCCATGGATATAGGTTTTGAGTTCTAAACATGTGTTCCAGATAGCACACCTACAGTGTGCTCTTTGAATATTTTCCTCAAAGCTTCTGAAGTTAATAGATTACAGTTTTGGTACTTGAGTTACTACTTATATGCCCAAATTGTATTTCTAGCTTCAGTCATTGTTGTTCGTCACACTTTATGCAACTGACACATAAAGACTGTACTGATGGATATTACAATTTCTCTTCATGATTTTACATAATTCAGCAAGCCAAGGAAAGCTCTGTCAGTCATAACAGCTTTATTGCCTCACACAGTGTCATATTGGTACAGTATCATATTTGCTCAAGATACTGGTTGCTAAGTCGCTAAACCGGAGGATTCTGTTTAGTGAAGTTTGGGACGGGGTCGAACGCGGAGCGAACACAAGAATACAGAGGGTCAAAGTACAAAATGACATACATACGTCCATAATTATTGGCAAGCGAGCGTAGCGAGCGAGACAGGGATAACACAATTGAAAATCGGGAATGTTTGTTTATTGGCGAGCGAGCGAAGCGAGCGAGACACTCTCAGGGGTAACGCAATTGAGATTTCGCTATATTTATTGATTTATCTGTTTATGGGGTACGTGAGACCTCTTACGTAAGTTAGGTAAAGCGTTCACAGTTCCAGTATTTTTCAATTAACGAGCGGAGAATCCCGCTGCACTGCTTACGCAACTCTGTTTCAACCAAAACGTTTATAGCTACTCTCTTCTTGAAACAATTGTGAAGTCTTTGTCAAGCTGTGCTTCTTTGCCACTGCTTTCTAAGTTTATACAGGTAATTCTGTTATTGTTAACTCAGCTAAGAGCTTGTTGTCAACAGTGACTGGTAAATTCAAATAGTCAGAATGACTCAAATTTGGTACAACGGAAGTTACTACTGCTCAAGAAAATGAGTTAAGAAAGTAATTTTGTATTTGTGTGCTAAAATTGATTGTCTTTTGTTTATGTAGCTGAGAGCCTGTTGTCAAGAATTCTAGGTAATTCATATGGTCAAAGTAACTTCAATTTGATATTACAGAAGTTATAAATACTCAAGAATGAGGTAAGTAGTAATTCCATATTTGTTGGCTAAAATTACAAATAATAACACTGGTTTATTTTTTATCGTAGCTGAGAGCTTGTTCAAGAGTCACTGGTGATTGAGATTATCAGAATGGATGATGTTAGATACTACAAAAGTTACCATTAATCAGGTAAGAGAGTGATTTTGTATTTGTTTGCTGAAATCTAATATCATAACTGCTATTATAGTGTTTGCATGAAGTAAGCTAAAAAAATAGTAACATTTTATGTTACCTAACTATCAGGGGTAACGCAATTGAGATTTCGCTATATTTATTGGCGAGCGAGCGTAGCGAGCGAGACACTTACAGGGGTAACACAATCGAAAATCGGGGATGTTTGTTTATTTTATTTAGATAATGTTTGGACGTATGTATGTCATTTTGTACTTTGACCCTCCGTATTTTTGTGTTCGCTCGGCGTTCGACCCCGTCCCAAACTTCACTAAACAGAATCCTCTGGTTTAGCGACCATTACCCGTATCACCTTAGAAACTGAATTGTTTACCGCTTTGAATTGTTTTGCAGGTGCAGTTAAAACGCAAAAACTTATGGGAGCTCCATTTCTATACGAGTTAGTGGCGGTAGTAAGTTAATACGCTATTTGTCACAGCTATATAAGCCCTACTCAACAGCATTTACTTGAAAATTCATTGTCCACTAGACGAACTACGAAGGTAAGTCTTGCGTAGGTATGTTCAGTTGTGTGAAAGTATTGTGCGTTACAACTACTATTAAGAAAAACACAAAGAAAATTATAAATAACGTGACTTGATTTTGTTGCTTCTTTTTCAATTCAAACAGTTGCTGGGAGCAGTTACTATGGCATTGAAACCCCTTTACCGCATTAACTTAATTTAAAAACTCAACTTTATTTTAGTAGCTTGAGTGTTAGAAAATCAATCATTTAACAATAGTGTAGTTTAAGGCTCGCTCGCCATTTGTGCTCAAGCACACCACTAGTTTATCTGTTTATGGGGTACGTGAGACCTCTGTTTTCGCCCGCGCTTTTAATTACGTAAGTTAGGTAAAGCGTTCACAGTTCCAGTATTTTTCAATTAACGAGCTCTGAGAATCCTTAGTGGCGGTGGTAAGTCAATGCGCTCTTTGTCATGGCTGTAAGCCTTGCGCAACAGTATTTACTTGAAAATACATTGTCCACTAGACTACTGCGAAGGTAAGTCTGTGTAGGTGCATGTCCAGTTGTGTCAAAGCATTGTGTGTTACAACCACTACTTAGCTAAAGAATATCACAACGAAAACTTTTAAATAACGTGTATTGTTTTGTTGTTGTTTTTTCCCTTCAATTCAAGCAGTTGCAGAGAGTTGTTACTATGGCACTGAAATCCCTTTACCCTGTATGCTAAATTTAAAAGCTGGACCTTATTTTCAGTAGCTTCAGTGTTAGAAGTCAAAATCATTCATATAAAATAGTATAGTCTTTAGGCTCGCTCGCCATTTGTGCTCAAGCACATCACTAGTTTATTTAGATATATGTTTGGACGTATGTACGTCATTTTGTACTTTGACCCTCCGTATTTTTGTGTTCGCTCGGCGTTCGACCCCGTCCCAAAACTTCACTAAACAGAATCCTCTGGTTTAGCGACCATTACCCGTATCACCTTAGAAATTGAATTACCGCTTTGAATTGTTTTGCGGGTGCAGTTAAAACGCAAAAACTTATGGGAGCTCCATTTCTATTCGAGTTAGTGGCGGTGGTAAGTTAACACGCTATTTGTCACAGTTATATAAGCCCTACTCAACAGCATTTACTTGAAAATTCATTCTTGCGTAGGTATGTTCAGTTGTGTGAAAGTATTGTGCGTTACAACTACTATTAAGAATATCACAAAGAAAATTTTTAATAACGTGACTTGATTTTGTTGCTTCTTTTTCAATTCAAACAATTGAGGGGAGCAGTTACTATGGAATTGAAACCCCTTTACCGCATTAACTTAATTTAAAAACTCAACTTTATTTTAGTAGCTTTATTTTAGTAGCTTGTTAGTTGTTAAAATCAATCATTTAACAATAGTGTAGTTTAAGGCTCGCTCGCCATTTGTGCTCAAGCACACCACTAGTTTATTTATTTGTATATATGTATGGACGTATGTATGTCATTTTGTACTTTGACCCTCGCGTTTTTGTGTTAGTTACGTGGTCAACCCCGTCCCAAATTGCACTAAACAGAATCCTCTGGTTTATCGATCAGTACCCGTATCACCCTAGAAATTGATTTGTTTACCGTTTTGAATTCTTTTGCGGGTGCTGCAGTTCAAACTTGAAAACTTACAGGACATCCATTTCTATTCGAGTTAGTGGCGGTGGTAAGTCAATGCGCTCTTTGTCATGGTTATAAGCCGTGCGCAACAGTATTTACTTGAAAATACATTGTCCACTAGACTACCGCTAAGGTAAGTCTGTGTAGGTGCAAGTCCAGTCGAAATCGTACACAGACAACTTCAAACACCAATTATAAAAATTGCACTAAACACGCTCGCTCCCAACAAACATCCCCGTTTTTTTCATTTTTACCCCTGTAAGTGTCTCGCTCGCTACGCTCGCTCGCCGATAAATGAAAAAATGACAGATTTTGCATGCTAATTTAAATGTTATAAGGTTAATTGCAGTATTTTTTTTGTAATGCAGCTGCAATGTTTGAAAAATGAACTATTGGACTGTCCATAGCATCAGCTAGTGCACTCCAGCTTCTGTTTGTTCCATTTGTCAGCCACTCTTTCAACATTTCTAGGCAACAAGGTTCTGTTTTATAATGACGGTCGATTTCTATACTGTCTAGCATAGTGATATTCAGACCCAGCTTGAGACCTATGTTCTTCCATTGCACTCTGCTTTCATAGAGCTCTTCATACACCTTGCCCAAGTCTTCAACTGTCAGTTCTGAAATAAATAATATGAACATTGTGTGAACTCAGGTTTAGTGAGCAAAAATATACCAAATTGTTACATAAGTTGGAACAAACATTGCAAATTGAACCATGATGTATTTATCAATAATAAGTGTAGTTGATATAATGTAACAGTTTTCAAATGAGTGGGCATAAAAATGTATATTATTTTAGGTATTTGTTTCGTTAATTCATATGCTTTGCTTATTTCACTTCAAATGTGAACAGTATTCTAAATAAAACTAATCTGCAAGCTCATTAAATTATTAATATGAATACCTTCATATGGTGTTCCAGTGGTCAATTCATCATCACATTGTACCTATAGTGTTTGTAAACAATATAGTAACTTTAAAACTGACCTTAATTAATTTATAGACATACCTTAGGAAACCAAATTGTCTGTCTTGCTATAAGTGGAATTATTTTAGTAATATTTGGGTCCTTCAGACACATCATTTTATGAGAGGTTTCATCTTCTAGTATGCATAAATGATGTGATTCTGAATGTGATAGTTCTTCTGGTGGATGGTCTGTACATTCAAATCCATATTGAAGTCTTGACTTGAGATTATGATTGACTTGTGTTAGCGTAGAAGTGATAGTATTTCTAATGTGTGCACAGACTACAGGAGTGGGTGTTTTTGGATGAGATTCTCTGTAGAGTACCACTTTAATATAATATGTGGCATAGCTAATGATAGTAACTGTGTCCAAGTCCTTTCCTACTAGAAATTCAATCTTGTTATGACAAGGACTGTCTTCTTTGAAAGTCCAATTTAGTTTTATGTTTGAAACTAGGCCTGTAATAAGAGAAGAGAAGACTCCTACAGGTAGATAGCCGCACTCGTATCGATACATGAGAGGAGACACTTCAGTAGTAACAGGAACATTTTTGAGCTCATCTTCTGTAGCACTTCTTAGAATGCTGGGCATGAAGTAAGTAATTTCTTTTCTTTTTTTTGTTACTGGAAGGGGAGCTAAGATATAGTGATTTTCACAAAGTGTGATTAGCTTTTCCACAGAAACATAAACCTTTACATCTTCTTTAGTAGTTTTCAATAGATCTGCCATTGTAAACTGAGCTTTGTTCTTAAACATTGCAGCTGCTCGATGTCCAGCTTTGAAAATAAATGTCTTTACTAATTGTGTTGCAGCATCAAAGATAACCTGAACAACATTTTTTTTAAATAATTCATTTCTATGTAAGATAACAAACACTTTGCAACACAATTATTAATAAATTACATTTGATAATTATTAGTTATATACGATGTAGCTATGTTTTGATATAAGAGATTTGAATTACAAATAAAATACGTTATGCATCACCATAAGTCTCTGCTTCTCATGAAATACTTTGTAAATTTTTTGGGTAAATTCAATGTACATAAACACAGTCAGTTAAAATATATCTCGTTTATAAATTAGATGCCAGTGCTTATGAGTATGGAAATTTTACCATAATAACAAAATTTTTGATAAAAATAAAAATCTAAACCAAACGTCTTCTTAATTTGTGAAATAAATCAATACCACATACAGCTTCAGTGTAATTTATTTGATAAACAGTTTGTATTTGTTTAATGTGGAATTTTAAATGAGTTTCCTGGAAAATATTTGATACATTCAGAGCTAAAAATATAATAAATCTGAATAACATGCATGACAATTAAGGAACACAAAACATTTTTTCTGATTTCCTATAAGTGGAGTCATGGCATTGCTGATGTGAGCTTAGCAATGAGCTTTATTCAATGTTATTGTGATCAATTTCTTTAAAGCTTTTTAACATGTTCTTTTTTCCTAATATGATAGAATTTCTTTGAAGCATTTTAACATGTTCTTTTTTCCTAATAATGATAGAAGTCATGTTATTAGACTCTCCATGTGTGGAGTGCACGCATACTGTACAGCTGCAATTTGGAATTTATCATTTTTATTTATAAAAGCACCCGCAAGAGATTGAATTTCGTGCTGATTCAGTAAATGTGGTTTGACATGGGTATACTTATATATAATGTACATACATTTTAGTGTTATAATAAGCTTTGACTTTTTATTTCATTTAGCTCAACAATACAAAATTATTTTCTGAATCTTGCTACAGTACATAAGTTAGTCTGAATATTTGATTCAAGATGAATACCTCCATTATCGAGTAACCATGTGAGTCAATGAAAAACATACTAACATCTTGTCACCAGAAGTTTTCAAACTTACATTATCTGTTCTAACTGTTACTGTTGCAGCTTCTAATGATACACTTATGAGCAAATGATCTTAACAATAAAGACATATGGCATAATGTCCAATACTTACCCATTCCTTCTATCAACACAATATTTCCTCTTCTTATGATAACAACCACAAATTAAGATGATAGGTAGAAATATGAACAGTAGAAGAGTAAATGTTACTGCTGAAAAATCAACACACACAACAGGAAAATGTGTGAAATTATGAAAAGAATATTTTTCACTATTTGATATAATTAAGTCAATACAAGTCCTTTAATCAAAATTCATATTACATCCTTGCTATGTACAATTAATCTTTCTTGCATTGTGTAATTGTAATATGTGTGGCCTCAGGAATACAGTAATTAAAAAAAACATTACTCAAAGACGTTCCATATAATTATCATGTATCTTAATAATTTCAAATGCTACTGTTAATAAGTTTAAAATAGTATAACAGTAGCTACCAAATAATCTTCATCCCAGTACGTATCGTATTCTTCAGGAGTTTCAAATGCTTTATTATAGAAGTGACATTTAGGATCACCCCTTGTACACTCCTGAGACTGATCCACACTTTCTAAAGCTGTTGTACATGCTTGACACTCAGTCTTACGGTTTTTACGACATTCTGAGGTTCATTATGTGAACTTCATGGCATTCTCTGACATTAATATTAGCCTCGGCTTGATAGAAGAAAAACAACCACAGGAATATTTGGACTTTCTGACAAGCACGCTGCTATGGCACACTTATTGGAGAGCAGGCATACTTACAGTTGATGACAGAGTCACACCTCCAGCATTAGCGACTACCCAACACCAGACAAAAAAGTTAAGCACTTTGGAAGTACAGAATTACACCACAAATCTGAACCATGCACAATAAATTTGTACGCTTACACATGAGCACTCATAATTCCAAGTGGTAGATAAACGAACGAATGGGCATGACCATATAACAGCACTCATTGTAGGGTAATAATTCACCTCATTTAAACACTGCAGGATACAACAAAACAAGCTTTTCCTACAAGGATAACAGATAAAGTAGAAGTATACCTATGCTTTTAGTTAGCAATGCTAATTACAATTTAAGTGTACTTAATGTTGGTTAACTTAGAAATTACTATCATAATAGCTATGACATTGTTACAGTGGATTGAAATGTTATTTGTTTCATAAAAAATTGATAATAATAAGATAAAAAAACGTGAGTAGCTATATTACTGAAAATGTCTTTTTCGTTAAATGTAATTAAAACTTAAGATTAAGTCCCAAATTGCAAATCTATATAATGCCAAATAAATAATAATCAAGTAACAAAGTTGACCTTGAACTACTTATTTTTAGTACAGTACGTTAGTGGAAGCACTACAATTGAGTTTTGTTATAATTAATATAAGCAAGTGCACTTTTATGTTAACATAATTACATGGCTTACCTATAATAATAATATAGAGAAATTGAAGGTTGGACGTTTTGTTTATCTAATTAATATAATTAATATTACAGGCATAATGTGTGGCTATTCAACATTTATGCTAAATTTTCTTTTTTGTTTATAGCTATTATACCTTATTTCCAGGGTTGAATATGAGTGTCTCTGTTCCGTTGGATACTATTGAAACAGGTGTGTGATCTGTTCAAATTACATTTTTTTTATTAATTTCATATAAGAAACTTACTACAAAGTGAGAAAGTTAATTATTCCTAACATTAGTTGTAGAGCAAAACTCTCCCAATAGGTGAACCTTATTTTGGTATCACAATAAGTATGCTATTATTTTTCAAGTGTAATAAATCAGATAACTAAATCAGAATAATTAAGATCCTCAGAACAAAATAAGAAGTTAACAATTATCATGGTAGAGTCATAATTGAGGTTTTAATGACTTGAACTCCTATTATATTTGTTAAATTCTCCCAATTCGACATAACTGTGATGCTTTATTCCCTGCATTAGTCATCTCCTCTCACTAAAAATTACTTTCCTAAATTTAGCTTCTTTTCTTATTTACATAGTAGGATGTTAATTAAGATAAAAAAAATTGCTAAACTTTATTGTGGTATTAAGTGATATTTGACATTATTGAACTTAAGTGATATTAAGGTTTCTTGGCCAGTATGAAACATCCATTTTGTATTGATAGTTAACAATTTTTATATTACATTTTGAATTTCAACCACACAATAATAAAAAAATAATTGGGTACTTCACATTATCAATGGGTAGCATTAAGTAGATTAGAATTTTAACAGTAAAATTAGAGTCTCTTTGTATATTATACTTAAAGATAAATGGACTAAATTTCAAATGTGTTATTTATAGTACAATGCAACATGAATACTGAACTAAGTCTATGATGTCGTTATTTGAAATTGCCTGCTTCACCACTCCATCTTTTAGATCTATTAGTTTATACTATGTTCATTGTACTGCACTTAAGTCTTCTGTAACCTTAGCTTCATGAAATTTAAAGAGAAAGAACTAAATAATAATAGTTGGGTATAGTTCTCACAGAGCTCTACTACAATAGCACATTATGGATATAATTATATATAATATATGTTGACTAGATAGATTAAAAGAGAACATTATTACTTTTAAGTTGAATAGTAGTTGATGATGATATAGCTGGTGTTGTTGTAGCAGGCCACTCTGGAGCTATATAGACATGCGAAAAGACTAGAAATTGCAAATCTTAAAGACTAGTCAACTTACACTTTTTAATTAAAGTAATGCTGTTACTAGAACATAATTCATCCACATTCTCCAAGCGTCCTCGACACTGTAACTTGGTACCATTATGAATTGAGGATCCATTAAGGACAACAGAAAAATAAAAATAATTGTTTTGAGAGGAATTTCCAGAGTATGGATGTCCATTTATCAGAAGTTCAGTGAATATCATATGTTCTGTAGGACTATTACATGATATCCAATATTGCTTTATGGTATATGGAATTTCTGGGGCATCATTATCATCAAATCTCAAGTGAATATCTCCGTCTATTTAATAATAGTAAGTCTCACTAGAATGTGGGCATACGAGAGCTTCCCACATTCGAGAGCTAGAGAGAGAAAGGAGAATAAGAGAGAAGAGGAGCAATGAGAAGACAGAATGCAAAGGGAACTAGTTTATGTTTTATGTCACTTACGAGTTTATGTTTTATTTTAATTATGTATCATGCCATTTATGTTTAAGTTGTGGAAGTGTGCATCGTTTAGAACATTAATGTTTGTGCGCAGGTCATCGGTAGGATTTTAGTCATGCTTTGGTGGATCATTTTCATTGGTCAGCTGGCGAGTGGACTCATATTCATAAGTCCCCTCGCCACGTGTGTAGTTCAGTTCAGCACTTGTAACAAATACGTTTAACTCAAGTGAGGCATCCTCTAAGCTGAACTCTGGTGGCAGCGATACTTCGCTGTCCATCAGAACTGTGGTTGCTTGCATTGTGCGCAGGGCGAGCGTATACACCATCCACACCCCCACAAATTTTGGTGGCAGCGGTGGGATCCTTGAGAAGGAGACGTTCGACTCGGGATCTCAAAGAACGAAAGGACCAGGAGACTACCACGGTGTCTGCGTGTCCCGACAGTCTGCGTCCACGGACGGAGATACTTTGACCAGAGTGGAAATTTTCCACCCTACCACGGTCTACGGACTAAGAATTCGACCTTACCCTTGCTACGGCAGAGGGAGAGAACGCGCTCTACTTGTTGCGGCAGAGGAGAGCAAATCACCCGGGCCCTTGCTAAGGCAGTGGGAGACCTAAGACTGAGAGGAGAGAAGAAGGAACGGGAAGGAAAGAGAATCATTGGAAAGGAGGCTAGGACAGCCCTTAGAGACTTGCGTCGCTCGTAGTGAAGTTGTGTGTGTTTCTGGATTTTAAAGTTGTAATTCGTAATTTTCATTGATTATTTCTAATTGCGTGTAGTACTCATTTTGTATTCACTGTGTTCCGGTTTTGTAATCACAGGGTCTATACGGAGGACGAGTTTGCTTACCCTCTATGACAGAGCCTGGACCCAGTGAGGGGAGGAGGAGGACTAAGAAGTTGTCTGGAGTGAACACCGATAAGGGACTCTACCGGCCTACCGGGCGACCAATTGTGAAAACTCGATCACCTTATCCATTCCGATTGTCGGAAGTGAAGTACGAGGAAGAGTCAGAAGGAGAGTCAGAGTTAGTGGAGGACAGTGAGGTTGAGATATTGCAAGAAGAGATGTTGAGAAGAGGAGAAGAGAGCGAGGTAGCATCGCTGTTGCGGTACTTGGTAGAACAAGATGAGAAAGATAGAGAAGAGAGGAAGAATGCAGAGGAGTTGAACAGAAAGGCAAAAGAAGAAGAGGCAGCCAGAAAGAGAGAGGAGGAGGAAAGAGCTAGGAGACGCAGAGAGGAAGAAGAAGACAGACGGCTAGGAGAAGAAGCCGCCCGCCGCAGAGAGGACGAGGAGCGACGGAGAACGTTGAGACTTGAAGACGACAGAGTACGTGAGAGACGGGAACTATTGCAGGAAAAGCTAAAGGGGTTAGGAGTTATAAGGAGGGAAGCGAGCTTGGAGCATATTTGGGGAAATTCGAGAGAATAATGAGAGAGGGGAAAGTGAGTGAGAGTGACTGGGGGGAGAGGTTGTACCCCAGGTTACCTGAGACTTTGTGCATGAGAGTGGCACAGGCCAGGGATAGTGAGGAAGAGTATGGGGAGATTAAGAGAATTCTATTGAAGGCTACGGGGGAAACGGCGATAACCTACGGAAATCAGCTGTTAGAAGCCAATGGGGACTTGTTTAAGGGCATGACTGCCGGGGGAATAGCGGATTGGTTATTGAGAGTGACAAAGGGAATGTGTCAGGGGAGTGAGAGTATCGAGGAATGTATGTTGGCATAGCGTTGGCTGTATTAAGGAGAAGTTTGCCACAGAGTGGGAAGGCATTCTTAGAGATGAGAAAAATTAGCGAGTGGGGGGAATTGAGAGAGGCTCTAGAGGACTGGATGTCCGGGAGACAGAAAGGGAACTTTTACAAGCCTCTGGGCAGCGGGCCCAGTGAGGTGAATAGAGGATATAGGGGAACTGTGGATAAAGAGAGTTGGTATGGGCGCGGAGGAAAGGCCCAGGGTGGTGGTTCAGGAGATAAAGTGGGGAGTTCGTATGGGGGTATAACGTGTTACAGTTGTGGTGAAAAGGGGCACCGGTCGAGTGAGTGCAGGAGAGAGAGACAGGGTAGTAGCTACGTTGCGAGAACACCTACCTGCTATAACTGCGGGAAGGTGGGACACAAAAGTCCGGAATGTACGGCCAGGAAGGGGTCTGTCACCGTTAAAAAGGAGACTACCCCAACCAAGATGTCCATACTTAGGCAAGCCAAGTCAGGACAGGCTGGGAATGTAGCGTATGGGCTGGTGAATGGGGTGAGGACCGAGGTTCTCATAGACTCTGGCGCTGAGTTAGGGTCTGTACCCAGAGCATTAGTTCCAGAGGGGGTAGAGCTGTGTAGCGACGTGTATGTTAGGGGATACGGTGGAGTTGAAAAGAAATACAAGAGTTGTATGAGCGAGTTCGTCGTGGGAGGTCACAGGAAGGTGATCAGAGCCAGTATAGACGAGAGTGAGTCGTCGGGGGTTGCGTGTTTGGTGCCGGTCTCTTTGGTAGATGACCAGGAGGCAGCGGCTTATAGGGAGGCTATAGGAGAGTATATGTCTGAGGACAAGGTGGGAGTTAATGTATTGACAAGGAGTATGGCCAAGAGGGAGAAAGAGTTAGAAGAGTGTGAGGAAGGGGTTGGTGAGATTGTGTTGTGGGACACTGTGAGTCCTGAAGGTAATGGTGCGCCTGAACCTGAGGATGGAGCGAGTAGCCAGTCCGATCCCTTAAATATGCCCGAAGTTGGGAGTAGGGTGGGAGAGGACCAAGGGGTGGAAGAAGCGGAGGGTACGCCCGAAGCTGAGCAGCCCCAGGTGAAAGCAAGAGAGGAGACTGAGGAAGGGAATGCGATTCCCTTAGATGAGTTATCAGTGGGGAGAGACTCAGAGAGAGAGCTGAGCAGGATAGCGGGGGATATAGGACCTGTGAGAGAAGGTCGAGAGAAAGAAGAGTTCGTGAAAGAGTTGCAAGAGGATAGTAGTTTGAGGGAATGGAGAGAGTTGGGTGAGAGAAAAGAGAGAGGGTTTAGATGGAAAGGAAGTATGTTAGTGAGGGGAATGTATGTGACGTGGGACGAGTATCGAGATGTGATTGTGTTGCCTAAGAGTTACAGGGAGAACGTTAAGGTTTTGGGGCACGATAGGAAAGGGCACTTGGGTGCAGACAAGGTAGCCAAGATGGTAGGTAGGTATTTCGTTTGGCCGGGGATGGCTAGAGAGATAATAGAGTACTGTAGGAGCTGTGAGAGATGTCAAGTAAAAAGCAAGTATAAGCCCAGGAGAGCACCAGCGGTGGAGAGACCCATTTTAGCAGAATCCTTTGAGAGTGTGGCCATTGATCTGGTTGGGCCATTGCCTAAGGGGAAAGGAGGAAATAGGTATATCCTCACGTATGTCTGTTTGGCTACGAGGTGGCCAGAAGCTGTGCCTCTGCGGAGCATCACAGCGAAGGCAGTGATGGATGGGCTGTGGTCCATCTTCTCCAGGACTTCCATCCCGGAGAGGGTACTGACGGACCAAGGTAGCCAATTCTGTGGGCGAGTGATGGGTCAGCTGTGCGAACAGTTAGGGATAGATAAGGTCAGGACGTCTCCCTACCACCCAGAGACGAATGGTGCTGTAGAACGTATGCATGGCACGATGAAGAGTATTCTGGGGAAGTGCATAGATGATGGGTTGGATTAGGTAGGACAGCTGTGTTTCGTATTGTTTGTGTTAAGGCAGATGCCGCATGCCGATTCGGGTTATAGTCCCTTCGACATGGTGTACGGGTTTCGGGTTAGGACGCCCTTGGACGCCCTATACCACGGGTTGTATGAGGTGGAGGCTGAGAGACTAAATGTGTGTGAGTGGGTGACTAGAATGGCAGAGAGGCTAGAGAATGTGAGAGACAGTGCAGCTTTGAGAATGGCTAAAGGAAAGGAGAGTAGGCTACAATATATGAATAGGGGGACTAAGATGAGAGAGTTCAAAGAGGGAGATCTGGTCTTATACAGAGTACCAGGGAGGACTTGTAAGTTGTCGGATTCCTGGCAGGGTCCGTACAAGGTTCTGAAGAGAGTGGGGTCAGTGAATTATAGGATAGGAAGGGTTGGTAGAGAAAAGCACGCTAAGGTAGTGCATGTGAATTGTATTAAGGAGTTTAAGGAGAGAGCATCTATAAGGAGGTTGGATATAGTAGTGGAAGAACAGGGGGATGAGAGTAGTAAGTCGAGAGGTGAATGTGAGGGGTACAATGAGAGTGAGTTGCAGGGTTTACTGGGGACGTATGACGACGTCTTCTCTGACAGTCCTGGGAGCACTGATCGGGTGAAGATGTCCATCGATACTGGTGATAGTGAGCCAATTCGGCAGATGCCGTATTCGGTCCCTCTAGGGATCAGGGAGAAAGTAAAGAAGGAACTGGAGAGTCTGGAGGCGCAGGGAGTTATAGAGCGGTGCAGGAGCAATTGGGCATCTCCATTGGTGCCTGTAAGAAAGCCGGACGGCAATGTCAGACTTTGCGTTGACTACCGTCGACTTAACGACATAACGACGAAGGAGCCCTACTACATACCGTCATTCGACGAGATGGTCGAGAAAGTGGGTGCTGGACGGGTAATGTCCAAAATCGACCTGGCGAAGGGTTTCCACCAGGTGATGGTTGAAGAGAGAGATCGAGATAAGACATGTTTTATTTGCCCTTTTGGGAAATTTAGATATCGTCATATGCCATTTGGACTAACAAACGCTCCTTCCGTGTTTCAGAGATTAATGGAAGAGGTTCTGGTGGAGTGCAGAGATTGTGCAAACGTTTATATCGACGACATTTTGGTTGTGTCGGGAGATTGGAGAGTCATTTGGGACATTTGGAGAGAGTTTTGGAGGCCCTGAGGAAAAATGGCCTGACTTGCAAGAGGTCGAAATGTAGTTTTGGAAAAAGAACATTGGAGTTCTTGGGTCACCAATTGGGTGGTGGCACTATCAGTGTGCCTGAGGCAAGGGTTGAGGCTATTCGTAATCACCCTCTGCCGAAGTCGAGGAAGCAGCTGCGAGCCTTCCTGGGTCTGGTGGGTTTCTACAGGAGGTTCATTCCTGGATTTCATCGATGGTCCTCTGTCCTCACGCCTCACACGTCCACGGCAAAGTCTGGGGTGGTGAGTTGGACAAGTCCAATGTTGGACGCTTTTCATGCTTTGTGTAACAAGTTATCTGTATCAGTGCGTTTATGTGTTGCATGTGTAAGTGATGTGTTTGTTGTAGAGAGCGATGCGAGCTCGACAGGCGTCGGAGCTGTCCTTTCCGTGGTTCGGAACGACGAGAAGTTGCCCGTCGCCTTCTTTTCTAAGCAGTTGAGAGGGGCTCAAGGGAATTACAGTGCCCAAGAGTTGGAGGGCCTGGGTATTTATGAAGCCATCAGGCACTTTGCATACTTATTGTATGGTCGTAAATTTACAGTGGTGACAGACCATAAGGGTCTAGTGAATATGAGATGTGGAAAGCAGGAGAACAGGAGAATTTATAATTGGTGTTTGAAGTTGTCTGTGTACGATTTTGATATTGTGTATCAAGCAGGAGAGGAGAACGTTGTTGCTGATGATCTCAGCAGGTGCCATGGAGAGACTGAAGTCAGTGACCATGTCACCCAGCTCATGAAGGAGGGGGGAGATGTGGGCATACGAGAGCTGCCCACATTCGAGAGCTAGAGAGAGAAAGGAGAATAAGAGAGAAGAGGAGCAATGAGAAGACAGAATGCAAAGGGAACTAGTTTATGTTTTATGTCACTTACGAGTTTATGTTTTATTATATTTATGTATCATGCCATTTATGTTTAAGTTGTGGAAGTGTGCATCGTTTGGAACATTAATGTTTGTGCGCAGGTCATCGGTAGGATTTTAGTCATGCTTTGGTGGATCATTTTCATTGGTCAGCTGGCGAGTGGACTCATATTCATAAGTCCCCTCGCCACGTGTGTAGTTCAGTTCAGCACTTGTAACAAATACGTTTAACTCAAGTGAGGCATCCTCTAAGCTGAACTCTGGTGGCAGCGATACTTCGCTGTCCATCATAACTGTGATTGCTTGCGTTGTGCGCAGGGCGAGCGTATACACCATCCGCACCCCCACATAGAATAAAATAATTAATACCACATCTTTCATCTTACCCCTACATCTTCTAGCAGTGGCACATGATAGAACATAAGCTAATGTCATCAACACTATTAGTGACTTAATCTTTGAGCATGCCTAAGAAATCAAAGAGTGATTATTGTTCGTAAGAATATTCCCCATTTTACTATTCATACTTATTCACATTCTAACTTACACAACACCATCTTTGCCCTGATACTGGCTCTGGCACACTCCAAGTATCTTCTATGGCATCCGACATTATGCAAGGTTTTAGGTAGTTAGAATCCTAATGTTAGCTACAATGAAATGAACAAATTTAACATTTGGAAAAGTTGTTTGTTACATTTCTTTTTAAACTACAGCCTACTACCGCCTACTACCGCCATCCTTACTTCACTGACAAGCCCACAAAGTAGCTCAAAACCGACACCTGACACCTTAGGCTGCGCTAACTGCAAACTACGAGTAAGCTATCCGGTCTACACATATCCGGGTTTCCCCAGGTGGTGTCCACTTTACATACCAGGGTTTCCCCTGGCATAGGCTCCAACTGTCCTTAAATCCGAAGGACAGTCCTTAATTTTTGGACTTTGTCCTTCGTCCTTCAAAGGCTTGCTACTGCTCTATTGTTTGTCCTTAAAACAGCACTGACCTCATATAGGTAGCTATAAATAGAGCAGCTGACCTTGCACATGCCCAGCACTGGCCAGCAGAGCATGCATTGCATATTTGCCATATTGATTATAATGTCACCATGTATACACTGTAACTACAAATCAACTGCAAGTTTGCATAGTTTTTAAAGAATGCAAGATAAGCTAAATAATATCCAGCATGATACATGTACAAAATTATTTTAAAATATGCAGCTGCTATAGCCACATGCAGCTGCTGCTAGCTCTCTCAACTGCTGGTCAGGTCTGAACAGCTAATTTCTTGCTTTCTGAGTCTCATTCCTCAGACCTCTAGACTTGTTGTGTCTTCAATAAATTATGTCTGATTCTTTGCCTGGGCCTATACTGCCTAAGAAACCCAAACGACTATGTCATTTTGATCCAAGCTGGATTCAACAGTTTCCAGGAATTGGGACTTCTTCCAAGGGTATATATAAATGTCATAGTTATAGAGATACACATTTCATGTAAACATAATAACAGGTAATGCGAACAGTCAACAATAATTTATTTAACTCACTAAGTGCAAAAAAGCAACTGCACTGCATAATTTACTCATTTACTCCATTAATATGGGTGTGGTTGGGGCGTGGTTTTGTTTATTAGGGGCGTGGTAATTGAATTATAGATAAGTGTGGTTTGTGTCCTTAAAGCATTTTTAGAAAAGTTGGAGCTTATGCCCTGGTGGTGTCCCCCAAGCACGTAATCACCACTTCCCCAATTGTGCTGGTTATTCTCTTGCTGGTGCAGCTAAGATGCATAAGTTGTTGTTGTTTTTCCAAATAGCAATGAAAGGTATTTCGGCCATAATAAATAAAATGACTGAATAGGTAACATAATGAAAAAATCAAACAAAAAAAAAACAAAACGAAAACAAACTATTTTACAAGAAAATTACCAGAGCTAATTTGAAAAGTCAATTTTATGATGAAAGTAGTTATAGCTATCTTATTTACTTGCTCGATCTTCTTTGACATACCACGAGCTTGGTCTGCTACATACCATAAGGACAAATAGCAAAATGCCTTACTCTCCACAAAGCGTTCATTAAGATTGCAATTACTGAAGGACGACGAAAACTACGGCAAACCAAAAGTTATTACTATTTACCGCTTGGCAGGTACGTAATAAAGTAGTTAATGCGAAAAAGGGGCACATTTTAAATGGAAGTGTGCAAGTAAGAAGCCGAGCCCCACCTCCCTCACGAAATTCGCCACAGCGGGGAAGGCAATGAACAATAATGACTACACTTATGAACTACCAAAACATTCCTACATGGCCAATGAGGGGTTAACTAAAAAACTTGCACCATTATTAATCCATTTTTGCACAGCCACAATAGGATCTGACAACTCTTTGAGAAAATATGTCTCCTCCTATACTGTGACATACTCTTCATTATTTGGGGATAATAATATGGACTATTATTTTCCTATATTTTGTACAGTTTATAATAGTATTCATTGCTTCAATCCAATCTCCATTTTTTTTCTCTGCCATGTTAATATTCATAGATTAATTTTTTCTCTGCCATGCCAGGTTGAGACACTTTGAACTGACAACCCTACCTAGCACATAGGGAAAATTTTAAATGATTGGGTATTAAGTAAGGTTTATTCCAGGGTTTTATCCAACTAAAGAGGTCATTAAACAAATAGCCCCTAATGATTTGAAATGGACCCAAGTCAATAGAATATTGGGATGAAGTATTTAGGTACTTGTACTTTAGCACACTTAAGTACAGGTCATAAAGTACCCATGAAATACTCAAAAACACTAGTACTGTACTTAAACGCTTCTCATTTTTATCAATACTTTAATGTAATAATTCAGTCATTCTCAGCTGAAATATTTATATTAATAGCAAATAGTTTTTCTTGTTCTAATAGCCAAAATATGGTAACTAAAACTTGTGGCAAAGTCCATCACACATTTTCAGACACCACAAACACCAGTGTAACTGAAAATCAAGGTAATAATTACTCCCCTAATTCATACTCAAAGTCAAAAATTTGGTGATTGGATCCAGGGGGCCAAGGCCAGGGCCCCCTCAGAATAGAAAATAATGTCATACAGGGGTACCAATATTATAGGCATTTAGGTTGATAGGACAACTGCATGCTAATTTAAGCTCTTCATTGATAAATAAAATTATATACATTATTTATTCAATGATTGTAAATTTTCTCGTTTTTTACAGCCAATCATTATTAATTGAAACTTAACCCGACGTTTCAACTTCTTGCCGAAGTCCTCTTCAGGAGTATTTATATATTATTTGGGCCCTTTCTCATCATTAGAGCTGGGAGGTAAAAAAGTAACTCTTAATTATATTATAAATGCACAAAATACACATATTTTAACATGATAACATGTTATTATTATATGATAATTTTGGTGAAATACTCTTCCACACAAGCTCACTACAGAGAACAATGATTAAACTTTCAGTAACATATTCGATTTTTAACTATAATTAACCTACCTTGCCATTCACTCTTTATACATCTTACATTTCACCCTATTCATCCCATTGCCACTTTCCATGCACCACTTGTATGCTCACATCACATACAATTCCTGGTTGGTTTTTTCCCACTTGGTAAAGGTTCTGTTGGTTGGGATTGTATCTAATAGACAGCTATGATGACCTAAACATTAGTTTGTAATGAAATAGAAATTTTGACTACCAACTTTTATGTCAGAGAATTTATCCATATTCTAAGTATTTTTCACTATGGCCACTAACCAGAATGCTTATGAGTTTTTAGCTTCCGAGTCTTTTTAGTCTCTTCTGGTCACTGTAGTCTCTTCTAGTTTATTCTAGTCTCGTTACTCTCTCTAACCTCTTTAGTCTCATCTTAGTCTCTTCAGTCTCTTCTAATCTTTTCAAAGTATTTTGTCCCATATATAGTCTCCTAGTCTCTTTAGTCTGTTCTAGAGTCTATAAAATGTGCAATATTATTTCATGTACGTGGTGCTAAATAGATGCTATAATATAGTCCAATGAATTTACTGTAGCTATCATCTTTTGACATTTAGAAAATTTTAAGCAACTTTCTTCAAACATGAATATACCTAACCTTTCTGTCATGTGTATGCTTTTCAATTACTAATTGGCATTTCCTGAGCTGTTCTAGTCAAATAAATTGGTGAACATGAACTTTACAAATATTACAAATATAGCATCATATCTATTAATTTTGGCCAAAGGTTGGGGGCATGGTTATCCAACTCCGTCCCCCCCTAATCAGGAATTACCCTTATGCAATACAATGAATGGTTATCGTATAATCATTTTCCCTCTATTTCTGTTGCGACTAATACTCAAAAGTAGTAGCTGACATCTCTGAATTAGAAAATTGAAAATTGAAACTGAATAATATTATAGAGAGAGTGAAACAATTATCATATTTTAGTATAAAAAAGTTACATGTTAAGCAATACTCAAAACAGTATTACAATCCGAAATATAATCTATTAAAGAAAACATGTATAAAAAAAACTGAAAACTAAACAAACATATATATATATAACTAATCAGCTACCAATTACTCAGTTATTTGTTATTATTATACACTAATATTGTTGGATAGTTTCTTTCATGATCTCAATTTTGGCAAGATGTTCACGAATTATTTTCCTTTCCTTTTGACATTCTTCAAAACATTTGATTCCCTAATAATAATTAGTTTTATCGAGTAAAGTGGTTAATTTTGAATATATAAATAATATAATCAATAATATTGTTAAAATATTATGTTCAGGTATTATTAAGAATATCTCATTTACTTTCAAGTTCTAAAGTAGTGACATCTCAATCTCTCTATAAAAGTGTATTCATATGATTTATCAAAAGATGTGGACAAATTAACAATAATACTTTATAACTAAGTTTGTCTGTTCGTCCATTTATCTGTTTATAATGTATGTTTGTGTGTATGTATTAGGCGAGTGAGCGAAGCAAGTGAGACTATAAGGGGTAATACAATAGGGATATTTGTCTATTTATAATATGTTTGGACGTATTTTTGAACTCTTTTGAGGATGCAGTTAAAACTTTAAAGGGTAGAATTTATTACTTTAAGTGATGATGACATTAGCATGGTGTTGAAAAGGAAATATATGCTTGCCATCAAATTTCCTTTACATAAGTTGTTAATCATTGCTACATGAAACTAAAATGTGAAACTATACAATATTGGCAATGGATAACCATAGATCATAGTTATATCACTTTCTATCTCATTACTCAAACTAAATGTTAAAAATAATTGTTTGCACAGAAAACCCATGGTTCTGTGTGAAGTTATTTGCATTGCACTTATCTATACTTTTATAATGAAACACCAAAAGTGCAACACAGCTTGAAAAGAGTCAATTTACAACATAAAATCCATAAATTGTGTTGATTATTCTAATTAACAATTATTTTACAAGCCTATAGAGGTTAACAAACTATAATATGTAAAGATGACTTGGCACAACTGCAAGCTCCGTAAACGAGGAATGCACTCAGTAAAAAACGAAAGCAATTTAGTCACGAGAATTAATTGCAATTGAGGTGCGAGTAAATCAATGTTCACACGATAAGGGGCGGCTACTCAGGTGCACATTATTAATGCAGTAATTCTGCTAGAGTTTAGTCAAGGCCATCTGGCAGTTCTGAATCGTTATTTCCTGGCGCTGTTGTGTTCACAGGTATGCACCTACAGAGAAGCCTAGGGCAGCCCAATATTGTAAGCTTCTGAGAGTATTGAAACATACATGGCGGATACCTGTGAGAATTGTGCTGTAGTTCACAAGGATGACACTGATTCAGTCATTCTCGGCTGAAATAATTATAATAATAGGAAATTTTTCTATTTTTAACAGCCAATATTTTTAATTATAACTTATATAAAAATTATTGGTTGTTATTAAGGATGACACTGTTGACTTTGTCTGAAATTTGTACTGTTGTGTTTAAGCCAATTTTTATTTCATTTATATATATATTTATTGCAGCTTTGATATTTTTACTTGAATATTTCCGCATCACGCGAGCGTTCTGTATTCTCCCATATTGTACGGTTTATATTGTACGCTCCTTGGAGCGCGCGCGTAGCGAGTAAAATCAATGAAAATTGTATTGTAACCGGTTGAGAAAAATTTCAAAGAAGCAATAAATCACTTATCACACTCGTCGTACAATATGGGAATGATATTTTACTCTCACGCCATATTTTCACTCGCCTTCGGCTCGTGAAAATATTTTGCGTGCTCATAAAATATTTTCCCATATTGTACTCAGACTCGTGCTAAAAGTATTATATATTATATTATATATAATTATATATAATTATATATAATACATTCACTGATCACTATATTACAATAAAATTATCACAACTATAAATATTTACAGAACAAAGAGTACAGAAATAAGCATAATAATGAAAGCTTGGTGCAAACCATGGATGCGTAGCTGCTTTCGTTATAAAGTTAATGAAGTTTTTCTCGCTGCCAACTCAATTTGAACATACTATCAACACATTATATGCTAATTAAAGATTTTGTTATGATTGTCAATGGACACTTTTCAAGCAGTAGAACCTTCAGCGCTGTTAAACACTACCTTATTTTAATATAATCTCCTTCCAAAAGAACAAGCAATCTGTTAGCTATTTTAATAAGGCATCAATAAAGCTCAAGCAATGAAAACAGTACACGGAAATGCTTTCTTCATAAGAAACACCAACCACAAACACATTTTCAATTCGAAACTTTCACTTCTTTAAACTCAATTAACTTCCTGAGCATAAAGCAAACTTCACCGCGGGCTGCAAGAAATTATTTATTCACGTACACAGGGGGTGTTATTCATAAAGCTGATACCCACCCGGAGCTGAAAGATTCCTGTTTTCTCAACAATTATCTCAAAATATAAAAAGTAGCATATAAAAGGTCCTAAATCTTCATGATGAGTAAGTTCATATCTGAATCAACAGTTAATTGTCAGTAATCTACAAAATCAGAGTGTGACAGACAGAGAGACAAACAGACAGGAGGACCACTATAACTCTCTGGCACATGCGTGCTGAGGGTTAATACATAAATTTTAATCTATCCTTAATAATACTGTGACATTTTACAATAAACAATAATGACAATAATAATGTAAATTTACCTCATTTAATTGGTCTTTGCATGAAGACAGGTTTGTAGAATTATTAGTATCAAAAACCTTTAATGTGGTAATTGATGTCTCACAGAAATGTTGATAATATTGCTGCAAAATAAAATTTTTACATGATTCATTTTAATTACGGTCTAATATCTATAAGTATTCACTGTTATAAACCAAAATTAAATAAAATGAACTGGCAAGAGCATGATTCAATAATTTATTATTGATGAAGAACTTCATACCAATAAATATAACATAGAAACAGATTAAAAAATAATTCATATATTGTTTCCTACAGAAATATCATATTAATTTTTGTTGTCACTGTACTTCTTCATTCTAATGTGGGAAATCATATATATAGATATTAGATTTTTATGTACAATTATACTTATTTGAATACTTTTTACGAAATAGCTCCTCACCAGGTCAAGAGTAAAAAGAGCTAGAATTTACAGTCTCAGAAAGATTCTAAACTCTAGAATGTGATAAGGAAAAGTTTTAATTACACTAACCATTGTAAAAGCTTTGTTTTTTTTTGCTAAGGGATTAATAAGTATAATCTTTACAATAATCATTAAGTATAACACCACAATTATATTCATACTTGACCTATTCACTATAAATTAGACATATAACCAAACAATTCTATTCTAATCAAACCACTGGCAGTAGTCTGTCCGCTTGTAGTCTGGGGTAAGTTTGCGACAACCACTTTTTATTATTATTAAACTCAACATTGCTATGGTAGCCAATGTAACAAGTTATTTACAAGTATTTCATAACATATCCAACGATTAGGATCATAAAACTAATATGAAATCATTTTTTGTCACCATTTATGGCAATATACTTACAATAATTTTCAATGCATTAGTACAAAGCTTGAAGGTATATACATTTTGAGAAATTATTTAATGTTTTAACTGAAAATTTTGCTCAATATAATGTTCTTATTTATTTTAACATAATTATTATATAGTTAAACTTACTTTAACAACGTTTTCTTCACAAGTTCTGAAATAATTGACTATTTTTTTCCCAACTTCTTCCTGTATGTTCCTCATTAAGCCATCAAGTTCAGAATTCCACCTCCTAAATTATTTATATACATAATACAAGGTTAAAGTATGATAAAGATGTAACATCACTAAATTTATTTATTTTATTGCATAGACTTTTGCAATTTAGATCCCGTTGCTATATTGTTACTAGGTGTACTAACTTGGTAAGTGTGCACTATTTTTTGCCTTTAGGTATATGAACTGTGCATACTAACTACCCTTGGGGTATTGCTATTTTTGAGTTTTAGTTTAATAGAATAGGCCGGATAAAACAGGGAGCAGGTTATGTGAGGCCTATATGGAGGGTCTACTACTCTCTCATATCCACCTGTACGGGACCAGCCCTGTCCTATAACTCTCCTGCTGCGCTCTCATACCACAGGAATTTACCATAGCTAGCTGCTTTACTGCTTACTGCAGAGCAGCCAACGGTAGAGTTAGATCTGGAGATAACAGCTGGCAGCTACAATGCTAAAGTAAACGTGCTAAAGTAAACTTGCTGGTGTGCTTCAATTGAATTTTAATTGAATTTTAATTTTGGGCCGGAAACACGGAAGAATTCGCTTGACACCGAAAATGCTGATAAACAAAGTTGCTAGTGAGAACTGGGCAGGCCTCCTGGGTAAACGGGATCTAAAACAGTTAGAGCATGCGCTTAGGTACTGGTGGATTTAGTGCACTACATGCACCAGTACCCAAGCGCTTATGCTCTAACTATTACATAGAATATATTAGTTAGGTTATTAAACTTGTATGTTTGTGCCATTGTTAAGCCAGTGACGACTCAGAATAATGTCCTCAGACTGAAAAGTATTCTTTTTTCTTTTCAAGAAAATGTATACTATGTCAAGCAAAAAAACCTCATAAATACTTTTAATCTATAATTATAATATTATTCAAAGTCCAAATTATAGTTATCTATTACAGAAATAATGGCATCATTAAGTTTTATCATAATAAAAATGCTTTCATTTTGTCCAGTAATAAAATAAAGAAATAATTTAATCATATTAATTAACAATATTGGCTACAAAGAGAAAAATGTGTTATTATAATAAAAAAATAGGACTCACTTGTATTGTTTATTTTGCCTTGATCCACGCGTAGTTAATCTATAATATTATTTAAATTAAATTTGCTAAAAAATATATTTTAAAATCTATGCTTACAATTCAGCTTCTTCATGATCTGGAGGATCATCTTGTTCCTCTTCATTTGATAATTGTTTTGTGGAGTGACATTCTGTAATAATTGTATTAGGTATATTTTATCACATATAGCGTTTTCTTTTTTTACCAGTACTATCTTGATTTTCTTGATTATTGTCACTTTGGTTATGGCTACCTTCTTCACTGCATCAATATTAAAATAAACATATTGGGCATTCTATGTTTAATAAATGTTAAACGATAGCTTAAAAATAACTTACTAAATTAAACTGATATGAAAAAAACCCTTGGTAGATACATGTCAGTGATTTAATAAGTCAATTATAGACACTTGAAATATGCCAATGCTGCATTTCCACACACATCAGAGCACTAATTTTATTAGTGACTATATGTAAAGTTTAAGGTTGTGTCAATAATGATTGACTTCTGAAATACAGCTTCTGACTAATGGTAGGAGTTTAATTAATCTTAAAAATTGTTAATATCATGACATTTACTTGAATGAATACAAGTACATGATAAAATGGGCATTATTCTTATTGATCTTTTAAGCTAGGAGATCACCTTATTGATTTGCCCTTTGTAGAATTTGATTAAATGTAGTAATTTATCTACATGAAATACCTGTATATCCATAAATCTACTTACGATATAGATAATGCAGTTTCAGCAGAGCTGTCATTGGTATTAATGTTCACTTGTAAGTCATCACCATCTTGTTCATTTGTAGCTAATGAAGAATTTGATGCTAATGCAAAAAATACATTTCAATATAATACTTACTACTACTATTATTAGGAAGGATATCAATATGGCTCCTCGCTGAGTTCTGTAAAGGATCCGATATAGTTCTAAACAAAAGAAATTATTGATAATTAATTAGGTAGACAAATAATATTTAATTTACTCATCTAATTGATCAGATTCTTCAATATTAGCAGTCTGAATATTATCAGCCAATAATTTGCCACTTAATGTTTCTTCATTTGCTAATAAAAAAATAGAATAGTTATACTAATGTGTGTGGCTGGTCACTCAAAGTAATGTGAGAAACTAGAATGTTTTTACTCTCAAGGATATGAATGTCAAGTAAGTTTATTACAATTTATGATTTTAAACAAAGAGTATACAATTATACTTGTGTTCTGGTAAAAAACAAAAGATGATAACTGTAGGCCTAGTTTTTATTTGCGCTGAAGCACATCACAGTCATGATCTTTAATAGATTATACATGTATATTATTAATGTATGCTTAATGATAACTTTCAAAGACCCTGTTATATATTACTATAATCAAGATCTGTACTGGTTCACAAACTACTATTTCTCAGATAATGATGTTACTATTAGAAATAGTATACAATTAATTTTCAGACTCACCTGTATGTTTAATGCTAGTACCATCGTGAATTTCTTCAACTTTTAAACAATAATACAAAATTTACATAGCTAATAAAAATGATAATGCCATCTTACCACTAATTTGATGAAGTTTTATGACATTTTCTTTTATGTTAGCTTGATCTGATACAGTTCTAGCATATAATTATATGCAATTAACATTATATCCAAATATACACTGTTAAAAATGGGGAGTTTAGAGAACTTAGTAGCTATTGGTGTTAAATAGGAGGCACTGCTCAGACACCCCAGTTTAAACCCTCGTATTGTCTCCATATTTAGTCATTAACAAAATATTATATTTAAATGGAGAAACTAGAGGTTATAAGCTATCAATTACACATGCTCATTGAGTATAAAATGTATTTGTGTGTAAGTTATATAAGGGCTCAAAGTGGGGTGTTCAGACAGCGCCTCCTGGTAAATACCTTAAATTATAATAATTATTATTATTATAATTATTATTGTTAGCTGTTATTATCATAGTATGATATTCTTATTTTTTAGCCAATGCACTTGTCAGATATTTAATTGCCTTTTTCTAGTGGATGAACTCATATAGCATGGCAATATGTTTAGGATCTACAAATATTACATTATTAGGAAAAAAAACTTAAAAAATATGCCTTTACAGAAGAAATCTGCACTTCATTTGTGTGTGTTAACCATTTATGAGCAAGCTATTGAACCTGTAGTATGGCTAAATCGTTGAGTGTGTAGAGTGGGAAAACAATGTTTTACATTATTTTTTTCTATATCCATTGTGCGGGCCTAACGCAACCTCAACGAGCATTCCGAAGAAACTATACTACGCATGCACTTTATTTCTGTAAAGCCTCGCTGACCGCTCGCGGCCAGTCGCGGTTTATGCCCATGACTACAGTTGTTACAAGTATTGTATTCTTTCATTTTTAGTTCTCAGTTATAGTTCCTATAGTTTTGAAGTTATCAAACCAGTGAAATTGTAGTTACCCACCCACCCTAGCTATCTGATTATTCGGACCTAAGCTAAGACAGAGTCCTCCACTCGGTACTCCAATGTCCACGAAAGTTACTGCCACAAGGTCGCCATCCCGACAGCGAGCCTTGTACCGGGCAGACGACAAGGGCAGCAAAGTCCTCCATTTTCGATCCCCTCACTGGCTACACAGCTAGGCCCGAACTTACAACTCGGGCTGCCCTTCCGTACTGCTGTAGTCAGTGCGAGCGAGATCATCCATTGACCTTTCAAGAAAACACTTTACCTCATGTTTCAGAGAATACTTTAAGAAATTTTAACAATTCTTTGCAGGCTCATCAATAATATAAACCTGTTTCATTTGATACATTTGCATGCAACCATATATTTTATGATGTTAATCCCACGTATGAGGTAGCTAAATCAGTGAAAAAAGATCAGTTTTTATATTTTAGTTAATAATATTAAATCTATAGCTAAATCAACTAGCAAACTAGTATTAATGAAAAATTTTGCCATTTGTGGCAGAATTGTGATTTCTCTGCTCAATTCAACTGTCAAAACAATATACAGTAGTAAATACTTACTGATCAGATAAACTATCTTCAGAAGTGTTACCTACAATTATCAGTCTCCATAAGTGTAAAAATACTACATATTTAAATAACAGCATACCCTTAAAAATACTGACTTTGTCTGTTTCTGGCAACTGAACCAATGATCTGCAACAAATTCAATAGTTCCTAACTTACTAAGTCAGATAATAAGTACCATTTTGAATTTATTTATGATAATGCAACTAAGCTCTCAAAATCTAGATGTAAAACAAATTAATTCTAATTACTATTATTAGCTATTTATTTATCATCATCATCATAATCATTAAGTGGCAATTCAGCAATATAAAACCAGCCATAATTTAAAAAAATTTATTAATAATCATATACATTATTTTCCAAAGTAAAGCAGTTTTTAACATTATATAATAATATAAAGACTTAAAAAGAGCTCTAATGCATATCTCTTGGCATAAATCTTTTTTTATTTTGTCACACCTAGTATATTTGAGCTGAAGTCAATGTTTTAAAGTCAACATGCTGAAGTTGAAGCACACATTTGCTCTTCAATGTAGTCTCAGTGCACTCTAACATCATTAAGAATTAAACATGGTGGTGGTAAAACTGTATTTGTCAATAGCTGTTTGAAAATTACTGCTGTTAAATAAAGTCTGTTGGAGCCTGCTAGACATTTTACAATGAAATCAAAGTTCAAATAATCAGGTGTACTAAATGAATAACCTACTTTTTAAGGCACAACTGTCAGTGGTCAAAAATTGTATTACTTGAAATTGTTAAATGTTCAAAGGCTCATAAAAAATGTGTGTAATTAGGTACTCATGATCAGGTAATAAGCATTAATTAGAATAAATTATAATTAATGAAACAACTAAGCTTTCCAATCTAGAGACAATAATAATATTTTTCAACCATTTATTATAAATATTATTATTGTTATTTTTATTATTAATTAATATTATGTTACTTTTATTATTGCTATTTTAATTATTTCATTACTATTATTATTGCAATTACTATTATTATAATAATAATAATAATAATTATTATTGTTATTATTATTATTATTATTACTACTACTATTAAGCAAGTATCCCACCACAGGGATGCTGGATGTACTAATTCTTGATCATTTCATAACTTTCCTAAGGATAAACTGGGGTGATTAGATAACCATCACCAAATTTCACTCCCAGGAATTCCAATAACCAGGGCTGACAATCCTAAACTTTTGCTATCAGCAGTTAGTAAATTTCATAATAAAGCTATTCCTGTAATTTGGAAGCTCTGTGCAGCCTGGCACTGGTGCTACAGCAAAAAATAGACCAAGCGGTCAGCAAAACTAATACATTTTCTATGGGACACAGTGTGCAGTGATACCATCGGTGGGCGTGGCAGGATGTTATGTGATGTCATCATGCAAATCCCCTATTGAGTATCATTTTATACATTATTATCATAAAATAAAATAGGCTAAAAAACAGCTCTCATGCATACATCTAAGCATTATTTGTCTTTCATTTCTTACTATATTGAAATTGGCAGCAGCTGAAGTTAAAGTGCACACATTTGTCGTATAAAGTATTAAAGTGTTCTTTCATGAACTCTTATATCTTCTACCAATGCTAAAAAATAGAAATGGAGGTGACCAAACAGTAAGGGTCATTGAAGTATTTCAAGCATTCAAATCTAAATTATGGCCCACTTTTCAAGGTACAACAATCAATGCTAATAATGGTCAAAAATTGATTACTTGAATTCATTCAAAATACTTTTCAAATTTACATGAAAAAAGGTTGCACATTCCATTAGCATGAACATCTCAATTGAAAATACACCAAATTGTTCAACATTACTCGCTATTTAGTAGGCTCTAATCTACACATAGAAAAGAATTATTGATGCAAACTCAAGCAATTCTACTTTTTGTTCATTGTACCATTGTTATTCAGAGTTTATGCCAAATAATTATAAGCATTATCAATTGTTTATGAATCTACTCAGGTATATCAATATTATTTAATACAAGCATGTACATATCTCAGTATTGAATTATCGATTACATATTAGATATAATTTGTGCAATACTTACTGTTCAGAAGAACTGCTACAATAGTCTTTAAAATCAACTGAATCTCTTGTAATTTCTAATTTTACATACATTCATTATAAATGAAATTGTACATCAATTATTCTTACCATCAGAATTACTGGCTGAGTCTGTTTCCTGAGACTGGTTCAATGTTTTGCTGTTATCAAAAATTTACATTTGATGCATTTGTTATAGGATAATAGCTATTTGTATGAGTGGTAATAGCACAAGTAATATGGTTAAAATAGCACAGTAGAAACCAAGTGGTATTGATCCAGAATACAAGTTACCCAAGCTATCACTTGTTAATAGTAGGCAAGCTTTTTTGTTCTAATCTGCACTGTATAGCTACATACTGTATCATACACTCACTAAAGTATGTCCAAGTTGAGTTGGCACGACCGCAAGCGCGGTAAATGAGGAATGCATGTAGTACTTAACCGGAAGAAATTTAGTCATGTGAATCCAAGTCAATTAAGCGCGCAAACGTCAACGTTGCACGTGAAAAAGGGGCGGTTACAAAGGTGCGCATTAATTGTATTTAAGAAGAAATTTAGTGAAGTTAATGGAGTTTTTCGGGTGCTGTACAGCTAATCTCATTTGTTTTCGGTCTATGTTTCTTACGTGCAGGTAATGTACAGAAGATGGAAAATGCAAACTGGTGGGGGGCGTTCTTCAAAAGAGACAAGATTAAAAGCAGTCGATTGTCCCAAGAATATTCTGATATTCACAGGATTCAGCAGTACAGCACTGTTAACTTGTAGCTATTCGACTTTCTTGTTAAATAAAATTATCAATTGTTTCTTTTATTTATAATAATTATTATATGAAAATTGATGAGATGATAGAATTTAAGTAGTACACATACACAAAATATAGTTGTGATCCGAGTTGAAGGTGGAGTGCAGCCCGAGTTGGTCCTAATCCTTACAATAAACGGCATCTAGTAGTGAAGAAAAGGAATTGGCATAAACACAGCTTTGACAAGCACACAATTTAAAGGCAAAAAGGCACAAGTTGCTAGCTAAATGATAGCTATATCTCTCTGAAATATATTGGCTATACGACATTTGTTATTAAACAGTGCGACCACAGGACGCTCCGTCTATCCTGTTTCCACAATTTCAACCTAAACTAATTGCAATACAAAGCTAGAAACGCAGCAATCTGAGAAGCCGCTCATTGTTTACAAAATTCTTTATGAAGACAGTCCGCGTGATCAATTGAGCCGTACCGTGTGACTAAAAGCGGGCGCTTTTTGAGCGGGAAACCTGTGGTTTTTTCTATTCCCGTAGACTTTTGTATTGAGTTTTGGAATAGCACTTTTCCTCCGGTGTTGGAGTATACTGAGGAAATATGTTTAACCGCTTCGGTGCGAACTTTCTGATGGTGCAAACCCCGGATGCGTAGCTACTTCCGTTTAAAAGTTATTCAAGTATTTTTCGGGCCAACTCAGCTTGGACATACTAATTCATAGAAGTGATAGTACATGCACTGAAATGAAATATATGGCAATAACTTTCTCTATTAATGTTGATTTTATAAATTCAAAGTTTGTGTACAAAGAATTATTTTTAAATTCATGTTCAATTGTTTTTCTTGAAGATTTGGGATGATAAAAAACCAATTATGGTTATAACAATGGAAAGCTTTTTATTTATTTACATTAGGATTTATTATAATACTTAATAAAATGTCACTGCAATATAGATTAATCATAATTTATTCATGGTATTACTGTTCAGGTCCGTCAGCATGAGGACTGAACAAGTCAGAAGTACATAGAACAATTCTCACCCATTCAACACACCCCTTTACCTACATCAATCCTTAATCATATTCACAGACCTTAACCATTGAGTTCTATGTCATCTCTTACCTATATAATGTTGTGCATGCTCAATTATTAAAGTGATCAGATAACCTAAACTGCCACTGTTGTTAAGGGGTAGAGTGCGCGCTTTTGGGACTTAGCGAAAGTAGCCGCAAGGCGAGTAGTAGTTTTGTCATCCCGCGCCATTAGGCTCTGATCTCCTGGTCCTTCGCCCTGTGGTGCTACTTGTGCCACACCCACAACCGAGCTCGGGAATTTACGCTCCCCGAACATTGGTCCTTCGAGCCGGATTCTAGATCTTGGTTAGGAAGGCCAGTGACTTAGCTCACACCATCTACTATCGAAAGTTCAGTGACCCTTGCAGTCACCTAGAACAATCTACAACATAGTCGAGCCACGCAGCTCATTCAGTTTCAGTTCTATCACTTGTTGTTTCGATCGTTTGTATTTCGTTCGTTTGATTGTCTCTATTCGCAGCCTTTTGTTAACTGTTATCTCGTTGGGACAATTCATTTGTTTGAGTGAGTTCAGTTCTATCACCTCGCAGCTATTTGACTACGCCACAGCAGCTAAAGTCATCCTTCAGATTATCATCAATCACCTCATCATCTTCAGCATCACCACCTACGCCTCGCGTCCACCGCCTCGCGTACGAATATCACGACGAGGTTCTCCCCCTGACAAGGACACTCTTTGTCAGCAGGTTTAGGCGAACCAGCGTTGCGCAAGAGATCTCACAAACTCAACAAGGAGATGGATGAGCTACAGGCTATCTCAGAAATCAACAACTGGGAGACAGCTAAAGTCAGAAGGTCAGCTCGGAAGGGCAAACTTACCAGATTAAAGAAGCGCCTGGACGAGTACTTGATCGCTCCGCTCGAGGAGTTACAGGTCCATCAAGTTCACAGACTCAAAGATGACCTCCACAAAGAGAAGCGTCTCTATGATGCCTTCCAATTTCGATGTGAGCAGTTGCTGGAAGAGAAGGAGGAGGTCACAGCCGATCAACTCTCTAAGGAGATCGAAGCTGGTGAAGAAGCCAGCGAAGTTCATTCAGAACTAGTTCAACAAGCAGAAGTTTTGAAGCTCATCCTGGGATTCTATCTGGATGCCCAAGCCATCCAAGGAGATTATAACACACTAGTCGAAGTCTCCGATCCCACAGTAGGTGAATTTGAGAAGGATTGCAGTCGCCTTCAGAAGAAGATTGCCACTTTCCTTCAGCAGACGGCTTCTTTCAAGGAGCCCAGTATCGTAACAAGTCGAGAAACACTCGCCAGACATCAGATAGACATAGTCGTCAGACTCAATGAATCCAGGGGCAGAAGGAGAGACAAGCGGGACAAAGTCGACCACGACTCTTCTGTCTCCGAAGCTCCAAGACCATCCAGAGGCAGCAAGCTCCGTCTAGACTTGCCAGACTTCTCGGGGCACCCTTTGGACTGGCATCATTTCCACCAGTTGTTCACTTCCGCCTTGGAGAGAGCAGGAGACGAATTTTCCGACAGAGAAAAGGCGTGCTTTCTCCTCAAGGCCATGAAAAGCGCCGAAGCCGAGCAAATAGTGAAGTCACATGCAACCGCGGAGAATGGCTACCGCAAGGCCATCAAAGCACTCGTTCAGCGCTTCGGGTCAGCTAAGAAGGTGTATCCACATCTTGTACACAAGATGACGTCCAAGGAAACCATCTCATTCAGCCAACAAGGCTTCTCCAGATTCAGAGAGAAGTACATCCTGCCTCTTCAAGCCATGCAGGAACTGGAATGTATAGATATTTCCCAATTTGCGGCCTCACTAGCCTTGGAGAATTTCGATACCAAACTACGTGAGGAATGGACAAAGCATTACAAGACTGAGTCCGAAGTCCCCACAATAACAGATCTCTCGGCTTTCCTCGAGCCATTAGAAAATAACCTACAATCATTGACCCTGGATGACCGAACCCCCTCTCAAAACACGTCATCCAGGAAATCAACATCAGCCAACCCCAAGAACAGTCCAGCTGTGTGTAGCTTATGCAAGGAGCAGCACCGGCTGTTCAAGTGCCCGGTTTTCCTGGGATATGACCCAGCACGCCGGCACAAATACGTGAAAGACAGGAAAGGTTGCACTAACTGTCTGGGATTCAATCATCAGACTTCAGAGTGTACCTCCACTTTCACGTGCAAGGAGTGCAATGCGCGACACAACACACTCCTACATCGCTTCTCCTCTAACTCATCATCAACTCCAGCACCCACCACCAATTTCATGGCGGTGGATCAATCAGATCATCCAGCTTCCTCGGCAGATCCAAAGGCACCACCACAGGTGTCCTTTTTGCACACGGCCATCACAAAGGCCATCCATGAAGATCGAGAGAGTACCATAAGAGTCGCCTTTGACACCGGGGCATCTTCCTCTCTCATCACCGAGAATCTTGCCTCAAGACTCCGCCTTAAACGACATTCACGGCGCATAACAATCACAGGCGCCTGTGGAGACGGAGTCAGCAAACACTTCGTTGAACTAACACTCCAATCCACGATCGACGACTCCAACAGCATCACGACAAAACTCAACGTAGTCAAGCGTCTACCATCGGTTCCATCGCCCTCCAACCTAGATCAGGTCAAGGCAGAAGCACACCTTCAAGGGATCCCTTTGGCTGATCCAGAGTTTGGTGGACCATTAGACGTTCTACTTGGTGGTGTAGACTATAGTCGCTGTGTGGTTGGCTCACTTCTAAAGGGCACTAACTCGGACATAGCAGCCCAGCCAACCATATTTGGGTGGACAGTCACTGGACCACTCGACCACGCCACAGCTAGTTCGTCAGCCTTCCAAATTATCACAACGGAAGACAACCTCCAGCAAGACCTATCATTCCTGTGGGAGCTTGATCGCACACCAGAGCTTTCCCACCTGTGTCCAGCTGATGAAGAAGTGACACAACACTTCCTGGATACATATCAAATCGACAGTGACGGCAGGTACATAGTCAAACTGCCTAGAGTTAGCAATTCTCTAGCTCTTGGTAGTTCGCGTAACCTTGCCATGCGTCGTTATCTTCAAAACGACAAGTCTCTGAACCGGAAAGGAAAGTCAGTAGAATTCAACGCTGCCTTATCCGAGTACGTTCATCTCAAACATGCTGAAGAAGTACCATCACAGCTAATTGCGTCGCCTCACTATTATTTACCAGTTCATGGTGTTTTTAAATCGTCTTCAACAACGACTAAGGTACGGCCAGTGTTTGATGCCTCCGCCCCCAGCAGCAACGGAACGTCACTCAATGACACGTTATTACAAGGGCCAAACCTTTATCCACTCCTCTCGGACATCTTGTTGAGGTTCAGGACTCACAAAATTGGGTTCTCGGCCGACATCAGCAAGATGTTCCGGGAGGTCAAGCTCCACCCAGAGGAGAAGGACTACCACCGTTTCCTTTGGAAAGATGAGCAAGGTCAAATCAAGGACTTGAGAATGAACCGGCTCACGTTCGGGGTTCGTTGCTCACCATACCTAGCCACCCAAGTCATCAGACATCTCGCCGAAACTCATGCCGAATCACATCCTGAAGCGAGCAAAGCAATTCTCAACTCCTTCTACGTCGACGATTATCTTTCGGGTGCGTCCACAGTGGAAGAAGCTGTGCATATCAGGACTCAGCTCTGTGATCTGCTCAACCTGGCTGGCATGACTTTGCGCAAGTGGCGTTCGAGTGACGAGAGCTTCAAGTCGACCATTCCATCACAGATAGTGGAAACCGAAAACTTACTAATTTCTCCAGGTGACAAACCAATAAAAGCATTGGGGATCCATTGGAACGTCAACAGCGACAAGTTGACAGTCTCTACCCCTGACATCCCGCCAGATCAGCCAGTAACTAAAAGAACCATAGCCTCCAATCTCGGCAAGGTTTTCGATGTGCTGGGATTTTTCTCGCCCTTCATCATCGTGGGAAAATTACTGTTGAGAAAACTGTGGACATTACAAATCGGGTGGGATGCCGAACCCCCAGTATCAATAATCGAGCACTGGAATCAATGGAAGTCACAACTCCAATTCATATCTTCACACCAGGTGACACGCAAGTACTCAACAACACCAGGCGTAATCAATCAATCCTTACATGGATTCGCTGACGCCTCCCAAGAGGCATATGGCGCAGTTGTCTACATGCAACAGACACATCCAGATGGCTCTTCATCAACAGCCATCGTAATAGCAAAAGCCAGAGTTCTTCCATTAAGAGGACTAACAATACCCAGGGCGGAACTCTCGGCAGCCTACATGTTGGCAAAACTCTTGAGCTATTGCTCATCAATACTCGACATTCGATCCATCACAGCGTGGAGCGACTCGTCGATTGTACTTTGCTGGCTTAGAAAATCACCAAATTCACTCAACACGTTCGTCGCCAATCGAGTCAACAACATACATCAATTAGTACCCAATGCTCAATGGCGTCATGTTTCATCCTCATCAAACCCAGCAGACATGTTAAGCAGAGGTCTACCAGCCGAAGTCCTAATCAAATCGGACTTATGGTGGGAAGGTCCGCCATGGATCAAACAGCCTCAGCAATTATGGCCTACCCCGCAATTCACACTGCCAGAGGTCGTACCAGAAATCAAGTCGGTAATCCTTTCAGCACCAGCCTCCTCAGATAGGAAAATCTGGGATGACTTTTCCAGCTTCGATCAGATGGTTAGAGTCATCTCCTGGTGCCGGCGTTTCATCAATAACAGCAAATTGCCACCCGACAAAAGGAACAAACTTCCTCATTTGCAAACAGAGGAACACAACAACACGAAAGATCAGCTCTTCACACTAGAGCAGAAGGAATACTTTCCAGAAGCGATCAAGGCGCTCGATCGGGACACGCCTCTTCCAAAAGGACATGCCCTTCGAAAGTACCACATCACCAGAAACAGTAAGGGACCTTTGCTACTCTCCACTAGAGTTAGAGATTTCCAAAATCCTAAGCAGCCTCTGAAATTAATAGCACTGTCCCTGCGATCATCGCTCACCAGACTTCTACTCACAAGTCTTCATATTCGTTATCTACACCCTGGAACCAACACACTTCTCTCAATAATCAACCACACCTATCATATTCCAGGAGTAAAGAATCATCTCAAGGGACTGAGTCGAAAATGTCCTCAATGTCAGCGCGCATATGACAGAGGAGTTCATCAAGCAATGGGAATCCTTCCGTTGACTCGCACGACTCCAGCCCCTCCCTTCACATCTACAGGTGTTGATTTTGCAGGACCATTCATCACCCGGAGGGGTCACACCCGCAAGCCCGTGATGGTGAAATCCTATGCGTGTATCTTCATCTGCCTGACAACAAAGGCCACTCACATTGAGCTCTGTCTGGACCTCAGCACTGACGAGTTCATGGCTGCATTGCGTAGATTCTGTGCCCGTCGAGGAACTCCCACAGAGATATTCTCGGACAACGGTACGAATTTTGTTGGCACCAACAACGAGTTTCATCACATCCGACAACTTCTACAGTCTTCAAAGGGATCCATCTCACACTTCGCGTGCAACAACAACCTACGCTGGAACTTCATCCCACCTCGAACTCCACACATGGGAGGATTATGGGAATCAGCTGTCAAACAAATGAAGTTGCTGATGAGAAAGCTCATTCAACCTCATCACCTCAGAACTGATGAATTGTCTTCCATACTTGTGGAAATTGAGGCTGTCTTAAATTCACGTCCATTAACACCTTTGGAATCGACAGTTCCTGACAATCTAGTTCTAACACCAGGTCACTTCCTGGTTGGACGCCCACTCGTCGCACCTCCAGCAGCACCGGCATCGCAAGCGAATCTTTCCACACTGAGACGATGGAAACTCACACAACGTATCAATCAAGACCTGTGGCACGAATGGAAAACACGCTATCTGCAATCATTACAAGCAAGGCAAAAATGGAACAAACGTAGTCACGAATTCAAAGTGGGAGACGTTGTATTCCTACGAGAAGTTGCATTCGCATATCGTAAATGGCCACTAGCAAAAATCACAGCGATTCATCCTGGAACTGACGACATAGTCAGAGTGGTGGACGTCATCTGCCAAGGGAAGACTCTACAAAGGTCAACAATTCATCTCATTCCCTTCAAGGAGGAAGATAGTCCTCCATCGACACCCCTCCCCCCCCCCCAGTCTGTTCAGGTCCGTCAGCATGAGGACTGAACAAGTCAGAAGTACATAGAACAATTCTCACCCATTCAACACACCCCTTTACCTACATCAATCCTTAATCATATTCACAGACCTTAACCATTGAGTTCTATGTCATCTCTTACCTATATAATGTTGTGCATGCTCAATTATTAAAGTGATCAGATAACCTAAACTGCCACTGTTGTTAAGGGGTAGAGTGCGCGCTTTTGGGACTTAGCGAAAGTAGCCGCAAGGCGAGTAGTAGTTTTGTCATCCCGCGCCATTAGGCTCTGATCTCCTGGTCCTTCGCCCTGTGGTGCTACTTGTGCCACACCCACAACCGAGCTCGGGAATTTACGCTCCCCGAACAATTACATTAACATAACTTACTAAAATACAAAAGCTGTGATGAATATAATTATATAGAAAAATTGAAATAATACTTACGAATCTGTGTAATGTTCTTCAACTGACTGTTTTTTAGTTGTTGCTATATATAGTAGAAAGTAAATAGTAACATATTCAATGGAACATTCTGGAAAAGTTTAAGATATATATATATATAACTTTATTATCTAATTATGTTCTTATACTACTTCTAAGAATTATGTGGTTGCATAATTGTACTTACAAAATTATGTGAAGCCTTAACGTAATCATTTAGCCAGATAGCTAGTAAGTATTCTTAGTGTTCCTATTTTATAATATATACTATATCATATATTATTATAATAAAATATATTATATATAGTACTTATTACATGAGTCAAAGTTGATATGGCGAAGTATTTCATGAGCAGGCTATTTTATTTTCAAGAGCCAGAGGCGAGTGAAAATAAAGCCTGAGAGTGAAATATCTTGCCATATCACTCTGACAAGTGTAATAAGTGGTTTATTCCACACTAGATATCTTCACTACTGTAGTTAGTACTAGGGGAAGGGTAACTTACAGGTAAAGTTTGTTGTAGGGGCTACCCACACCCCAGCCTACATTAGCAGCTGCTCTAACCTTGTGGAGCAGGGTACACCAGAGGAAGGTAGCTGTAAAAACCTGAGATAATTGAAATGTTTGGCAAGTTTGGCCCAGTTGCTTTAACTATAAGGGTAATGAGCTTGCTAGGTACAGCGTGAAATAACAGCGTAAAATATCTTGAGTTATTTCAGGGTCATTTACCTAAAGATATCATTGTGAAGATATCTAGAGTAGAATAAATAAATATATATGTAATATATATATAAAATATATCATTTTTAAAATCTTATTTGATCAAATTTCCTTGATATGGGTCACTCTATAATTGTGGCATTATAGCTAATAACAAAAATAAAGAATACAGATTTGAACTATTGTATGTCCAAGTTGAGTAGGCACAACCACAAGTGCAGTTCAGGATGAATGCACTTGGTAAACAAATGGAAGCAATTTAGTCATGTGAACTAATTGCAATTGACGCACGAGTAAATCCATGTTCACTTGAAAAGGGGCAATTACTTGGATGATTAACGCAATAACTTTTGCTAGAGTTTAGTCAAGGTTGTCTTACAGTTCTAAATAGTTATATCCTGGTGCTGTTCTGTTCACAGGTACTCACCTAGAGAAAAGAACCCGAAGGAGTCAAATTACCAGCCACAGAAGACTAAGGCTACCCAATATTGTAAGTTTGTTGGGAGTATTGAAATATCCACGGTGCCTGCCTGTGAGAATACTGCTGTAGTTCACAAGGATGACACTATTGTTCTTGTTTGAAATCTGTACTATTGTTTAAGTTTAATTTTTAATGTCAATTATTTCATTTATATACAGTATGTAGTATCACTGATCACAATATTATTAGAATTAAATTTCACAACTATTAATATTTACAGAACAATATTACAGAAAAGAATGATAATGAAAACATTATTTAATAGCTAACTTCAAGTGAAGGTGGTGTCACTTTGAATTGATAATAAATCTAGGGGGAAAAAATTAGGGTAAGAAATCTGCACAATAAAGATCTAACAATCACACGATTGGGATATGCTTGATATACAGTAACTTATTACTGACACTACAGCTATATTACACTCTGCTAGCTAAAATGTTGGCATTATATCTATTTACAGCTCGGCATTCGTTTTAAAACAGGTATACAAATTAAACCTACCTGCATATTAAACTTACCTGTATCCTAGTCTCAACAACTAAAGACCCTTTGGCGCTTATAGCATACACTAGTATTGGAATACATGGCTAGACAGTCTCACTGGAGAAGGGACAAGTTTGTTGTTTACAAGCTCATTGAAAACTTTACACGTGATTGATTGCACCGAACCATGTGACAAAATTTGGGCGTGTGTAGAGCGGGAAAGCTGTGATTTTTCTACTCCCATAGACTTCTGTATTGAGTTCAGAAGTAGCTCTTTCCCTCCAGGTTAGGAGTTTACTGAGGGAATATTTTTAATTGTTTGGGCCCGAGCTTTCCAATGGTGTAAACCCCCCAATGGTGTAAACCCCCCAATGGTGTATAACCCCGGATGCGTAGCTGCTACCATTCTAAAGTTATTCAAGTTTTTCTTGTGGCCAACTCAACTTGGACAATAGTACAGCTAAACCAATTACAATAAGCTACATTGTAATATTATTCCGTGATTGTTCTTCGTCTCAAAATGTTGTAAGGCCTCACTTACTCGTGCTGGTATGCTCAGATATCTCAGTTGAATTCATCCATTGTAATCTAATGTAAAAAAAAATTCTAGCATACATTATTTTTAATTATACAACTTAAAAGAAAATTTGATGTAATTATAACATGAAGCATTTGTAGCTATAACTTAGTTGTGACACTTTTTATAAAGATTGTTAATATTTTTTTTCACAATCCTGTTTGATATATTAATTTTGTCAATTTCACTGACAGCTAATAATAATAAATTCTAAATACAATTGTGGCAATAATAATATTGTTCTGTAGCACTTGATTAATTTAATATTACTATAGCTACCAATAACTGGAAAATTACTATAACTTCAATAAGTGCCAAATAACAAAATATTTGCCCTTTCCAAAGCTGGGAGAAGGGTACAAACATAACATTAGAGTTTCGCACTTTACTTATGCAAAATAGATGATTGTCAGGCATTTATGTGTTGGCAATGAATGTGTTGCAGTATATATGCACATTCTATTTATAATAATTTTATAAAAAAAAAGAATTATAAAGAGACAAAAATTAATCTACATAAATATTTTTTTATGCAAGTAAGCTGACTGACTTACTACAGGCTTCCCAGGTATGCACAATTCAATAATTTGATTAATAATAAATATTTCAAGATGGGGAGGCTCTTGTAGCAGTTATCAATGATAAGGAACTGAAATGTGTAGAAATACAAAAAACCACATACAGTATATATATATATACAGAGGTGGGGCACCCTGGGATTTCCCCCCAGCTTGAGTTCCCCCCCCCCAGAATTTCATGAAATAAATTAATAATATTTACTACTTAATGGTATTCTTGGTTATGATTTATAATGGTATTCTGTGACTTTTTTGTTTGTGTATATCTAATATTTGGTGATAGTTCACTTCAGTTAATTTAGGTTCTTCAATTGCAATACATATGAATCTTCCAAGATTGATTTCACTAATTCTATACCTGAGACGATTAATCAAATGGGTGTGGTTGCAGGGAAAGTGCCAAGTGAGATGTTAGGGGCGGGGCAAAAGATTATGGATCCATGTGGCAAGTGATCAAAATGGCATGCTATCATTGAGGTCAGTTAGGGTGGTAGCTTAATTGGAGCGGTATGCCTGGGCGACAATTTTTATCCTGCCCACTCGTGTACCATAATATGATAAGGTAATGGCCATTAGTGGGCTACATGTGTAGCCACAAGTGATCACCTAACAATACTGAGGTGTGAACAGATGCTCGTATTCATTATACACATACACCACACTAACTCCACTCTGTTGAGTGTGATAGCGCATGGGGCCATTGCACTCATCTTCCAGCTACATGCAGTGTGCATCCAAGTGCCTGGTTCAACTCATGGGTTAGAATATTTGTACACACATACACTCCCCAAAATACAAATAGGGAAACAGTAAGGTAGGGCAAACTGCAGAGGAGGTTAAGAATGAAGTAGGTAGGAGAATAGGGGGTTATGGCAGGGGCTAGCGAGGTTGTGCTAGCAGGGGGTGGGTAAGCAGTATCTGCTGGCAGGTGCTAGCAAGGATGGTGCTTGCAAGAATTAGCAGTGGCGCAGGACCTGGTACCAAGTATTGGCTGGAAGGGAGGCTCCTGCACATTACCAATCCCCTCCTTCCAGTAATGGTTACGGAAGTAGATTATGTGGGACAGGGTGTGTCTGTGTGGAGGGGAAGGGGAGTGGGGATGTGGGTATGGGTAATTAGGAATGACAAGGTTAACTTAACTATAATAGTCCAGAAAATGTGAAAATGTACACGTCTTTCTTTTGAGTATAAATATGCACTTACAGGATATTCTCATCATCTGAAATCTGTTTACTTGATGTTGCAACTTGAAGCTGATAAGATTTTTTTATTATGGCAACACCAAATGCTACTTCACTGCAAAGGAAAATTATTTATTTTGATATGTAATAGCATTGTGCACAAATAAAATGCACAATTATTTTACATGAATGTACTGATATAAATGTTTATTTTTGTTAAAACAACATAATTTATTTAAAATAACTTACTTCAAAAAATATAGAAACTTTTCAATCATTGTCAAAGTAACCCTACAGTAATTATATAATACATTTATAAAAAATGTCCTACAGCAGCATCAACAATTTCTATTATAACATTTCTTCATAAAAAACTACTATTTTAATTATTTTTATAAATCCTTCTGTTTTTATTAAAATTAAATTATAAACATTTGGTATTAACTTATTTCAAATTTCAATAAAAAAAAGAATTTTTATAATTTATTACTCCAACATATACAATACTTTGTTATCTTAAAGTACCATGAATGATATATTGATGGAATATAGTAATATCAAATTTTCTCATTCTAACAGCCAATATTATGTTATTTAAAACTTTACTCGACATTTAGACTACTTGCCGAAGCCTTCTTCAGGGGTCAATTGAGGTTGAATTCTCCGTGGTGATATGTACACAGCAAGACAACTGGAGGGTAAGCTTACTGTTCATTATAATTCTGAAGAATGATTTGCCCTTAGCATAGACAGCCAGCATCTGGAAAGCTCTAAACCTATGTCTCTGTTAAACTTATTGTTGTCTGGTGTCATCTGTATGTGTAAATCCTTCTTGATTATTAACTCACTATTCTTACTGGTTCTGTCTACAACTCTTACCTGTTCCCATTTTATGGGGTGATGTTTCTGCCAAAAATGTTCAGCTATAGGTGAAGCCTTCTCGTCACCTCTCTTGCAAGCATCCTGATATTATTGCACTCTCTGCCCAAGCTTTCTAGTTGTTTCAATATTATTACCACTGCTGTAGGGTGTGCTATACATTATAGATGACTCTGTGCTAATGGGTGCAGTATCTTTGACGTTCATAAATTGTGATCATGAAGTGTCACCCGACTTAAATGCTGCCTTGATGTCAAGATCACATCCTATTAAAGTCAAACATACTATACCCCACAGAATCATTGATAATGTATAGTATACCCTGCAGCTACTGAAAATCAAGGGAGTTCTACACATACAGCATCCTGATGTTCTTTCACTCTCTGGCAGATGACACCTGACAACAAGTTTAACAGAGACATAGGTTTAGAGCTTCCAGGATGTTGGCATCTATGGTTCATGCAAGTTACCCTTCAGAATATTATAATAAACAGTAACCATACCCTCCAGTAATCTTGCTATATACATAGTGTATATTATATGAACACAGAGAGAGTTCGACCTCAGTTGACTACTCAAAAGGTCTTCAGCAAGAGGTCGAAACGTCAGGTTAAGTTTAAATGAACATAATACTGGCTGTTAGAATGAGAAAATTTGCTATTATTATAATTATTTCAGCCAAGATTGACTGAACTTATGAAATATAACTATCTTCTTCCAAATTAAACATGAGTTATTAAGTTTAATCAACCATATACTTTTCTATTTGACCATTATTTAAAACTAACAAGTACCCCGCCACATGTGGCGCTTGACGTACTGCAAAGTATGAATTCAGTTACCTTGTTCAATTATCATTATCCACCATTGCTTAAGGCTATATAAGTTTCCCTCTCCTGTTCTCATTTATCTGAACTATCTCAGCTTTTCTTATCCCCCACTTTTCCGTACCTCAGCTCTTTACTACCTCTCCTGCTTCTGAATCTCTGTCCTACTCTCATAATTGCAAACTTAAGCTTTGCAAAACTTTTGCCTTCTTTTTTGTATTTTCACCTTCCATTTTGAAAATAACGCCTCCTTTATTGTCTCTTCCACCCACTTTTTAGTTACAATTAGCTAATCGCTCGCCATTTTGCCTTATCCTCAATTCTCTTTTAAACCTACGCTCCCTTACCAACTACAACTGCTATTTACAATTATCGTTTTTTGCCTTCCCTTTCATACTTTCGGGAAACCTATGCCACCTTCTCTCGTCTACTATTACAACGACTTTTTAGTTACAACTAGTGGTATGCTTGAGCACAAATGGCGAGCGAGCCTAAGACTACACTATTGTTAACAATTGATTTTAACTTCTAACCCTTAAGCTACTAAAAAATAGTCGAGTTTTTAATTACGTAAATCATACAATGCCATAGTAACCACTCCCATTTGAATTGAATAAAAAAGCAACAAAATCAAGTCACATTATTTAAACTTTTTCTTTGTGATATTCTTTATAGTTGTAATCCACAATACTTTCACACAACTGAACATACCTATTCAAGAGTTACTTTTGTGGTTAGTCTAGTAAACAATGAATTTCAATACAGTTACGTAGTGCTTATAAGGAACTTGACTTGGTAAGTGTCCTCAAAGTAAATAGCTCGAACAAGGTCTGAAGTCTTAGTCAAGGACATGTCCGGAAGGGAGAACCCTTTGGAGTCTGGCAGCTGCTTTGGGACAGCCATTGGCTCTTGGCCAGTAGCTAGAATCTGTGAACTAATCTTCTCACTTGACCATTTAAGTGAGAAAAAATCTGATTACTATGACGAATAGTGTATTAAGTTACCACCGCCACTAACTCGAACAGAAATGGAACTCCCGTAAATTTTTGAGTTTTAACTGCACCCACAAAAGAATTCAAAGCAGTAAACAAGTCAATATCTAGGATGATATGGGTACTGATCACTTAACCAGAGTGTTCTGTTAGTGAAGTTTGGGACGGTCGGGCACAGAGTTAGTACAAAATGACATATGTACATACTTCCACACATTATATAAACAAACAAATATCCCTGATTTTCAATTGTGTTACCCTGAAAGTGTCTCGCTCACTCCGATCGCTCACCAATTAAACACTTTTTACTGAATACGACGACACTTTTACTGAATGTGACGACACTTTTACTGAATGTGACGACACTTTACCCACTACTGCAATTGATGATGACGCTTTACCAAACTGTTTAAGCACATGAATTATTTATGACTACATACACAGTCATCATTACTGACACACAAGCGTAGTATTATATAGATGAGTCTAAAATATTTAAACATCGCTACTATGTAATAGTTAGAGTATAATCACTTAGTTTCCTGTGGACCTTTTATTATGATGGTTTACGACAACATTCAATTCTGGGAGACAGACTTTCCAGTGAAAAGTGTTAAAAAGACATTTTGGAGTAGCAAGATACAGTAGTTCAAAGTGAAGGTACAAAAGATTAATGAAAAAATATACTCACCCATAACAACTAACAAAATTAATATTCATTGTATTATAATTCATTCATCTATTATCAACAGCAATTATTTACACACAAATTTCAGAGACATACTGCTATTTTACCCTTTCTGATATAATTTCAAGGAATACCACATAGCTAAATGGTGTACGTTGTTGAGATAGTATGCATAGTAACAGTATCTATTGGCTATATATACACTATAATACCGCAATGAGATCAATAATAATAAAAAATTAAATCAAAAGTTATGTATACTAAGCAATATATACCTGTAACAATATTATCTGTTTAAAGTATGTAGACAACCAATCTTCAAAAGTAAACTAGGAAGTTGAAAAAAAAAAAAAACTCACGGTATCTTAAGTTGCAGTGATAGATGTGGACCTTTAATCTTTGAAGGAGATATTGGAGTAACTACCAAGCACATAACATGAATATACTAGTATAACTATTTTATTTCCTTTTCTCATAACGAGATGAACAACTGTTTTGAATCACTGCATGAAAAGAGTCCATTGACAGCCTGGCTCATAATTAGAGTTGACAAAAGAATAGTCAAGAATGTAGAGGTTAGCACATTCGTTCTCAGGGCATTATACACCAATTTACAATTTTGTTAAGGTAGTCAATGGACAAATTCAGCCAGTTAATATTATACATAACAATAGTCCATCTCAGAATGATAGGGCTGTGGTCCCTAATAGTGACAAAGTGATTGTGTCAATGAAAAGTACCATTACAACACATGTAACAATCAACCTTGTGAACATAAAATTTATTTTTTTATCAGCTTGAGTTTTATGGGTAATCATAGTAGCACAATAAGCTCACATAGATGTTATATTTTATGCAAGCAAACGACTGCCTGTGAATAAATAAGTAATGTTTCTTTTATAACATTATAGTTTATTAGTACTACCTACAAAATTTGTATTTGTCACAGGTGCAGACATCAGTCATGTAAAAAAAATTAAAATAATTTCTACAATATATATTTGGGCATATAAAAAAAGCGCTTAGTTAATGGCAAAATTCACAAGAATTATAATAGGATGTTAAGTTTAAATTTATAAGTTGGATATTAAACATTGAATACTACTTTTATTAACTCTGTTATGAATGGCTTAATTATAAATGTTACGACAATAAAAAATATTACCAGGTTAAGTAAATATATATTTACATAGTTTGGATGTTATTTTGACAAATTATTATTCAACTATCCCTTGGCTTGATATGCAAGTGCTATAGGCATGAGTTTAAATGTGGCAAGTCAGACATGTAATATTGTATGTATTCAATAAAGAATATAATAATATTATGTACTGCTCAAGCATAAATACCATACTAATGTTTCCTGTCCATTGAACAATATATAAACCAGGGGGGGTGGATTTAACACAATGCAATAACAATAATGAACAAAGGGGATATAGAAAAAGCCTTAAGCCAAATCATGCTAATTTTAATGCATTTCCTGTATGGAAACAGGCAATAGGCCATGTTTAGAACACTAAACTGCTTTTGCTATGTCCATGACATATGGCTTAGTGTTAATGGAAGAGGAGGATGCTAAACAATATTTTATGAAAACGCTGCTTCCAAGTTGCCTTCACTAAAACCTGTGAAGTTTTATATCAAACTCAACGATTTGTCTAGGGTTGACTAAATATTATCCAACATAAAAACGCAATAAAATACAAATTACGAGTCACTTTATACTACAATGAAATAAAAATGAATGCATGATATGATTGTGAAATTTTTGAGAGGCATAGTGACGTGGTTTAGATAATTCTATAGTTAGTTGATATTAGCTGGACTATGCACACATCAATAAACTTTAATTCTTGTGCAACATTTCGACCAAGTTTGCTGGTATACTTCAGGTATATAAATACAGAAAGTGGAGTGACATGATTGGTGGATGCAAGATGCTATGTCTATAGTTGCCTTTGTTAATCTAAAGTTACCGCCCACCCAAATTTTATTTTAATGTGCCTGTAGCAACTGATGTGCATGTTAATAAGTCATCGGGTTCAATAATAGCAGGCTTAAAAAAACTGCTACAATAGGATGAACCAAATCCATGAATGGCAGACAAAATCTACAAGTGCTATTGGTCCAGGAAAATTTGAATGTGTTAGCACATATAGTAGTTCATCATATCATTATTGTTTGCAGATTTGATTCCCAAGATCAATCACTACTACGACCTACAATTTTCATGAGACTCAGGGCCAATGCATAATTACTTAATCATACAAAAGTACTGACATAATTATATCCTTGTTGCCTACAAATGGGCACAGATTTACAATGCTGAGATTGTGTAAAATACTACCAACAAGGAGTTAAAACATCGGGAAAATTTTCTTTTTATATAATAATAAACATTGTGGGCATTGCCAGAAATTAATAATGTTTGACCCATATGATAGAATATATATTTTTATAATGTGTGTGACAAAATAATAAGAAGCAAACACGTAAAAGTTCACAATGTACTGACAAATTCACAATTGTTTACTTACCTAAGTTACCCTCAGCCAGGCTCTCTTTATTTTCAATTAATTTCATTAATCTACTTTCCAAAAGTACTGTCTTCTTGAATACTTTCATTGCCGCCTGATAATATTCTTCTGATAATTTTTTAAATGCTTCCACATTAATATATGTATCCACTATTTTTCTTAAGTCAGCCATTAATTTCTTAATATCTGAAACATAAAGCTAAATGTAAAGCTATTGAAAAAAAATTATAATATTTTTCCCACTGCATTATACCCAATATCTGACATCAATGCAATAAACAAGAGTGTTCTCTCTCAAATATCTATTGGTCATTTCACAATTCAATAGTCCAGTCATTTTTTTGGATATAATAGGCCTTTTAACATTCATTTAAAGCAGTTAATCGAGAGAAAAATAGAAGTTTATATTATTGTGCATAATATTATGCATTAAAATTAGCTTCTGATTACCAAATCCAACTATAATCGTAATATATTATTTTGTTTTCAAGTTCGCACCCATCATAAAAAAATAGATTGATACTTTCTCACTTAAAGGGGTCTGAAAAAAAGCAAAGTAAAAATGAGAAAAAATCTTAATTGTCACCGGGGAAGCGAACCCAGGACCACTGACTTTAGCCACTAGTGCTCTAAACACTGAGCTACGACAACCCACGACATCCAAGACCTTCACAATTTACTTAAGTATAATTTGTGATGATAAATCCTTTTCAATCCACTAATTATGGCTCCTCTCCGGAATTGGTGGTCTGTTGAGTCTCAACAGTGTAAAGGTAAAATGTGAAGTCTTGGAAGTTGTGGGTTGTCGTAGTTGAGTGTCCCCAGCGCAATTAAGTTTTTTTTCACATTTTTCCTTAGCTTTTTTCAGACCCCTTTAAGTGAGAAAGTTTCAATCTATTATATTGTTAAATTTTGGTGCTTGTACAAGAAAAGTAATTAACGTGTATGATTTTTAAAAAATAGAGAATTATTTCAGCTATATTTGCAATTACAAGCCATGCATAATCACACTTCTCACATGTTACTAGCCACGTACTATATATTCAGAGTATAGATTCACATGCAAGCAATTACATTTGTCATTAACTGGAAATTCAGGTAGAAAAATGCTGTACAATTAGTAAACCTAATGCTTATTGCTAAACTTTAAAAGAATTAAATAAGTATATGCACAATAATAAATTGCTATTATTCATTGGGTTCCGTTTTTTGCAGGCTCTACGAGAACAATTGTTTTGATTGTACACTACTAGTGATGTGCTTGAGCACAAATGGCGAGCGAGCCTAAAGACTATACTATTTTTATATGAATGATTTTGACTTCTAACACTGAAGCTACTGAAAATAAGGTCCAGTTTTTAAATTTCGCATACACGTAAAGGGATTTCAGTTTGCTACCCGCAAACGGCCTGAATTGAAGGAAAAACAACAAAACAAACCAACACAATTCAGTTATTTAAATGTTTTCTTTGTGATATTCTTTAGCTACGTAGTGGTTGTAACACACAATGTTTTGACACAAATGGACATGCACCTACACAGACTTACCTTAGCGGTAGTCTAGTGGACAATGTATTTTCAAGTAAATACTGTTGCGCACGGCTTATAACCATGACAAAGAGCGCATTGACTTACCACTGCCACTAACTCGAATAGAAATGGAAGTCCCTTAAGTTTTCAAGTTTTAACTGCACCCGCAAAAGAATTCAAAACGGTAAACAATTCAATTTTTAGCGTGATAGGGGTACTGATCGATAAACCAGAGGATTCTGTTTGTGCAATTTGGGACGGGGTCGACAACCGAACTAACACAAAAACGCGAGGGTCAAAGTACAAAATGACATACATACGTCCATACATATATACAAATAAATAAATTAATTAATTAATAAACATCCCCGATTTTCGATTGTGTTACCCCTGTAAGTGTCTCGCTTGCTACGCTCGCTCGCCAATTAAATTTTAACTAGCAGAATATTACTATCACTATTGTCTAATTTATCAACACGCTTCACTAACTTAATTAGCGGCACGGGCAAAAAATCGGGTCGCATGTACCATACAAATAAAACAAATTAAAAATTATAACTAAATCAATGAATACCACGAAAATTCAATGTAACATAATATTATTACAGTTATTTTACCTGCTTCCAAGTTCTCAGGACGATACTTTTGAGTTTCAATTTTTTCAGAAATCTCCAACTTGAATTTTTCCATAAGAATCTCTATGCTACTAATCAAATCTTTAGAATTATCTTTCTGAGGAAATAAACATAATGTAGGTAAATTATATGACAACATATATTTTATTAGCATTGTTGAAGACCAAAGAAGTTAATCTCAACTGGACTCTATTAGCTAACTAATTATCATTCACTTTTACTTATGCATCATTTCACACTTACTGAGCATGCTCAATTATTCTTTTAAGTACATGCGTATTACTATCATATTCACGTATCACCATTGTTACCCGTGGTCTCTTTCTCACTTCTCGTTGTTATTTAAACCATTTTACATCTGAATTTTAACAAGCCACAGCTATACTGTATAATTAATACCTAGCTAATTAGCAAGAAGTCCGGAGCGGGGAATTGTTTCCAGTAAACGTTCCCAGTCTGCTACTGAGAGCGGAAGTCTCAGACATCAACCAAGAGGCCAGCCTGACAACCTGACTCACTAGAGGTTGACTGTGTGTGAGTACTCCCCTCTTCGAGCATAAATGCAATCATATTACTTTATATTAGATATTTCTATGAAATTCAAATTTGAGTAATGAAATGAAGGATTTCAGTTCATTTTTTCCTCCTATTTTTCCACTGTTTATTTTAATGATTAATATGTCTGATCATTATACTCTTTTTCCTTTTTTTTAAGGAACAAAGAGAAATTAATGTGAAGGTGCAAACCCGCAGTACTAGTAAACATTACCTAGCTATTACAGTATTTATAATCTCAGACCAAAGAATAAGCAATCTATTAGATATTTTAATTAGGCACCAACATAGCTGGTGCAATGAAAATGGTACATGGAAATGCGGTCTTCATTAGAGAAGAAGCAAAAAGAGGCCAGATGTTTATTAATATGTATTTGCTAAGAAGAGTGTGAATATATTTTCAAATCAAGCTGTAGCTTATGTATTAGTACATATTGATAATAAATTGTAAAATATTCAAACAGGAAAGGAGTATTACTTCATAAAAATAATTCAAACTATACTGAAACTTTTAACTTCTTTTCTGTGGCAATTTATTTTGTAGAGCAAAGTTTAGATATCTTTAGAACAGTAAACAAGGACAAAAGTTATTATGGAACAGTAACATAATCGCTAACCAGTACTTATGTTTTGTTTTAATAATGTAAGTCTGATGTAGAAAATAATGCAAAACTTGACAGATCATTGTGTGACATGCTATAAGCTATATTAATATAGCAGCATGAGAGTTATTCTACTAACTTGTGTTGTGACAAAGATATTGACTTTACTTGATTATTTTTGCGTTATAATCGTTAAATGGGACCACTCGACCTAAGTTATTTAATACAGTTACACTACTCCTTAATCCCAACAAAAATTTTCTAAGAAGCAACTGGATTAATTATTAACACTATTATGTAGTGTAACATTACACCAAAGAGATGTGGCTTTGCTAGAGTAACTACAAAATCAATTAGCCTGCCATCATCAATGGATCTCAATGAAGGTTGTGTCCCAGCATTGAAAACATTATAAAACTGTTGTATTGTTAAATTATCCATAATTATTGTAAATTTGTTCATCAGATAAAACCTAGTCAAATTTTGCCCAATAATCTTTATACCTTGGATAAAGTCCCAAGTGTCACATCAAAATCAAGTGAGAAAATAATTTACAGTTGCACATATTCATTTAGCTATTGCTGCGAAGTTTATGGAGTACCAAATATGTTAGTGTGCTTGCACTCTATTGCAGACATCTATATTTGTAACAGGAAGTGCACATATCTAGTTAATTCACTGCACAATTTATTGAACAATTTATTAGCAACTAATTAGGAAATGTCAGAGAAAAGTTTTATGTCTGATTAATAATTTTTAATACTTAGCTAGAGAACAGCAATCCACCTATGAAGCTCTAGTGTGTATTGTATCAAGTAGTTTATAATACTGTTACTTTAACACAAAATTGTGGTTGTAATTATTCTAATTTTTAAAGTAAACCATACCTTTAAATCTTCCTGACAGGCACTCATGAGCTTCAACTTTAGAGATGAAAAACTTCCCTTTTTTTTGCTTTCTTCTTTGTGCCTCCTGGCTTCATCATATGTATCATTAAGATGCACCACAATTTCTTTATATGGCTTAAGTTTCTCAAGTTGTACTATAAATAAATCATTATCAATAGTTAGATATTCATTTGGTTGCCATTAAAGCATAGCTTAGTCAATAATTACTGGATGTATGACGCACAATAGCAATAATAATTGTGACGCTACTAAAAGTTGTAGAGGACTCTGAATCTTAAAAAAAAACACCGCTAAAGGTAAACTAATCAGGCTAAGTAGTGTAATATATATTTTGTAGATACCAAGTTTTAAGTGAAATGGTGCAATTCAGAGTATTAAATACCCTTAATCATTTTAGTCTAAGTCCAACTAAATCAAAGAGAATACATTTTTAACTTTCTATAGAATTTTAAACATATACACAAAATATACTCATGAATTACACTAATTAGTTACAGCTCTTGTGTAGGGACTTGTGTTTATTATGTAACTTGTGCTTCATTTTCTTCAGTTACACGCATTATCAGCTGGAATAACTAATGTTGTGGTTTTCCGGAATTATCTCAAAAGTGAAACAGTCAATCTTCCAAAAATCATAACTTCCTCTCACTATTTTTTTACAGAAATTTTGTATATCATCTGAAAGTTCTTTTTCTACTCATGAAAGTGCTACCAACTTTAAAAAATATATATATTTAGAAATATCTGGTAATACTTTGACGGTGACGCCTTAGAATTTTGGTGAGTGTGGTTTTCTGCCAATATTATTAGCTCATTTTGAAAAGCTTCAGATGGGTAATATTTTAAGCTTCAAAGTGAAAAAAAAATATGCATGCATAGTAAAGTTATGACAAAAAATATAAAACCACAATTTTATTCCTATTTACTATACCCTTACTACTGAAATGCTGCACTTAGGACTATAGATCATTATATCTTAATAACCAAACTTCACACACTAAGTATCTATGTTATTCTTGTTTTCCCATCAACTTTGTAGTGTCTATTTAACGACATAGCATACAACAATGTTTAATTAGATAACTTATGTTTACCGGATACTTTGTCAAATGCAGTCTTATCTTCATTCATCAAATACTCTCGAATCATATCAAGATGAATTAAAGCATCACATTTCATTTTATTACTCCAGATAGAAAAAGAATCAGCTGCCATATCAAGTAATCTGTTAAAATCAAACATTTTTGTGTTAACTACTGTCAATAAGTTCATGTTATACTGTTCAGTAAAATGCAAGTAATGGCTTAGATAGGTAGGTAAGGTGGGTGGGTGAGTATGTGGGTGGATTGGCAGGCATGTAAGTAGGCAGGTAGGTAAGTAAGTCAATGTGATCTTATTATCACTGTGCTGTAAACGCTAGCTTATCACTATGATATGTAGGTAGGTAGGTGGGAGGGCATGTAGGTAGTCAAACAAGTAGAAATGCAGAATAGAATTTAGGTAGATAAGTAAGTAGGTGAGTAGGTAGGTAGTTAGTTAGATATGTAGGCATGCAAGCAAATAAGTAGGTAAGTAGTTAAGTATTTAGTGGGTAGGTAGATAGGTAGGTAGGTGAGTAGGTAGGAAGAAAATGGTTTGTAGATAAAACGATAGGGTAAGTAGCACTATTGAAGCAAATTACCTTCTCTCTAGGCAATCCATATTGCTGTGCTTTTCTAATTCTTTTGCTTTATCTTCAGTACTCATTTCTTTGATCTCCTTTTTTTCTTCACTATTCATCTTAACAACAGACAATAGTGATTGTGTTTCCATCTCCACATTTTCCACCAATTCATCATCCACAGGGTATTTAGATAACAGACGTGAATAATATGCCCATTGACCACAAACCAAAATAATGCAATCATCCGGGATGTCTTTGTCCTGACATTGAAAAACTTTACAGCTCAAAAAACTTCTAACATTTTGTATAATTTTATCCTCAGTTAAACCTTTTTGACCATAATTTTTCTTCATTGCGGAATCCATTTTATTTATAACAATAGTTAATCTTTTAAACTTCAATATATCTGTAAAATATATACTACAATTAATAGCACAATATTTATAAAACTTAAATTACCTTTATTTTGCTCATACATCATTTTTAAAATGTTTGATGATTCCAAATTTTTGTAGGTACCGATAGTTGTGATAAACACTAAACCAGAACTCACAGCTCGTGCTATATTAACACTCTTGGAAATTTGTTCGGTACCAAATTCATTACAGCCTGGATTATCCTTCAACATGAAATTCATCCGATCATTCATTCCAAGCTTTGAAGATTTTACCATTAGACATGCTTCTAAAGAATAATCTTCAATCTATTGTCCAAAGAATGTAACAATATGTGCAGAATATGGTAGGAAAAGCAGAACAATTGTATAATTTTAAGTTCAAATTCAACATGCAATTATCAATTATTTATACTGTTATAGCAGCTACAGAGTAATTTTAAGTAATAATGACTTAAATGACTCTATTTAATTATATATATTATATTTATATTATAATATATATATATATATATATATATTTATATATAATATATAAATATATATATATTTATTTATTTAATATCGTATCATAACTGCTGAAACCTTACTAAATTCCTTGAACTAATTCAGAAAAAAGCTCCCATAAAGCACCTATAATCAAGTCAAAATTGGCTATTAGTGGTGGGCGCTTTCATTTCCTAATAATTATTTTCATCAATTATGGTGGAAAGTGCTACATTTTCATGTCTTCAGATGCATACTAAACAATAAGATTAAAAAAAGGAAACTGGACATGATGTTTTGTACAGTTAAAAATCACCACACTTATATCTATAGCTTCTGCAAGCATTAAGCTATGAATGTTGAGTATTGTGAAAAAATAATTACCAACCCGATCACTGTTTTTACTGCCACCATATTATATATATCTGGTTAAGTTGTTGTCCAGATAATCTCCAGTTAAATAAAAAAGCATAGTCTGATTGCTGTATTTTTATCAGTTACTACATGTAATGACTGCTAGTAATTGTACATCTGAACATTATTTCCAGTTATTGCTTAATAAAATATCTGAGGATGCATATGAAAATAAACTAGTACTGTACATTTACTAAGATAAAATTGACAGGTCAAAATGTATTGAATTGAAAACAAAATAATTTGAAAGCAAGAAGGCAGGTTTCCACTATTTGAAAAAAAATTATATCATTACTGCTTTGACAACATCGGAGAAGTAAAACAATTCCAGAATTTTTGTCGATCTGTTGAGAGAATTGGAGTGTT